>OGMF01004070.1_pt1 | contig 10352 bp, 10 predicted proteins | sample 1572921 | NCBI WGS metagenome assembly OGMF01 (sample SAMEA2581919, study PRJEB24529) | metagenome | biome: Human gut stool | place: China | collected 2011
GGTAACAAAATCGGCACTCGCTGAAAAGCGGGTGCCGATTTTTTGCGTCCGGGAGAATTAAAAAATGATGAACCCGCTGGTGGATTCTGCACGCTACACACCGTCAGCTTTTTCGTTTACAGGGGAAAAAGCGGGTGGTATAATAGAAATAGAGTTTTGTAAGAGCGCCTTCATAGTCAAGGCTATAAAAGAATGCGGATAAGCATAAAACCGGTAGAAGATATGAAAATTCTGGATAACATCACCAAGACCGTTCGAGATGATCTGCGGGTGGAAATCAAAAAAGGCAGCAGGGTGTCTATTGCGGCAGCCTGCTTTTCGATGTATGCCTATAAAGAGCTGAAGAAGCAGCTGGAAACCATAGATGAGTTTGAATTTATCTTTACATCGCCCACTTTTGTGAAAGAAAAGGCTGAAAAGCAGAAGCGGGAGTTCTATATTCCCCGCATTTCCCGTGAAACAAGCCTTTACGGTACAGAGTTTGAAATCAAACTGCGCAATGAGATGACCCAGAGAGCCATCGCAAAGGAATGCGCAGACTGGATCAGGAAAAAGGCAACGTTCAAATCGAACACCACCGGCGAAAATATGGCTGGCTTCATGACTGTGGATTCCGGTGCAGCACAGACCGCCTATATGCCGATTGGCGGCTTTACAACGGTCGATATTGGCTGTGAGCGTGGAAATAACAGCTACAACATGGTCAACTGCATGGAGGCTCCGTTCGCACAGCAGTACATGAAGCTGTTCGATTCTCTTTGGAACGACCGGGACAAAATGCAGGATGTCACGGATGTGGTTCTGGAAAATATCAGCACGGCTTATGCAGAAAATTCCCCGGAGTTCATCTATTTTATGACGCTGTATCATGTGTTCAGCGAGTTTTTGGACGACATCTCAGAAGACGAACTGCCGAATGAGGCAACCGGCTTCAAGCAGAGCAAAATCTGGAGCCTGCTGTACGACTTCCAGAAGGATGCGGTGCTTGCCATCATCAATAAGCTGGAAAAGTACAACGGCTGCATCCTTGCGGACAGTGTTGGCCTTGGCAAGACCTTTACCGCACTGGCTGTCGTAAAGTATTATGAGAATCGAAACAAGTCGGTTCTTGTGCTGTGCCCCAAAAAACTGGCGGAAAACTGGAACACCTACAAGGACAACTATGTGAACAACCCGATTGCATCGGATCGGCTGAACTATGATGTCCTGTTCCACACAGACCTGTCCAGAAGTGGCGGAAAATCGAATGGCCTCGATCTGGATCGCCTGAACTGGGGCAACTACGATCTGGTCGTCATTGATGAATCCCACAACTTCCGCAACGGCATCGGTACGCACAGCAAGACGCAGGACAACCGTTACCAGCGACTGATGGATAAGGTGATCCGTGCCGGAGTTAAGACCAAGGTGCTGATGCTTTCGGCAACGCCGGTCAACAACCGCTTTGTGGATTTGAAAAATCAGCTGGCCCTTGCCTATGAGGGAAGCTCCGAGTATCTGGATGAAAGGCTGAACACCTCAAAGAGCATTGAGGACATCTTCAAGCAGGCGCAGAAAGCCTTTAACGCATGGAGCAAGCTGAAACCAGAAGAGAGAACCACGGATGCGCTGCTGCGGACATTGGATTTTGACTTCTTCGAGCTACTGGACAGTGTGACCATCGCACGTTCTCGGAAGCATATCGAGAAGTACTACAACACCAATGCTATCGGAAAGTTCCCGGAGCGCTTGAAGCCGATCTCCATTCGGCCATGTCTGACAGACCTGAATAATGCCATCAACTACAACGAAATTTATGAGCAGCTGATTCAGCTGAGCTTGTGCGTCTATATGCCCTCCAACTACATCTTCGCAAGTAAGATCCAGAAGTATCAGGAGCTGACGCACAATAAGGGTGAGAATCTGACCCAGAGAGGCCGTGAGCAGGGCATTTGCAGGCTGATGAGTATTAACCTGCTGAAACGGCTGGAAAGCTCTGTATACTCGTTCCAGTTGACCTTAACGCGCATCAAGAAGCTGATTGATGGTACGATTCAGTCCATTGACCAGTTTGAACGCTCCGGCCACGCCGAGTTGGATATATACGACATGGCCGGAGACGATTTTGACATGGACGATGAAAACACTGACTTTTTCACCGTCGGCAAAAAAGTCAAAATCGATCTTGCGGATATGGATTGGAAGAGCTGGCGCACGGAGCTTCGGAAAGATGCAGAAATTCTGGAGCTGTTGACCTTTATGGTGGCAGATATCACGCCGCAGCATGACACAAAGCTGCAAGAACTGTTCCAGCTGCTGTCTGAAAAAATTGAGCATCCGATCAATGTCGGCAACAAGAAAGTGCTGATTTTTTCTGCATTTTCGGATACGGCAGAGTACCTCTTTGACAATGTGAGTGCGTTTGTAAAGCAGAAATATGGGCTGAATACCGCTGTAATTACCGGCTCGATTGACGGACGTACCACGATCAAAGGCTTCAAGGCAACACTCAACAACGTGCTGACCTGCTTCTCTCCCATTTCCAAAGACCGGGACGTTCTGATGCCCGGTAGTGCCACGGAAATTGATGTGCTGATTGCGACAGACTGCATTTCTGAAGGTCAGAACTTGCAGGACTGCGATTATCTGATCAACTATGACATTCACTGGAACCCGGTACGCATTATCCAGCGTTTTGGACGAATCGACCGTATCGGCAGCAGAAACCAGTACATCCAGCTTGTGAACTTCTGGCCTGATCTGACGCTGGACGATTACATCAACCTGAAATCCCGTGTGGAGACCCGCATGAAAATCACCGTTATGACCTCCACCGGCGATGATGACCTTATCAACCCCGAAGAAAAGGGCGATTTGGAGTACCGCAAGGCACAGCTGAAACGCTTGCAGGAAGAGGTCGTTGACATCGAAGATATGTCGGACGGCATCTCCATTATGGATTTGGGCCTGAACGAGTTCCGGCTCGACCTGCTGGATTACATCAAACACAATGGTGATCTGGACAAGAAGCCCCGTGGACTTCATGCAGTGGTTCCGGCTACGGATGAACTGCCGGAGGGAGTGATCTTCGTGCTGAAAAACATCAATAACAGCGTCAATGTGGACAATCGGAACCGCATCCATCCGTTCTACATGGTTTACATCGGCATGGATGGGCAGATCATCTGCGACTACCTGAACCCCAAAAAGATGTTGGACGATATCCGGCTGCTGTGCCGTGGAAAGACTGAGCCAATCAAAGAGGTGTATGAACGCTTCAACCGGGAAACAGACGATGGAAAGGACATGGCAGAAATGTCCGAATTGCTGAGTGAAGCCATTGACTCGATCATTGATGTCAAAGAAGAAAGCGACATCGACAGCCTGTTCTCTGCGGGCGGAACAACGGCATTGCTTAGTCAGGTGTCCGGACTGGATGATTTTGAGTTGATTTGCTTTCTTGTTGTGAAATAGGGATAACTATGAAAAATCGAAATGGAAAATATGGATGGATTGTGATTTGGGCGATAGGAAGTATAGTATTTGCATTTGTCATACATTGGTTGTTTAGTATTGAACCCACAGTAGAGTTCTTTCGAGCAAAATGGAGCGCAGGAGACATTTTGACGTATGCATCTACAATTATTCTTGGACTGCTTGCGCTATGGCAAAATCAAAGATTTAAGGAGGAAAACGATAAATCGCAAGAGCGGTTGGAAAAAATAAGCAATCGCACAAATGAATTACAAATCATATCGCAGTTAATTGAACATGAGAACGAACGGATAAATCTTTTAAGAAAATTGTTTCAAGAATTTTTTGAGGTATGTTCATGTAGCAATATAGTTGCAGAATACAGGGACACCTCAAAAAATAAAGCAGATAATCTAAGTTCTTCAACGCGAAGAGCCAGTCAAATTAGAATATCGTATCAAATATTGATACAACAGCTGTTTATGGATAAACGTAAAAATACACAGGTAGATAGTTTGGTGGAATATGCTGGGAAACTTAGTACGTCGGCAATTGGATTGATACTTTCATTTGCGATAGAGCAAGAAGAAAGTCATCTGAAAAATGATGAAAATGGTGAAATTAAACGATTGACGAATAAGCAGCTGCAAATCGAAGAAGCGTTAAATAAAGAATTTTATATATACATAACTGCACTAGAAAAAGAACGTAATGCACTGTTATTTGAGGATCACTCGTTGAAAGAATTGCAGGAAATGTATCAACGGAGAGAAGAATACGGAAAGATTTAACTTTAGGTCATGGAGGAAAATAGTTTGCTGAATTTTCCAAAATCTACCGAGTTCAATAAACGCATCCCGAAGCAGAAGTTCTATGAGAACATCGCTGTCACCCCAGCTATGAAGAAAGCCTTTGTCGAGCAGATCAGGATCATCTACTGGCGCAATAAGATTGCGACCACTACCCTGAATCTGGCTGCTGGCGGGCAGGTGACGGAGATCGAGGTGTTCGAGGTGCGGCTGTCTGCCCCGGAGCTGGACGAGAGTGTGCTGCGCCAGATCGACCGGGAAATTCCGTATCACATCCTCTTTCTGCTGGAATACGAGGGCAAGTATCGTGCTGTCATCGGCTACAAGGAGGCTGCAGCAGGCAAGACGGCCTTTAAGATAGACCGCTATTATTCTACGGACTGGCTGGACGAGGAGGACCTGCCGGTGCATTTGGAAGGGCTTACGCTGGATGCTGTATACGAGAACTTTGTCCGGCAGATCGCGGGTGATGCGCTTGGTGTAGGAGAAAGCACATCCCTGAAAGACAGCGTAGAGCAGCAGAAGCAGCGAGAGCAGCTGGAAAAACAGATTGCGGCGCTGGAAGCCAAAATCCGTAAGGAAAAGCAACCGAGGAAGAAATTTGAGATGGTGCAAAAGCTGAATGGCATGAAAGGTGAACAGGAAAGGAAGAAATAAAAATGAAGCGAATTTTGGAAAGTGGTCAATTCTCAAATTATAGAGAGGGGGTAAGTCTGGATTCTGCATCTATGGAGGTTGCGAACCTTTACAAATCATATTTTGGAAAAACGACAGTATTTATTTCCCATAAACACGATGATCTTGAGGACTTAAGTGGTCTCATTGGTTTTTTGGAGAAAAACTACAATGTCAAAGCTTACATTGACAGCAAAGATTCTTCTATGCCAAGTGTGACTTCTGGTGTGACGGCATCAAAAATAAAAGAGCGCATTCGTCAATGCGATAAATTTATTCTTCTTGCAACGGATGGAGCAGTGGAATCAAAATGGTGCAACTGGGAACTTGGATATGGAGATTCTCAGAAGTTTAGTAGTAAAGATATTGCCATATTACCGTTAAAACGGAAAGGATATAGTGATTCTTCCTATAAGGGAAATGAATATATGCAGATATACCCATATATTTCGTTTTATGAAGGAAATGAAACTTATACAACTGGCGGATATGTAAATAGAGGCTATTATGTTGTGACTGAAGACGAAAAAGGAAATCGTACAATAAATCCTCTTAGAGACTGGCTGAATAATCATTGAGGAACGAAATAATGGATACTGAAACTGAGCTGGAAGTAAATGAAAAAACAAGGCATGAAGACAAGGTTGCACATCTTCAGATGATACAGGGTGTTATTGATCGTATGTCAACATCGGCAGCAATTTACAAAGGATTTGCAGCAACTATTGTGACAGGGATAGCAGCGATTTCTTTTACAGAGGTGAGCGCATGGATATTATTGATCGCGTTCCTTCCGGTAATCTGCTTTCTGATGATGGATACATACTATCTCAAATTAGAAAAGCAGTATCGGATTCTGTACGAAAAGATACGGAATGAAAAAATCGTTCCAGATTTTTCTTTAGATTCAAGATGCTCAAATACGGAACTTTATGATGCAAACGCAACGTGGCTTAAATGTTTACAATCCCCAAGCATCTGGATGTTCTATGTTCCCATTATTGCCATTGGAGTGGTAATAGTATCGTTAAAATTTGTAGGAGTGATTTGATATGGCGAAACGGCAGGTATTTTTTAGCTTTCACTACAACAATGACAACTGGCGTGTTGCTCAAGTTCGTAATATGGGAGTTGTGGAAGACCAAGAAACATTCTCCGATAACAGTTGGGAGAAAGTACGATTAAGAAGCGATGCGGCAATTAAAAATTGGATTGATAATCAGCTTTCTATGCGTTCATGTGTTGTTGTATTGATTGGAAGTGAAACTGCTTCGCGCAAATGGGTTCAATATGAAATCGAGCAGGGCTGGAAACGTGGCAAAGGCGTTGTAGGAATTTATATACATAATCTCAAAGATCGTTTTGGCTGCCAAGATGATAAAGGGAAAAATCCATTTGACGACTTTTACATTGATAAAGCGATAAACGGCATCTGGAAGAGAACGACTCCATTAGATGCAGATAGCGTTAAGATGCAGGATGTCTGTAAAGCATACGATTCTGGATTTTGTTATAGCGAAAATGTATATAACTATATAAAGAACCATATTCAGGATTGGATTGAGGAAGCTATCGAAATAAGAAATCGTTATCCCAAATAAGGAGTATCGTCATTATGGAAAACTTAAAAATGCACAGCCTTGACGGCGTACAGCGCAACATAGATTTAATTGGCAAGCTATTCCCCAACGCCATTACCGAGGTAAAACGCAACGGCAAAGTAGAACACGCCATTGATTTTGACGTTCTGCGGCAGGAACTTTCCGACTCCATCGTGGAGGGTCGGGAAGAGCGTTACCAGTTTACATGGCCGGACAAGAAAAAGGCGATGCTGGCGGCCAATGCGCCCATTACGGCAACCCTGCGCCCGGTTGTGGCAGACAGTGTTGGCAAGGATGGCACACCCGGCGGTTTTGACAGTGAAAACCTTTACATCGAGGGCGATAATCTGGAAGTGCTGAAGCTCTTGCAGGAAACCTATCTGGGCAAGGTCAAGATGATCTATATTGATCCTCCATACAATACGGGCAATGACTTTGTCTATGAGGATGACTTTGCACAGAGCACCGAGGATTACATGGGAAACAGCGGTCAGTATGATGAAGAAGGCAACCGCATGGTGACCAACACCGAAAGCAATGGCCGCTTTCATACGGACTGGCTCAATATGATTTATCCACGTCTGAAAATTGCAAAGGATTTGCTTGCGGATGATGGGGCGATTTTTATTAGCATTGACCATAATGAACATGCTAATCTAAAAGAAGTATGTGATTTGACATTTGGTGTACAGTGCTTTATTGCCGAACTGGCATGGAAATCTAGCGATAATAGCAATAATAATGCATTGACTTTTTCAGAAGATTATAACACGATTCTAGTTTACGCTAAGAATCCTGATTGGAAACCACATTTTTTAAATGATCCGAAAAAAAGATCGCATTTCAAAAATCCGGATAATGATCCAAGAGGACCGTGGTTTGATGGAAATCCGGTAAATAATCCTGGACTACGTCCGAACTTACAGTTTAATATTACATCGCCTAGTGGAAAAGTTATCAAGCACCCAGCAAATGGATGGCGTTGGTCAAAAGAAACAATTGCAGAAAAGTTAAAGACTGGAGAACTACGTTTTTCAGAAGATGAAACGCGCCTTATTCGTCGGACATATTTGGCCGATATGGAAGGACTTCCCCCTTCAACACTTTGTGTTGACCTTGAAGTTACCGGTCATACCAGAGGAGCAAAATATGAATTAAAAAAGCTTTTTCCAGAATATCCGGTAACGGATTTGTTTAGTACGCCAAAGCCAACATTGCTCATAAAATATTTACTCACTCTCGGAACCGATAAGGATTCTTTAGTTATGGATTTCTTTTCTGGATCCGGAACAACAGCTGATGCAGTAATGCAATTGAATGCCGAGGAAGCAGGCAATCGAAAATTTATACTAGTTCAACTAGCAGAACCATGCACAGGTAATACATCTTTCTCCAATATTTGCGAAATGGGCAAGGAGCGTATCCGCCGTGCGGGCAGGAAAATTAGAAATGAGAAATTAGGAATGGGCAATGAAAATGGTGGGCAGTTGTCGATGGACAATTCCTCACTCCACATTCCTAATTCCTCATTGGAATTGGACACCGGTTTCCGCTGCCTGCGGTTGGACAGCAGCAATATGGAAAACGTCTACTACGCGCCGGATGAAGTCAGCCAGCAGGATCTGTTCTCTCTGGTGGATAACGTTAAACCCGACCGCACTCCGGAAGATCTGCTTTTCCAAGTCATGTTGGATTTGGGTGTGCTGCTTTCCAGCCCCATTGAGGCAACGGAAATTGCAGGCAAAAAGGTGTTCAACGTGGCAGATGGGTTCCTGTTGGCGTGCTTTGACCATGATGTGACGGAGGAAACCGTCAAGGCGATTGCACAGATGAAGCCCTACTATGCCGTGTTCCGTGACAGCTCCATGGCAAACGACAGCGTTGCGACAAATTTCGACCAGATTTTTGAAACGTATAGCCCGGAAACGGTAAGAAAGGTGCTGTAATGGATTTTAATGGCATTAACTTACCTGATTTAACCCCAAGAATAGATACCTCGTTTATTGATGAAATGAATAGGCGAAATCAGGAAATGATTGATAGCATTACGCCACTGAACGAGATTCTTGCAGAGGAAATAAAACCAATACTTGAAGGAAATCAGAAAGTGGTAGAGGGACTTAATGATAACTATTCAAAACTTAACGATTTGTACCTGTTGAAAGAGAAAGAGCTGGAAGAAAGCAAACAGGAAGCTGAAAAAGCAAAAAAGTATAATACAAAGATGCTGATTACTGCCCTTGTTTCTGCGGGTATTGCGTTAGCTTCGCTTGTTGCTACTATCCTTATTGCTGTTCTTTAATGGTGAAAATGTGATATGGATGATAAAAAGAAAAAAGAACTTGCTATTCGCAGTTCAGCGGCAGAATATTTGACTTTTGTGGCTTCTACGGGTGAGAGCGATGCAAGCTATGAAATGCGCTATGAGGATGAGAATATCTGGCTGACGCAGAAGATGATGGCGGCGCTTTACGACGTTGACATTCGCACAATTAATGAGCACATTAAGAAAATATATGACGACCACGAACTGTCGGAGGAGGCAACTATCCGGAATTTCCGGATAGTTCAAGCCGAGGGGGGACGGCAGGTCAACAGAGAACTGAAGCATTACACGCTTCAAATGATCATCGCTGTTGGATTTAAGGTCAATAATCCCCGTGCGGTGTAGTTTCGCAAATGGGCGGGGCAGATCGTGAAAGACCATACCATCCAAGGCTGGACCATGGATAAGGAACGTCTGAAAAAAGGACATATGTTCACAGATGAATACTTTGAGCGTCAGCTCCAGTACATCCGTGAAATCCGGCTGGCTGAGCGGAAATTCGATCAAAAGGTCACGGACTTCTACGCTACAGATTTCGACTACGACAAGGATGCAAGGACCACTCGTCTGTTTTTCCAGACCGTGCAGAACAAGCTGCATTATGCCGTTCATCGCCACACAGCGGCAGAGTTGATCGTGGAGCGGGCTGATGCGGCGAAAGAACACATGGGGCTGGCAACCTGGGAAAATGCACCAGACGGAAAAATCGTAAAGGCTGATGTGACCGTAGCCAAGAACTATTTGAGCGAAAAGGAAATGTCATATCTGGAACGGATCGTGTCTCTCTATTTGGACTATGCCGAGCTTCAGGCTGAACGCAAAATTCCTATGAGTATGGAGGATTGGGCGAAGCGTCTGGACGGGTTCTTGGAGTTTAACGGAAACGAACTGCTGACGGGACCCGGTAAAATCAGCGCGGAGCAGGCAAAGCTTCATGCCGAAACAGAGTTTGAGAAATATCGAATTATTCAGGATCGACTCTACGAGAGCGACTTTGATCGTTTCCTCATGTTGGAGCAGTCGGCGGAGAATTCTGTGATGGAGAACAAACTCTTATTGACTACAGCGGCCCAAAATATGAATGGGCTATTACGCCTGTTTTGGCAAAGAGGTTGGTATCAAATTGTGATACCAACCTCCTGATGACTATATCGACTTTCGAAGAAACTGCGGTGTTATCTGTGGCGCTGAGTCGATGCGATTTGCGCAGGCACTGTCTACACAAATCGCTGGTTGACCACAGTTTCACCACAGACAAGCGTGGAAACAACGGAGACTGCACTTCGCGAAAGTTCTGGAAACGATGTTGTTCGGAATAGAAACGACTAAAAACAAACGGAAATTATTATAAAAAACACCAAAAATCTCTTGGTAAGGATGAGGTCGGCGGTTCGAATCCGCCCAGCAGCTCCAAGAAGAAACCCTGTAACCGCAAGGCTTAATAGTGACAAGTAACTATTTTGTCGCAGAGAACGGTGTGACCCGAAG
>OGMF01004072.1_pt1 | contig 10349 bp, 9 predicted proteins | sample 1572921 | NCBI WGS metagenome assembly OGMF01 (sample SAMEA2581919, study PRJEB24529) | metagenome | biome: Human gut stool | place: China | collected 2011
TTACCCCGTCAAGGTGATAACCTCCGATGTTTTGATCATCATGATCACAGTGATCTCTATCGGTTACATTGCCTCGTACTTTCCGGTAAAATACCTTGTAAACAAAATCGTTAAACCATAAAATGATCAACACCATGTATAAACTTTTAACGCTCTCACTTTTATCCCTTACACTGGCTTTTTTTTCCATGACTTCCCAAGGTCAGGAAAAAAAGCATGTTGTTTTGATTGAAACAAACATGGGAAACTTAAAAGCAAAACTATACAACGACACCCCGTTACACCGGGATAATTTTATCCGTTTAGCAAAATCCGGTCATTATAACGGAACATTATTCTACCGGGTCGTAAAGAATTTTGTCGTGCAAGGCGGGTCTTCCGACAGTCGAAACGCCATTTCTGGACAAGCTATCGGTTATGGCAAAGGGGTCACGATCGACGCGGAAATCAAGCCACACCACTACCACAAGAAAGGAGCCCTAGCCGCCCCCCGTCAACCGGACCGGGTGAATGTATTCAAAGAATCGGACATCGCCCAATTCTACTTCGTGGTCGGGAAGAAATACTCGCCGGAAGAACTGGATCGCATCGAAAAATCAATAAATGTCCCGATCATGAAAGCCATTCAAAAGAAATATTACACGCCGGAGAAAAAAGCCATGCTTGACACGTTGAGAGCACAAAAAAAAGTTCCCGAATTCCGGGCAATTGCCGAAAAAATTAAATCGGATATCGCGTTTGAATGGGCCAACAATACCGAAAAACTCTACATGGATGATGAGAAACGAAAAGCATACACCACAATAGGCGGGGTTCACCACTTGGATAAAGAATACACGGTTTTCGGGGAACTGATAGAAGGCTTCGACGTGCTCGACAAAATAGCCGCCTTATCCACCGACAAACAAGACCGCCCTTTCAAGGACGTGAGAATAATCAGCGTAAAAATAATTGAATAACATGATAGCACGCAAACACACTTTATTATGGAGGAATATCATTTGGGCAGGAGTCATCTTTTTCTTATGCGCTATTCCATCAGATTCGATACCCGATCCTAAACTAAATATCCCCCAGCTTGACAAAGTCGTTCATTTTGGAATGTTCTTTATCATGGCGATCTTCCTGTGTAGCGAACTTCGTTACCAAACTCGATTATCCCTACGAGCCGTCTATTCGATTGCCATCGGGTTCAGCTTCGTTTACGGGGGATTGATCGAGATTTTGCAATTCAATTATTTCCACCGTGGAGGAGAATGGTGGGATTTGGTTGCAGACGTACTCGGGGCCGTTGTCGGCTGCTTATTATATCCCACGGCAAAACAACAAAAAGATAAATTCGTCACCTATTTATACAAGAAGCTAAAAAAAGGGTAAGAAAAACAACCCTTCCGCGATAAATCTCGTTCATGAAAATGGAACAATAAAGCTACACGTTCATGAAAACTATTACATTTAGAAACGGGGACAAGATGCCCCTCTTCGGATTGGGAACTTATCAATCCAAAACTAACGATCTGCATGATGCCATTATCAGCGCGATCAAAGACGGTTACCGGATGATCGATTGCGCCGCTTATTACAAAAACGAGAAAATCATCGGGGATACCTTACAAGAAGTCTTCAATGAAGACCTCGTAAAACGGGAAGATTTATTCATCACGTCCAAATTATGGAATAACAACCATGCGCCAGAGCACGTGGAAGAAGCCTTGCGAAACACCCTGCACGACCTTCGACTGGATTACCTCGATCTATACCTGATTCACTGGCCGATAGCGTTGAAACACGAGATAGAATACCCACAAAAAGCGTCCGACCTGTTTTCCTTGGAAGAATGCCCGCTCATAGAGACTTGGAAAGCCATGGAAGAGATGCAGGCAAAAGGACTATGCCGCCATATCGGGGTGTCAAATTTCAGCATACCCAAATTACAAGAACTGATTGCCGGGGCGAAAATAAAACCCGAAATGGATCAGGTGGAAATGCATCCCTACCTCCAACAAAAAGAATTACTTCAATTCTGTCAATCTGAAGGTATTCTCATGACAGCCTACTCCCCGCTCGGACGTAATCTCCCAATAAAAGACAAACCGGGACTAACACGAGAACCTATTATCGTGAACTTAGCAAAAAAATATAATTGTACTCCCGCCCAGATTATTATTGCCTGGGGAGTGCAGCGAGGGATCGTGATTATCCCGAAATCAGTTCACCCTGAACGAATAAAAGAAAACATCAATTCGCTGAATATCAATCTTTCAAAAGAAGATATGACACAAATCGCCACGCTTGATTCCCACACCCGAATGACTGACGGTTCCGCTTGGATTTTCCCCGGAGGTCCCTACACGATGAAAAATATTTGGGATGAAAAATGAAGTTCTTCAAAGAATTGAAATGTGTGAGACTTTTTTATTAACTTTGCAACCCAAGGATTTCAAATTTTGAGAAAATGTTAGATAAGATTAAACAACTCCGTGCTGAAATAGCCGAATTCCAGGCAAAGAATCTGGAAGAAGTAGAACAGTTCAGAATCAAGCATTTAAGCAAGAAAGGTACAATTGCTGCTCTATTTGATGATTTCAAAACCGTTCCCGTGGATCAGAAAAAAGTCATGGGCCAGGAATTGAATGAACTGAAAAACACGGCTTTGGCAAAAATAAACGAGTTGAAAGACTTGCTATCTAACGCAGAAGAAAGTTTAAGCGGTATTGACCTGACAATGCCGGGAGACCCGTTAAAACTGGGAACCCGTCACCCTTTGGCTATCGTGAAAAACGAGATTCTGGCGATCTTCAATAAACTTGGATTCACCATTTCCGAAGGACCGGAAATCGAGGATGACTGGCACAACTTCTCGGCATTAAACTTCCCGGAAGAACATCCGGCCCGCGACATGCAGGACACGTTTTTCATTCAGAAAAACCCGGATATCGTGTTGCATACCCATACTTCGTCCGTACAGGTAAGAGATATGGAAGCCCACCGTCCCCCGATTCGTCTGGTTACTCCCGGAAGAGTATTCCGTAACGAGGCAATCTCCGCACGGGCACACTGTATATTCCACCAAATCGAGGCGCTTTACATTGACGAAGATGTATCTTTTGCCGATTTGAAGCAAACCCTCACGTACTTTGCAAAAGAACTTTTCGGTCCGGACACGCAAATCCGTTTACGTCCGTCCTACTTCCCTTTCACCGAACCGTCGGCAGAAATGGATGTATCCTGTACACTATGCCACGGGAAAGGTTGCAACGTTTGTAAAGGCACGGGTTGGCTGGAGATTTTGGGATGTGGAATGGTTGACCCCAACGTTTTGGAATTAAATGGCATAGACAAGGAAAAATATACCGGGTTCGCCCTCGGTATGGGTATCGAGCGTATCACGATGTTAAAATACGGCATCAAGGACATACGCCTCTTTTTCGAGAACGACATCCGCTTCCTTGAACAGTTTTCGGCCGCAGGCAAATAATATATAAACACAACACAAGAGAGATGAGGATGCCGTTCACTACGGCTCCTCATTTTTTATTTACAACACACACATTACCATGAAAAATTTCATCCTCTTGTTTTTACTAACTTTCTCGACATTCGCATGCGCGCAGACTGATTCAATCTCACAAGAGGATCAGACCCTGTTAAAGCGTTTTTTTGAATATGCCAATCAAAATAATATATCCAAACTTCCCATCAATGAAAAGATTTCCGCCATCGGGCGTTACTTTATCGAAACCCCTTACGTGGGAGGGACTTTAGACATAAACAAGCAAGAGCAACTTGTAGTAAACCTCCGGGAATTCGATTGCGTCACCTTTGTTGACAACGTGCTCGCACTGGCTCTTATGGACAAATACGATAAATCGAACCTTCCGCAATTTCTGACAAATCTGAAAAAAATCCGCTACCGAAACGGGGAAATTACCGATTACACGGCCCGACTGCATTATTCTTCCGATTGGCTACACGAAATGGAACATTCGGGAATCATCGAAAACATCACCAAAGAAAAAGGAGGCATCCCGTTCACCAATAAAGTATCCTTTATTTCCCAGAACTGGCAAAAATACCCGGCCTTACAAAAAGATTCTTCACTTGTCAAGAAAATGACCCGTATAGAAAAAGAAATCAATGCCAGAGAATACTACTATATCCCGAAAGAAAAGGTGCTTCCATTCGTCGGGCAAATCAAGACTGGCGATATCATATTGATTACCACGCAAAAAAAAGGTCTCGACACCTCGCACGTGGGTATTGCCGTCGAAGAAAACGGACAAATATATTTACTCCACGCCTCCATTTCAAGTAAAAAAGTAACATTAACGGAAGAGACACTTCCCGAATATTTACAAAGAATAACCTCCCATTCCGGAATAATGATCGGACGACTCGTTAATTTTAAATCTAATTAACATCCATATGCGTGCCAAATACGTATATTTGGTAGGTTTATTGTAATAACTTTAATAAAAATCACATGAATCCTAATCGTGGAAACTGAATAGAAACTTAAAACAACGGAATATGAGAAGAATATTTATCGGAACACTGGTTGTCTTGACCATTGCCTTAATCAACGGATGCGCGAACCGGAAAATTACTCGGGTAGACCCGAATGAAACCATTGATCTCAGCGGACGCTGGAATGATAGTGACTCACGACTTGTTTCCGAAGAAATGATCGGGGACTTACTGACCTCGGCCTGGATTCCCAAATACTTGAAAGCAAATGACAAGCGTCCCGTGGTTGTTGTAGGACTTGTTGAAAACAAAAGTCACGAACACATCAACTCCGAAACTTTCATTAAGGACGTGGAAAAAGCCATTATCCGTGACGGGAACATCCGTTTGGTCGTTGCCGGGGAGAAACGAAACGAATTGAGAAAAGAAAGAGCGGAACAACAGGACTACGCTTCACCCGAAACTACCAAAAAATGGGGAAAAGAACTCGGGGCCGATTTCATCCTGCAAGGAACGATCAACAGTATCGTGGACTCGTACAAGAAACAAAAAGTCGTAACCTACCAGATTGACCTGCAACTCACAAACATCGAGACAAATGAAGTCGTTTGGATGGGAGACAAGAAGATAAAGAAACAAATCAGCGACAAAGTTTTCTAACAAGTTTGTAAAGTTTATAAGGTTCATAAAGTTTATAAAGTAATTCCCCAAAAGTTTAAGACCTTGAAAAAATGAAAAACATTCATTGTTCATACTTTAAAAGAAATACAATCGGGATTCATAAACCTTATGAACTTTATAAACTTTACAAACCTTATAAACTCCTCGGGCTTATCCTCGTCTTTCTCCTCTCTGGATGTGCCACTTGGTATCAACGGACCGCGGAATTTCAATCGGCCGTCAACGTGGGTAATTTTGAGAAAGCAAATAAACTATTAGATAAGGACAAAAAGCAAGCCACGGGTAAAAATCGCATCCTTTATTATCTTAACAAGGGATACGTAGAATTCATGCTCGGCAACCCCACCAATAGTAATCAATATTTCGAAACCGCCGAAAACCTGATCGACGAGTACCACAGCAATGTTGGAGCGGAAGCTGCCGCCCTGGTAACGAACCCGGAAGCTCGTCCTTATCGACCGGAAGATTTCGAAGTCATTATGATCAATTTCTACAAGGCTCTGAATTATCTCGACCTGAACGATATGGAAGGAGCCTTGGTGGAAGTCCGCAAGATAAACATTAAACTCAATCAACTGAACGACAAATATCCCGACAACAAGAATCGTTATCAACGGGATGCTTTCGCCCATCTACTAATGGGCTTGATTTACGATGCCTCCGGGGATGACAACAATGCCTTTATCGCCTACCGGAATGCTTACGAAGTTTATCAATCCGATTACGTCAAAAACTTCGGGGTAAAAGCTCCCGAACAACTGAAACAAGACCTCATGCGCACGGCTTATAACTGTGGTTTCACGGCAGAACTAAAACAATACGAGAAAGAATTTAACCTCAAATACACGCATACCCCCACCCCGGCAAACGGTCAACTTGTATTCTTCTGGCTAAACGGGATGGGCCCGGTGAAAGCGGAATGGAGCATTAATTTCGTCAAGCAGAAAAGAGGTGACGGAGCCATTGTTTTTCACAACGAGGACCTCGGACTCACGTTCCCGTTCTTTTTAGGCTCGGGATACAGTGACAACGAACGCAAAAGCATAGCCGACCTGCAAATGTTACGGGTAGCCTTCCCGAAATACACGGAACGTCCCCCCCTTTATGCCTCCGGATCACTCGTAACAAATGCTCACACGTACCCTTTGGAGTTAGCCGAGAACATCAACGAGATTGCCTTTAAAACCTTGCGGGATCGTATGGTTCGGGAATTCTCGAACTCTCTTCTCCGGGTTGCCGCCAAAAAAGGATTGGAATATTCCGCCCGCAAACAAAACGAATGGCTTGGTTTAGCTGTCGGCATTGCCAACAGCCTCACGGAAAAAGCGGACACGCGTAACTGGCAAACTCTACCCTATTCCATCTCTTACACCCGTCTTCCCCTATCTGGCGGGCAGAACAACATCACGCTTCAGCTCAACGCCCGCAACGGTTCCAAGCACACGGAACAATTCTCCATCGAAGGCGGGGGACGTAAAACCCGTTTCCACATCTTCCAAACGATGGATTCCAAACAATAATATGATTATACTTTTACCATTACACAATGATTCTCTTTTCTCTAAAAAACTCCCCCACCTTACAAACGTAAAATGAAGGGAGTACCGAAAGTGACAATAATTCAGACTTGTTATCAATAACCTTTTATATTTACATCACATATTTCATCAAAACCAGTATATTCCCGGACAAGCAACACCCTCCCGGACAAGGGATCCAACTCTATACTATAAAGAATTCCTGAACCGGAAGTTCCTCCATACGTACCGACCACCATTTCCACGTTAGATTTATAATACACATCATTGTTATTTCCGGAGAAAATATCTGGTTTCAATATTTTCATCATGGTAATATTACCCTCAAACCGAACTTTTGCATTATTTGCTGTCATCAAGGGTTCTGGCCGAATAGTTTTTCCGTTGTCTACCGAGAAACGATACACTCCTTCCGATGTTGCAAAATAACACATATTCATAAAAGTACTCCCAAATGCCCAATCAATCACACGATTATTCTTTACGTCTTCCACATGCATCAAGTCATATTTGAATTTCGGTGTCTCCGGGGCTGTCTTCACTGAAACATCCATCTCCACCATGAAATACTCGCCACCATCATTCTTCATCACGGCAAGCACGTGATCACCCAATCCACCAAGATCCATGTGAATCAGATCAGCCTTCATATCGCCGGGATTAAATGGAATATTTACACTCCCAGCTCCAACGGTAGCATCCAATTCTAGAAACTTATTAAAACTATTTAATCCGGCGCTTCCAATGATAGCAACAAAACCACGTTTTGCCCGGTCAAACAACAAGGCCCGAAGAACATCCTTGTAAGTGTGATGAGAAAAAGGCAAAATACGAGGATCAAAATCATATTCATAATCGGCAGTTGCATACAAAGGCACGGCAAACAACACTTCTGTCGAAGTTTTTTTGAACACGTCCCCGCCATCAAAGGCCATAAACGACATACTGTTGATCACCACGTTCTCCGGTTTCCCTTGATTTAAACCACCATTAAACAAATCATTCCAACTCCCGTTATTCAAAAGACTTTTGCTATGGGCCAAAACAGCCCCCTTATCCGTGGCAGCAATCACGAAGATATTCTCAGGATACCTATAAGAACTCTTCGTGCAATTCTGAATGATCCATTGTCCCCGCCCATCGATTCTTTCACCCGCATTAGCGTTCGAATAAAAATGCGGGTAAACTTCCGGAATAACAGAAGATTCCGGCTTAACAATTTGGAATTCATCCGCCACGACAATCCCGATATCCGATGAGATACCATCACCATGAAGTACCATCGCCCCAATATGACTCAATTGAAAATCAAGTTTCACGCTTACCACTTCCGAGTAAAAATGGCGCCCCGTACTATTCTGAGTCACGTTCAGACGTAGCGAATATGTCCCCTCTCCCGGTAATAACGTGTCGTTATAGAGACAGGTATAATCTAATTCTTTCCCTTTATACACGGGAAAATAACGACTCCAATAATTATCACCATCCTTCCCGTAAAACTCCCACTCGTAAATCAAATCAGTTTCGGGAATTGTTGTCTCGATCGTCGGGGATATCTGCAATTTTTCTCCAAAAAGACAAGAATAGGTTTTACTTGGTAGCGTAATTAAAAGACTATCCAAGGACTTGTAATCGTAATTTCCCTTGTCGTCATAACACCCGTATAGGAGAAACAATGTTAAAAATATAATATATAATTTACTCATAGCTAACCTGTTTATTTACTTCCTGATTCAAATTGAATAACACTCTCGTCTTCAGGATTATATTTCACGTTGTTATCCTTGCAATAACGATTCAACTTATAAATAGCAATTTGCACGTCATCATCATACCAACTCTTCACGTTCTCAAAAACCTTTGTGGAATCTAATACCTGATAAATAATCTCCAATTTCTTAGCGGAATATTCTCCAAGATGATACTTATCCCACCAAGACGGTTGTGTCCACAAGTTTGACACGATCACGGCACCGCGCAAGTAATCCTCCTCACCGACCTCGAATTCCTCAGAAGCGACCACCTCGAAACTCAACGTGTCATTCGCCATATCGAGATTATCTGTCTTGTACACTTTTATCAATGCATCCCCCCTCTTCTTTCCCGCAGGAATAATTGCCGACACGATCTCATATCGCGATCCCGGATTTGAAGGACTTCCCCCCAATCCCTTGATAGCTATATGACGATCAACATCAGCCAAGCGTCCTGCTATCGTAATTCCTAACTTCACAACCCCTTCCGTCGTGCCTTCTGGCTGAGTCGTGAAAGAAAAAGAAACAGTATCATTCCTCATGTAAAAGCTAGCCCGCGGCTTAGCACTCCATATTTCAATCTTACTCTTCGAACATGCTCCCGCCACAAAGAGCATAGCAGTTATTATCCATATATATCTCATCATCTTCTATTTTTTCATAATTCTTTCCGCCCTTGCCGTTGATTCCTCCACATCGGGAATCTTAAAAGTAAAGAAATCAGTGTTCGTCATGTATTCTGAAAAATCAGTGATAGAATTACGCTTATAGTAAAACCACAATTGTCCCTCTCCCCAAAACTCTTTCCAATACTCTTTGCGAATCTCCTGTAAAAGTTCCTCACGTGATATCGACCGATTCAATGGAAAACTTACCAACCCACGATTCATCCGCACCTCTTCCAAATAATCCACCCCATCCGAAGTTGAAGGTGCACATTCTGCTGCAATGTAGTACATCTCCGACAAACGGATCAAGGGTAATCGCTCCTGAAAATAGCGAGCAACAATCGCATTTTGATAAAATTTCGCAATCAGGAAATAATTCATGTAGGGCTCGAACCAGTACTGGTAACGCACGTCAGCCGTATTCTCCTCGTACACCGCAGATCGGTCCTCGCTTGAAGCTCCCAATCTCGTATCAACAGTAGAAAAATCTTCAAGTCCTCCCTGAATATATCCATCCATACAATCCTTCAAATCCGTAATATTCAACGCAAAAATATGTTCCGTTGCAAAAGTCCGATCTTGATTTCGAAAATTATTTGCCGTATTCACGTCTCCAATATGGATCAAATTCTCCTTTAGAACCCACGGGAATTTTGTCTCCTGATCACGAATTACCTCCTGCGCACAAAGTAACGCATTTTCCCGGTCACCTTTCCACAAGAATATTCGAGCCATCGTGGCCACAGCAGCATAATAATTAAATCGAAAACGACGGTTGTGCCAAGTCGGAATCTTATCATCTGCTAAAAATTCGCCGGAAGGCAAAGAAGCTAAACAAGAGGCCGGTGTTGTTCCCAAACGAATCGGATCATTGGACATCAGGGTCTTGGCATTAGTTAAGTCGGACAACATTGCCGAAATTGCATCTTCTTGCGTAAATAACGGTGTTACAGAATGTGTCAAATGTGTCACATAAGGAATCGACTCCTTATCTTTGCCAAGTGGATAAGCTGCCGCAAACAAGCGCAACAACTCAAAATGAAGAAACCCCCGCAGTCCCAAGGCCTCGCCTTTTATAAGATTATAATTGTCATCCGAGAACACATATTTATTCTTGTCAATCGTCTCCAATAAAGAATTCAAATTCGCAATCTGCGCGTACATATTACTCCAAACATCTTCCGTATAGTTCTCATGCCAATTCGCTGCATTCGTATTCGAGGGATCGGCATAACTATACC
>OGMF01004074.1_pt1 | contig 10346 bp, 14 predicted proteins | sample 1572921 | NCBI WGS metagenome assembly OGMF01 (sample SAMEA2581919, study PRJEB24529) | metagenome | biome: Human gut stool | place: China | collected 2011
GTGTGGCAACAATATTGTATTAAAAAAATCGTTTTATGGTTGTTCAAATTACAATATGGAAGTGAGATGAGTTAATGAATATTCACTTTGGATTTTCATATATAGGTTTAATATTTTTACTAATGTTGATGTTACCAAATATTATATGGAGTAAAAATAAGCCTAAAGGCTATGATAAATATGTAAAAAATGAAAATAAAGTATTACTACTATTGGAGTGGCTTAGAGAAATGCTAGTAACCTGTCTGTCATTGATATTTAGTGATTTTAATATAAATAAAATATCAAACTGGTCTAGTATATTGTTAATTGCCTTTATTATAATGATTTTATACGAAATATATTGGATAAGATATTTTAAAAGTAATAAAACAATGAAAGATATGTATAGTAGCTTGTTAGGAATACCAGTTGCAGGAGCTACTTTGCCAGTAGTTGCATTTCTGTTACTAGGTATATATGGTAGAAATATATTTCTTATTATATCAACAATAGTATTAGGAATAGGACATATAGGAATACACTTAAATCATAAAAAAGAATTAGAATAAGAAATTACAATTTTATAGTTATTGATTTATAGTAATTTACCGAAAAGATTGTCAGTAATGACAGTCTTTTTTGTACGACAAGCAGTTATACAAATAGATTAGTTCAGTGCAACTAATCTATTTTTTATAAGAATTATAAACGAATTAAATGCAATTATTTTTTTATTATTTATTGACATTTAATTATAACTACTATAAAATATAGTAGCGTAGTTTATAGCAAAGAGGAGAACATTAAATATATGAAAAATTATGACAACTATTTTCTTCCTGTAGATAATATGGAAGAAGCAAAAAGATATTATGAGGAAATATTGGGGTTAAAAAAGAAATTTGATTTTTCTGATAAGGGAATGGTTGCTTATAATATTGGAAATGAAGAACCTGCAATAATTTTAAAAGACAAAAATAAATTTGAGAATTTAAAGCCTACAATATGGTTTGAAGTAGAAGATGTTGCAATCTTCTATAAAGAAATGTTGAATAATGGTATAAAATTTTTGAGTGAGCCTTTTAAAATTGGAACTGGTAATGCAGTCGAGTTTGAAGATCCATTTGGAAATAGACTTGGCGTTACAGATTATATTAAGTAAGGAGTAGAGATTATGTCAAATATAGATTTGGTATTATTAGGACTTATTAAACAAAAATCACAAAGTGCTTATGATATTAAAAAAAATATAGAATATCGTAATATACCAAGATGGGTAAGAATTAGTGAACAGTCTATTTATAAGAAAGTATTACAATTAGAATCAAAAGAATATATTGTTAGCCATAAAGAGAAAGAGGGAAATATGCCAGATAAAGCAGTATATACTATTACTGACAAAGGTAATGATTATTTTAATAGACTTATGAATGATATTTCAAATTATGATGTTAGTCTATATTTGGATTTTAATATTATTATTACGAATTTAGATTTAGTAGATGATGAACAAAAAAAGATTCTTGTTTCTAATATAAAATCAAAGATATTAGAATTAAAAGAATTACTAAATGAAAGACAATCTCATAGACAACATATTCCTAATGTTGGAAAACAAATGTTCAAACAACAATTAGCATTAGTAGAAACATTAGAAAAGTGGATAATTGATTTTGAGAATAGTTTAAAAGAACAAAATTAGCAAATATTGATTTTAAGTTAAAAGATAAATTTGTAGGGAGGGAAATTCAATGAAAATAATCAACATTGGTATTCTTGCTCATGTAGATGCAGGAAAGACAACTTTAACGGAAAGTCTGCTTTATACAAGTGGAGCGATTTTAGAATTAGGCAGTGTAGATAAGGGAACAACAAGGACAGATACTATGTTTTTAGAACGTCAGCGTGGAATCACAATTCAGGCAGCAGTTACTTCTTTTAATTGGAATGACTACAAAATCAATATTGTAGATACTCCTGGACATACAGATTTTATAACAGAAGTGTATCGTTCCTTATCTGTTCTTGATGGAGCTATTTTAGTAATTTCTGCTAAAGATGGTGTACAAGCACAAACAAGAATACTATTCCATGCACTTCAAAAAATGAATATACCAACAATTATTTTTATAAATAAAATAGATCAGGATGGAATTAACTTAAATAATATTTATCAAAATATCAAAGAAAAACTTTCAAATGATATTATTGTTATGCAAAATGTAACATTAACTCCAGAAATATCAATTAAAAATATTATTGATTTAGATGATTGGGATCCTGTAATTTCCAAAAATGATAAACTTTTAGAAAAATATATTGCAGGAGAAAAATTGACTATACAAGAATTAACGTATGAAGAATATAGGTGTGTTAAAAAAGGTTCGTTGTTTCCTATATACCATGGAAGTGCTAGAAATAATATAGGGACTCAACAACTCATCGAAGCTATTTCAAATCTTTTTTGTCCTGAAATGAATGAGAATGATTCAGAACTATGTGGAAGGGTTTTTAAAATTGAATATACAGACCATAAGCAAAGATTAGTTTATTTGCGTCTTTACAGTGGAACATTACACTTACGAGATACAATTATATTGCCAGAAAAAAAGAAAGTGAAACTTACAGAAATATATATTCCTTCAAATGGAGAAATGATACAGACAAAAACAGTTTGTTCTGGAGATATTTTTATTATACCTAACAATACATTAAGATTGAACGATATTATAGGAAATGAAAAGCTTTTGCCATGCAATGTATGGAATGACAAGACTGTACCAATACTACGAACAAGAATTGAACCGATAAAAATAGAAGAGAGAGAAAAATTATTGGATGCTCTTACAGAAATTGCAGATACTGATCCTCTTTTACGTTATTATGTTGATACGATAACACATGAAATCATCATTTCTTTTTTAGGAACAGTGCAGTTAGAAGTTATCTGTTCTCTGTTGATTGAAAAATATCACATAAACATAAGAATCGAAGATCCAACCGTAATTTATTTGGAAAAACCATTACAAAAGGCAGATTATACTATTCATATTGAAGTACCACCAAATCCATTTTGGGCATCGATTGGATTATCAATAACTCCACTTCCAATTGGCAGTGGAATACAGTACGAAAGCAAAGTTTCACTCGGTTATTTAAATCAAAGTTTCCAAAATGCAGTAAGAGAAGGTATTAATTATGGACTGGAGCAAGGTTTGTATGGTTGGGAAGTAACAGATTGTAAAATATGTTTTGAATATGGTGTTTATTATAGCCCTGTTAGTACTCCCTCGGATTTTCGTTTTCTTGCCCCAATTGTACTTGAACAAACATTGAAAAAAGCGGGAACGCAATTATTAGAGCCATATTGTTCGTTTATACTTTTTACACCACAGGGATACTTTTCTCGTGCATATAATGATGCACAAAAACATTGTGCAATAATTGAAACTAGTCAATCAAAAAATGATGAAATTATTTTTACAGGACATATTCCTGTACGTTGTATTAATGAATATCGTAATACTTTAACTCTATATACAAATGGGCAAGCAGTTTTTTTGACAGAATTTAAAGATTATCAAATTGCTACTTGTGAACCAGTTATTCAATCACGTAGACCAAATAATCGAATAGATAAAGTACGCCATATGTTTAATAAAAAAGAAAATTAAGTTACTATTCGCTAAATTACAATTTATCGATGAGATCAACTTTAATAGTTGATCTTTTCTTTTTAATTAATTACTTATAGAAATGGAGATGATAATATCGGGTTATTCCCTGAGAATAAAAAATTAAATAAAGATAAAGTTTTAGAAAAAGAAAAAAAGAAACTTGAAAAACAACAACCAAAGTTTGTAATAAAAAAACAAATGAAAAGAAGAATTAAAAACTCTCAAACTTTTTCAAATGTTAAGTCAGTTGCAGATGATGGTTTAATAGAATTAAAAACTGGTGAAGTTGCTTCTTTGATTGAAGTTAAGGCTATTGATTTGTCATTAACAAGTAAATTTGAAAAGAACAACTTTTTTTATGAAATAAAAAGTTTATATCAAATAAGAAACTTAAATCTTAAATGTTATAAATTAGATCAAAAAATAAATTTAAATAATAATAAGATTAATTTAGAAGAATTAATAAATTATTATAAAGATGATTCACAAAAGGAAAAATTACTTGATGAAAGTAAAAGGTTAATTGAAGAATTAGAAGAAAATCACTTCACTATCTCTAGTGTTTATTACTTAGTGGTAATTGCTAAAGACTTAAATGCTTTGGAAAAACAATTAGATGAAATTGAAGAAATTATTTCTAACATAACTCCAAGAATTAATATGGAAGTTATTGATAATAGATTAGAAATATATAAATTTTTAACTAACTTATATATGAATCCAAAAGCATTGGATGATTTGATATGGAGTGATTTACCATCCTTAGTATCTCCACTTTCTATCCAAGAAAAAACTAATATGCTTAAGATGGATGATAAAGATATTCAAATGGTAACTATAAAAAATATTCCACCATTTGTAGATGAGCTTTTCTTTGAAGAAATATTTAATGTTCCAGATGTAAGGGCTTGTATTAGCATTAAAGATGCTATTAGTCAAGATGAATTAGTCCGTTGGGTTAATTCTCAATATCAGTTCTTATTATCTGATAGAAGCACAACCAAGAAATTAAGTGACGCTACTGAACTTGATACTCAAAAGGAAAACTTTCAACAATTAATGGTAGAAATTAAAAATGGTGATGAAAAAATTAAAGAAGTATCTTTAACTTTAATAATTACTGGTACAAAAAAAGAAAGAGAAAATTCTTTTAGAGATTTAAAACGATTAGTAGATAGATATCAAATAAAGTTAGATATACCAAAATTAAGACAAATGGAATGTTGGCAAAATTATGATTTAACTACAACATCTTTAGATGATTATTCTATTTATTTACCAACACTAACTTTAAGTGCTGGTTTTCCATTTACTAAAACATATTTTAATGATTCTAGTGGTTATATGTTGGGAGTTGATTTACATACTTCACTTCCAATATTTTTTGATCCTTTTGTAATTAATAATCAAAGAACTTCTCATAATATTGCTATCGTATCATCAACTGGTGGTGGTAAAAGTTTTACTATGAAAAAAATGATTATTAATGAATATGCTCGTGGAACAAAAATTTTCATTCTCGATGCAGAAAACGAATATAAGAATCTGGTTATTTCAAATGGTGGAGAATACATTGATCTCTACTCTAAAAAGGGTGGTATTATTAATCCACTTCAAATAAGATATATTCCTAGTGATGATGAAGATAAGGAAACAAAAGAAACAGATTGTCCTTTAGCAAAACATTTAGGTTTTCTAGAGGCTTTTTTTAAAACTGCTTTTGAAGATATTACGGAAAAAGAATTAGTTATGCTTTTGTCAGTAGTGGAGTCTTTATATAACACTAAGGGAATATTTAAGAATACTTCAATTAATACTTTACAAAGTTTAAGTCCAAGTGATTATCCAATATTTAGTGAATTATATGAATATTTACCAGTTTATAAAAAACAAATAGAAAGCAATGAGAAAAAGAAATTAATCGACCAATTAGAAATTTTAGTATCAAGATTTTTAACTGGTACTGATTCATTCTTATTTGATGGTCATACAAATATTGATTTATCAAATGATTTAATTGCTTTCAATTTACAAGAATTATTATATAGTGGAAACCAAAGACTAATTAATACTCAAACATTAAATTTACTTACTTACCTAAATAATAGTATCGTTGCTAATAAAATTCAAAACGAAAAATTAGGTAAAAAGAAAAAACATATTAGTATTGTGGTTGATGAATTTCACTTATTTATAGATGAAAAGAATAATGAGGTATTAAAAAACTTTGGACAACTTGCTAGAAGAGTTCGTAAGTATTCTACTAATCTAATAGTAAGTACCCAAAGTGTTAAAGATTTTGTTGGTAATGCTAGTGTGTTAAGACACGCAACTGCAATTTTTAATAATTGTCAGTACACTATGATTGGTATGTTAAAAGAAGATGATTTATTGGCATACCTAGAGTTATTTAAAAATAACCCATTAACTGATACTCAAAAAGCCTTTTTATTGTCAGCTAAACGAGGAGAATTTTTACTTAATGTTGATAATAAAAATAGACTTAGAGTTTGGATTCGTGCTACTGAATTAGAACGAGAAATGATGGGAGAAAGTTAGGAGGTTGATATATTGAGTACAAGATCAAGAATTGCAATAAAGCAAAAAGATAATACTTATAAATCTATTTATTGTCATTGTGATGGTTATCCAGAATATAATGGTGTCATACTTTATTATCATTATAGTGATCCAATGAAGATTAAACTTTTAATGAGTTTAGGAGATATTTCTTATTTAGGAGAAAATGTTTTACCAGATACTACTAAAACACATACTTTTGATGAAAGACAAGACGATGTTACTGTTGCTTATCATCGTGATCGTGGTGAGAATTTACATTTTAATGTATTTACTGATAAAGATGATTTAATAGATTATTTTAAAAACTCAGATCAAGATTATTTATATCTTTATGAAAATGATAAATGGTATATTACTGAAAATAATAAAGAAATTAATTTAGTTCCACTAGAGGATTATTTACTAGAAAAAAATTATATAGATACTCCAGCAAAACCATATACTTATGAAGATGAGTTAGCAGTTGAATTAATGAATTATGCTAGAGATTTTGATCCTTATGAATATAAAGATATTTATTCAAATGATGAAGATGCTTTTAATGACATGAAGCACAATTTACTAACGAGTAAAGATACAAGTAATATGATTGCTTGGTTAAGTAATGATATTAATATAATGGCTACTGAAAAAGATTTGTCTGATAAAAATATGTCTGATTTATCTAAACAAGCATTTAATCTAATTAATAAACTTAACCAACATTTAAAAGTATTAGAAAAAGAAGAAACAAAAGAAGTCGATTTATAATGAAAAAAATAATTAAACTTCTTCTTTCTTCTACTACTGGTATTATAATTTTATTTTTAATTATATTAGTACCAGTAATATTACTGATGGTTATACAGAAAATAATAGTGAGTATGCAGAACAATATAGAGCAGTTGCTAATAAGTATATTAAGTCAAAAAGTGGTTATGTATCTTTAGAAAGAATTTTATATTTCTATCTTGCTGATACTTCACTTTCTTTCGATGAAATATATAATGATAATTTAGATAAAGAATCTAAAAAATTAATTCCAATTAGTCAAGTATGTGAATTATCAAAATATAAAGTTTTAGATGTATGTAAAAGCAATAATATTTCTACTAGTGGGCAAATCGATGAAGAACAAGCCAAACCGTTTGCTCCACCAATAAATTTTGCTAGTTCAATTATAACTAGTTTTTTTATGGAAGAAAGAGTTGTTTATGGTAAAGCAAATGTTCATAAGGCTTGGGATATTGCATCGTCAGCTCAAAGTCCAGTTTATTCAACCTGTGATGGAACAATAGAAAAAGTTTCTTTTCCGTACTCTAGTAATTCAATAGATACTAACGACAAACAAGGTGGAAATATTATTAAACTTAGTTGTGAAGTTGGGGATAAAAAATACACTGTTTTGTATGGACATTTATTTCCTAACAGTTCCAAAGTTAGTGAAGGACAACAAGTAACCAAAGGACAGCAAATTGCTGGAGTTGGTACAACTGGTTATTCGACAGGTAACCATTTACATTATCAAGTTTCACTAGATGGACAAGTTATTGATGGTATGAGTTTGGTAGATTTTACTTATGAAAATTCTAGTTATTCTCCAGACTTTAGATTACCAGATTCTAACTTACCATCCTATAAAAATTAAAGAAAATAAAATTTTAGGATGAAAACACAAAACAAAAACCCCTTAAAGAATATAGAAAATATTTAATATCATCCTTTAGATGAGCCTACGAAGTAGGATGAATTTCGTAAGTACGAAATAAGTCTTGCACAACACTAAACCCTTATGAAATAAGGAAATGTTTAGTGTTAATGTGTAAGTTTCTTATCCTGCTTTTTTCTATATCTCATATTTTAAGGTGTTTTCATCCTATTTATAGATTGGAGGTCTTATGAGAAGATTTGATTTTTGGTTGCCAATAGATTTATTTAATAGAATAAGACTAATGGCTAAACATTATAAAGTCCACATATCTAAAATGATGATACAACTTTTAGAAATGGGCTATTTAGAAATGATTAAACAAGGAGGTTATGATAATGAAATTAACAATAAATAAATTAATCGCAAATGATATGATAAATTATGGTATGGATAAAACAAGTAGTTTCAACTACATTGTTTCTTTGAATTCATACTTAGAGGAATACGATGAAGAATCGCAAAAATATATAAAAGAAAATTTAGATGATATTAAAGATGATATTGAAAGAAATGAATGTGTTGCTGATTTAGTAGTTGAAAAAAATGATGATGATATTGATTTTAATATGGTCTTTTATTGGGGATACTTACTAACACAAACAGAAAAAATAGTTTATGAACATTGGGCAGATGAGATTCAGGCATATAAAGAAAGAAAAAATAGTTTATGAAAATGCAAAAAGAAGTAATATAGAATTAGACTTTGAAGATATTAGAGATATTGCAAACGATATTTTAGATGATGATACTTTTAATGATGATATAACTAATCATTTGAAAAATTATGATAAAGGACAGGAGTTATAATTGATGAAAGTTCGTTTATATACAGATGAAGAAATTAAGAAATTAAATAACTCTATTTTTGTTAGAAGTGTTAAATATAAAAGAGAGATTGAATATGATCCATTATTTAAGTTATGGACTATTGTTATGAAACATGATTTACCAGAACTTTCAGCAAGAGAAATATTTGCTCGTGGAGGAATTGATATTAATATAGTTCATAAAAAACTACCACAACGAAGAATTAAAGAATGGATGGATAATTATAAAAAGTTTGGCATAAGATATTTTCTACCAGAAGATGAATATTATCAAAGTATTACCTATGTAAAAGATAATAAAGTTCATTATGATACTATGAAAATGCAACTAATGGATTTTGTTTTAAAAAGATTAAAGGAAATAAAATTGGATGAAGATATTGATAATCTCCGTTTTCAAATTCACATTCAAAACGGCCTTCACGGCAGTGGTTGATTTCGATTGTATCTTTCTGAGGCAGTTTGTTTTCTCTCTATCTCTGCTTTAAATAGTAATGATATTTTAGATAGAATTAATTTTTTAGAATCTCGTTTAGATTATCTAATTAAAAAGATAAATATTATTTATTCTTTAGAAGAACAGATTTATTCTGATATGAATTTTGATAATTTAACCGATCCTAAGAAAAGTAAGCCTTTAATAGAATTTAATAAAAAATTAAGGAACACTAATATAAATGACTAAAAGTCCTAAAGTAATATTTAATTCTATCTTTACTCTTGCTTTAAATAACCCTGATAGTAAAGATAAAAATCATAGAAAAAGTATTAAAAGGGTTCAAAAAATGTATGACTACTATACTAATGAAGAAAAACGAGCTATGTCTATGTATGATTATTATACTGGTAAATTAACAAAAGAAAATACAATGAATCTTATTAAAGAAGATGGTACATTTGCTACTGAAAAAGAAGTTGAAAAAAGAAAAAAATTAGCAATTAAATATTTAGAAAATTCTAATCTTTGGCAAGGTGTATTATCTTTTAATAATGATTATATTAATGAGAATATTGATATTCATAAATTAGAAAAAGAATTAGCCACTAATATATTACCTAAATTTTTTAAAAGATGTGGTTTTAAAGATACTAATAAAATGTTTTATCAATTAGCACTTCATACTGATACTGATAATTTGCATTTTCACTTTTCTTTTATGGAGAAAGAACCTAATTATATTTATCATAAAAATAAAATTGGATATCGTAGATCTGGTGAATTATCACAAAATGAAATAGACTTTTTAAAATCACAAGTAGTTCATACGATTGAAAAAGAAAAAATATACAAAACCAATAAACATGTATTTATTGTAAGGAGTTAAAGCAATTTTATGAAAGCTGCAATATACCCGGGAAGTTTTGACCCTATGACATTAGGGCATCTGGACGTGATCAGAAGAGCGTCCAAAATGTTTGATACTCTGATTGTCAGTGTGTTAGATAATAAAGCTAAGAATGCGTTGTTTTCTGTGGAAGAACGTGTTAGTATATTAAAAGAAGCCACGAAAGATCTGCCTAATGTTCAGGTAGATTCCTTTCAGGGGCTGTTGATTGATTATGCAAGACAAAAAGATATTCATGTGT
>OGMF01004075.1_pt1 | contig 10346 bp, 13 predicted proteins | sample 1572921 | NCBI WGS metagenome assembly OGMF01 (sample SAMEA2581919, study PRJEB24529) | metagenome | biome: Human gut stool | place: China | collected 2011
GGCTATGATGGTTCCAGTGCACATGACTATTATTTAAAAAATGGTGAAGATGAAAACTTAAAGTGGGAAAGTTTGGGAAAAGAAGACACACAGATAGACAACGACAAAGATGACAAAGACGAAAATAAATTTATGCTTAATATAATATTTGGAATTATTCTTCTTATTCTTATTATCATATTCCCTTTCAACAAATATGTTATCAATAAAACATTAACCGAAGGTAATACACTAAGTACTAAAAACTTTAATATAAAAGTAAATGATAGTTATATAAGTGAAAGAAAACGAACTAGTAAAAATAATAGTTATATTCCTAGTTTAAAATACTATTATTATTTTACTGACTTAGGTAATGGTTATTATAATAATATATTAAATACCAAAGACTATGAAGAATATATACTTATATACAATATTGATAATATAGATAAAGATTCTAACTTTAGATTACGTTATTTAGAAAATAATAGATATATAAAATTAAAACCAGAAATAATCAAATAAATATTGCTTAAATATATATTTATGTTATATCAAATTACATTGGAGTTGATAATATGGAAGCATGTACTAATCCAGATTTTCTTAGAGTTATATATTTTGTAAAATTACTCATTAAAGTCATAATGACTATTTTACCAATTTGGCTAATCATAATAGGTACTATCGACTTTGCTAAATCTGCTACTACTAGTAATGAAAAAGATAGTAAAACCAATGTTAGAATATTTATCAAAAGAATTATATCTGCTATGATGGTTTATGCTGTTTATTGGATAGTTACCATACTAATGGATGTTTTAGGGGATTTATCAGGACCAACAAACTTTACTGAATGTTGGAAAAACGCTAATAAAGAAACCATCGATCGCTTAAGTAATAATGGTTAAGTACATAATTATGTACTTTTTTTCTTGCCTTTATTTAAATAATAATTGACTTATAAAACGTAAAATGATATACTTGATATAGTAGGAAAGTAGGAACTTTATGAAGAAGAAAAAAGGGAAAAATAGTAGTAGTAAACGAATAATTTTAGTGGGTACTATGATGATATGTATTATCATATCTATGAGTACTTATTGGATATTTGCTTATAAAAATAAATATGGATATTTACATATAAATGATAAGATTATTAGCTATAAAGTTAGTGATTATGCTTATGTAGATGGGAATATTATCTATTTAAAAAATATTGATAATAAAATTGCTAATGACTTCAAAGATAAACAATTAGATATTATAAAAAATAATGATATTATTGATATTAGAATGGATAGTGGTATTTATAATAATATTCTATCTATTGCAATAAGTTATGTTATAGCGGCAGATTTAGCTAATTATGAAGAAGTTCTTACTATTAATGTTAACCTAAAAACAGATACAATTGTAACAAATGAAGAATTATTAAATATGGCTAACACTAGTTATAAAGAAATAGCAACGAGTATTTATAATGAATATATTGCTCTTCCTACAGATTTTAAATATAAAGTTACAGACTCTATCACAGATGAAGAGATGACTGCAGCAGAATTTAATAATAATAGTGAAAAATATATTATTAGAATTAGAGAAAAACTACCTGATATTATGAAATTATATATCAAAGATAATAAAATATATTATGTAGTTAGAATGAATGAAATTAATAAAGTATGCTATTATACACATACTGATATTAATATGAATAATATAACTAAAGAAATAGCAGAGTTATAAAAGGAGGAAGTTATTTATGGAAAGTATTTTATCTGCAACAGCAATTGCAATAGGAGTTATGGTTGGACTTGCTTTTTTAGGATTAGGTTTAGGAATAGGATTGCTTGGAGGAAGAGTCGCAGAGGCTGTTGGAAGAAACCCTGAAACAAAAAATGACGTAGTTCATTCAATTATGACAATATTAATAATATTTGCAATTTTCTTATTGTTCTTATTTGCCTTTTGCTTCTTATTACTTTTCTTTAATCCATTAGTGGGATAATATGGAAACATTTATTATCTCTTTTGTCGTTATTATCCTACTTGTTTTAGCTATGAGTTTAATACTTAAAAATACAGTTAAAACAATAGATGATAAATCAAAATCATATTTTGTAGATAAATTAAAGCAATATGATTATCTAATAGATGAAAAAGAAAAAAAATTATCCGAATTAGAAGAAGAATTAGAAAAAAGGAAAAATGGGTTAGAAGAAAATAAAACTAGAGAAGGTAAGCCTACATATGATTTTGATAATAGTATTATTGATTTGCTTACCGAAACTAATTATCTTGATAAAAATATTTTTGCTATTAATAAGAAAATAGAAGAAAAATTTATTATTAATTATGAAGATTTAATTAAAGACTTTTTAGCTAATATTAAGAGTGATAATAAGTATGATTTTTGTATTAATCTAAGAAATAAATTTACACCACAAGAAATATATAAAATAGAAATAATGTTACCTGATGAAAGAGAAGAATATTTAAATAAGTTTCTTACTAAAGAAGAACATAAAGTATATGAAATATTCTTATCTAGTAACAATTTCAACATGGAAGATTTTATTGATTACCTAAATAGATTAATAGAACTAAATGATCCAACAATCACCGTATTAGTACCTAATAAGAATATTAATTATGATTATATAGATAAAAGAATAAAAACTAAAGTATCAGATAGTATTTATAAAGGTATTAAAATATTATATCGTAATAAAATATATGATTTTAGTTTGAATGAAGGGAATGCGTAATATGGAACTTAATAAAGTTGATAAAAAAGTAGAAGAGATTAAAAGTAATAATAACATCTTTTCTGTTGGCAAAGTAATTAAAGTTAATCCTTACACAGTAATAGTATCTGGACTTAACGATATTACTTATTATGAAGAAGTTAATATTGCAGATAAAGCAAAAGGATTTGTTTTTGCTGTAGGAAAAAATAATATTACAATATCTTTAGTAGAAGTTAATGATAAAATTAATCCTGGAGACGAAGTATATTCATTAAAAAAACAATTTAAATGTCTATTTAGCATGGATTCTATGGGAAAAGTAATAGATATCTTTGGTAATGATTTAATAGCAGGTAAAAGATTTGATAATTTAGTAGAAGTTCCAATAGAAAATGATCCTATTCCTATAATGGATAGGGGATTAGTAGAAAGAGAATTTTTAACTGGTATTACAGGTATAGATATGTTATATCCAATAGGAAGAGGACAGAGACAACTTATAATAGGTGATAAAAAAACCGGTAAAACACAAATTGCACTTGATGCTATAGTTAATCAAAAAGATAAAAATATGGTATGTATATATGTAGCACTAGGTAAAACAAAAAAAGAAGTTAAAGATATTTATTACGAATTAACAAAGAGAGGAGCTGCTTCTTATACAATAATAATTGCTTCATTTAATGATGAACTTCCTAATAGAACATATTTAACACCATATGTAGCTTTATCAATAGCAGAATCTATGATGATGGATTCATACGATGTTTTAGTAGTAATAGACGATCTAAAAAAACATGCTGATGTATATAGACAAATATCTCTAGCAAGTAAAAAGACACCAGGTAGAGATGCTTATCCATCTGATATCTTCTATGCACATAGTAAATTACTTGAAAAAGGATGTCAACATAAAAATGGTGGTTCTATTACAATTCTTCCAATTGTAGAAACAAAAAGTTCGGATATTACTGATTACATATCCACTAATATTATATCGATTTGTGATGGACAATTAGTATTATCAAGTAAAAATTTTACAAAAGGAGAAAAACCAGCTTTAGATTATGGACTATCAGTATCCCGCCTAGGCGGTAATGTTCAAGCACCAGATATGAAAAAGACTGGTAGTTTAGTTAGAAACAAATTACTAGAATATCTAGAAGTAAGAGATATATACGAACTTGCTAATATTGATGAAATGAGTGAAGAACTTCAAAATAGACTAAAAGAAGGAAAAGTAATTTTAGATAAATTAGGACAATATAAATTTTCTCCTAAAAGTAAAGAAGAAATGTTAGATTTATATAAATTTTTAGAAGTAGGTGATAATAATGAAAATAGGTAAAATTATTACTATAAATGATATTTCAATAGAAATAATATTATCAAATACCTCTATAAAAATAGGTGATATTTTAGAAATAGAAGGAAATTCTAAATATATTTTTGAAGTAGTAGAAATAAACAATATATCCGCTACATGTCTAAGTTTATATAGTACAAGAGGATTAGAAAAAGGAGCAATAGTAGTAAAAAAATCAGATGGCTTAGAAGTAGAATATTCTGATAAAATATTAGGTAGAATATTTGATTCATACGGAAATGTTATTGATGGACTACCATTTGAAAGTGAAAAGAAAGTTTCAGTTAATAATCCAACTGTTACCCTAAAAGACGTCAAAGTAGATAATGAACCACTATGGACCGGTATTAAAGTTATTGACTTCTTTGCTCCATTAGAAAAAGGCTTTAAAATGGGACTATTAGGAGGAGCAGGAGTAGGTAAAACCGTACTTATCAAAGAACTTATTCATAATATCTATGCTAGTTCCAATTCTAATGCTGTCTTTGTAGGAGCAGGAGAAAGAAGCCGTGAAGGAAGAGAATTATATGATGATATGCAAAAAAGCAATCTTTTAGATAAAATGGCCATGGTATTTGGTCAAATGGGAGATAATCCAATATCTAGAAGTAAGAGTGTTGGTACTGGACTTAGAATGGCAGAATATTTAAGGGACGAAAAAAAACAGGATGTACTTATCTTTATCGATAATATTTATCGTTTTATTCAAGCAAAAGCAGAAATATCTACAGATTTAAAAGAACTACTTATAGAAAATGGATATCCCGCTAATATGGCTAGTGAAGTTAGTAGCATTGAAGAAAGAATAAATTCTAATAACAATGGTTCTATTACTTCCTTCCAAGCTATATATATACCAGCAGATGATCTAACCGATGATGCTGTACAAACAGTAATGAGTTATATGGATGGGCAAATAGTTTTAGATAGAAAAGTAGCAGAATTAGGATTGTATCCAGCTATCAATGTATTTAAATCAACATCAAAAAGATTAGATGCAGAAAAAGTTGGTGAAAGACATTTCAATCTAGTAGGAAAAGTACTTGCTTATCTAACTAGATATGAGGATTTACAAGAAATAATAGCAGTACTTGGTATAGAAGAATTAAGTGAAGAAGATAAACTTATATTCTATCGAAGTAGAAAACTTAGAAATTACTTTTCTCAACCTATGTTTGTAGCGGAGTCATTTACTAATATTAAAGGTGAATTTGTAGATATAAAAGATGTTCTTAATGATGTAGAAAATATTCTAAATGGTAAATATGATGATATGGATGAAAGTAAGTTTAGGTATATAGGTAAAATATCATGAATAACGGAATAAAAGTTCGAGTTTTTGATATGGCTCATGGTCTTAGAGAATACGAAAATATTACAATAATCAGAATAATCAGTAAAGATTATAATCTACTAATCATGAAAGATTATCTTCCAATAATTGGAGAAATAGAAGGTTCAGTAGATATTAAAAACGATATCATAAACGAATCATTCAAAAATATCAAAGCCTTCTATATGAATAGTGAAAATGTATTTAATTTAATGATAAAAGAGGGATAGTTATGGAAAATGTATTTTATTTTGCTTTTGTAGGTTTAATTGTTATCATTTCTTTATATACTATTCTAAAAATACTAATAAAAAAATTTGATCCAGAAAAAACTAGAGTTAAATTATATGGTATACTTGGTGGTATGAGTAATAAAGAAGTAATCAGTGTATCATTACATTTTCATGGTATATTTAATGGTATCCTTTATCGATGTTGATATATATATAATTATAATAGTACTATTTTTAAACTTATTAAGTTTCTTATTAATTAAAGATAAAAAATTTATCATTCATACACTTCTATCTTTAATAGCTCTAGGAGGAATAAAAATAATATATCTAATTCACGAATATATCATAAATGAATATATGGATATGTGGATGCTATTACTCTTAGTATTTGTTATGATATTCCTATTCTTATATTTAACATATAACCTTCTTAACAGTTTAAAAACAGTAGTAATAGCTAATAAATACATAAGAAAGGGTGGTAATGATGAGAATAAAAAACGTAGTTAAAGTCATGAATTTCCACTCTTTACTTCGTGTAGATGCTTCAAAAAGAGAAGCAGAAGCTTATCGTAACGTTGGAGAAGAAATAACAAAAATAATAAAGAATATCGTATATAATAAAAATTTAGTTCTTGATAAGAAAGTCATTACTCCAGATCCAAAAATGGACAAATTAAACATATATATAGCCAACGATTATGGCTTTTGTGGGAATTTCAATTCCCAAGTAGCTAGGCAAATAAAACAAGATAAAAATGATTACAAAATAATTATTGGAAAAAAAATAATATACCATGATGATAAAACAATACTAAAAATAGAAAAAGACAAATTTTATAAAGAATTTAATAAAATAGAAAAAGCTGTAAATGATGCTATTGATAATGGAACATATAGTGAAATAAATCTATACTATAATCATTATAATTCTAGTACTTCATTCGTATTTAAAAAACTAACCTTATTTCCAGTTGAATTTGATGGAGAATATGATACTAAGCATGACTTCGTTATTGAAACAGATATCACTAGTATGCTTCATAGTTTATTATCATTTTATGTATTATATCAGCTTAGAATGTGCGAATGCATTAGTAGAGCAGCAGAAAATGTTATTAGAAATCAAATCACTAGTGAAGCCCTAGATAAAATAGAAGAAATAGAAATAGAAAGAGCTAATATAGAAAGAAAAGAAAAAAAAGATAAACTAGTTAGAAAAACAGTAGAAAATTACAAAAAATTAGCAGGTAGGGAGGAAGAAGATGGATAAGTTTGATTATATTACCGCCACTATCGAAGAAGAAAAAGTAAGATTAGAAAAAATTATCGAGTACTTTGAAGATAATAATATTAATAATGATGACTTACTTGAATATAAAGAAAGATATAACAATGTATGCAGATATCTAACTCTAAAAGGAAAATATCTTAACATAAGAAAAAGAATAGATAGTTTCAAAGGAAAATTAGAAGAATTAAATGAAACAAAAGATGAATATGAAGTAGATAATATATTACTTGAAGATACTTTATTATCTAATTTCAATAGTGATACCATGGGTAAGTATCGTAATATCTTATATGAAGACATAAAGAAAGAAGACCCTAGTATAAGAGATATTTTATATTTACTATTTGAAAAAGAAAGTGATTATAATAATTTAGTTACTAAAAGAACTAAATTATTAAAACTAATTAACCAAAATACATATCCAAAAACATATAACACACTAATAAGTCAAGATGCATTAATAGACAAACAACATTCAATTCTAGATGATATCTTTATACTAGAGAACAATATCAAAATAGAAGAGGATAAAATATCAAAAATAGAAGATGAAGCTATGGTAGTACCAATTCTTAAAATATTATATGAATTTTGGATAACTAATTCTTATGATCCTAAAAAAGTAGATAAAACAAAAATATTTATTGATAACAAAAATTTTATTACATTAAAAAATAATATTGATAAAGAAGATAATACTTCAAAAAAAGAAACAAGTACTAAAATACAAAAAACTAAAAGTAATATAGAAACTATTTCTAATTTAAATCTACCAGGTATTAATGAAGATAATTTAGTTAATATAGATGGCAAAGATTATATAAAAAGTGATAATTAGTATTGAAAAATAATTTTTGATTTGTTATACTTATATTGTATTAATGATAGGAGGTAAAATATAATGTTTGAAGAAGGACAAAAAAATAATACTAATAAAAGTGGACTAATATATGCCATAGTAGGTGTAGCAGTTCTAATTGTAGCAGTAGCAGGTTCAGCATACGCTTATTATAGTGCAACAGCCACTGATACATCTACCGTTAAAGGTACTGCTGGTGGAGGTGCAGCACCTACACTAACAGTAAAAAAGGAAAGTAATGCTAGTGGTAACTTAGTACCAATAGAAAAAACAGTGGAAACTCTTACCAAGGGTGCTAAAGGTTGGAATACAACTTCTAATGCAGTAAACACTGCATGGAATGCAGCACAATCATGTACTGATAAAAATGGAAATACTGTATGCCAAGTATATTCAGTTACTGTAAAAAATAATAGTAACACATCAGTTATATATGACATAACTCTAACTGCCTTATCTGGAGCAAAAACACCAAATCTTGATGCCGTTAAAATGGCTTCTAATATTAGTGTTGCCAGTGTAACTTCAATTAAAGGAGTTAATAAAGGCATTTGTACAACAACTAGTGTAGCAGGTGGAGGTACTTCTACAGCGTGCTATTTCATGGTATTTATTACTAACTTAAATAGTGCCCAAACTGATAGTGGTGCATTCACAGGTACTGTAACAGCAGTTGGATCAAATGGTGCTGAAGTTAAAGCCCAATTCTAATTAATCAAATCTGATGTAGAGGAGGTTGTAAATGGACGAAAAGAAAAAAATAGGTTATACCATTGCCTTAGTTCTTCTATTAATAATTATAGTAGTAGGAGCTACATATGCCTATTTTAGCGCTACTGCCAAAAGTGATAACGACATTAAGGGTGGCACTCTAGATGTAAGTCTTGGACTTTCAGTAAAAAAAGTAAGTGCTACTGGTAGCAAATCAGAGAATTTAATTCCTATTTACGATGGAACTATATCAGGATATGCCAGTCAACTTGAAACAGCAGCTCAAAGTAAATATAATTGTATTGATAAAAATGATTATACCGTTTGTCAAATATATGAAATAACCATTTCAAATACCGGAGCAAATAGTATTAGTACCAATACAACGATAACTTTTAACAAAAATAATGTTAATAATTTAAAATGGGCAGGTATGTCAGATGCCAATACAGTTATTAGTAATAATAGACATGCTATTACTAATAATGTTCCCGACACCATAGCCTCCAATACCATAATTAATGGTAAAAGTAATAATACAAAACTATATTTTATGGTTTATATAAACAATACTGGTAAAGATCAAAGCGAACAAGATAAAGATGGTTTTTCAGGAATTATTACAGTAACCGCTACTAGCGGTGATAAGATTACAGCCACATTTAATTAGTGTTGTTTAAATCTCACAACGCCTAGTCAAATATGGCTTTTTTCTTTTGCCAAAATGATAAAAAATTTATTGACAACTAAATTGTAAATGTATTATAATAGATATGGAACAATAGAGAAAGGAGAATGTAATTATGGAAAAAGAAAGAGGCGCTAAGGTAATAGCTATCGTTGCACTTTTAATCGCTGTTGTTGGTTTAACCGTTGGTTATGCTGCATATTCTAGTACACTTACTATTAATGGTACTGCTAATGTAGATCCTGCAAGTTGGAAAGTAAACTTTGATTACAAAACTGGAACTAGTTTGACTGGAGCAACAAAAGGTCATGCAGCTGAAAATACTGCTCCAACACTTGCAGATACTACTATTTCAGGATTTGATGTTACATTAAAAGCACCTGGAGATTCAGTTACTTATAACTTCCTAATTAAAAATAGTGGAACATTAAATGCTAAATTAGCTAATTTCACTATGGGTACTTTAACTTGTGCTCCTAATACAGGTAGTAAAATTTCACAAGAAGATGCAACTAAATTATGTGGTGAACTTAAGTATACTTTAGCATATGCTGATGGTAGTACTATTACTACTGGTACAACATTAAATGCTACTGATTCTAAAGAATTAGAATTAAAATTAGAATGGCCATCTACTAGTACATTATCTGTAACTGATGATGTAAAAGTAACAATTGGCGCAACAACATTTGTATACGAACAAGCTTAAAAGAAGAAGGGTGATAAAATATGAAAAAGAGTCAAATAAAAGCTTTCATAATACTAGCTTTTATGCTATCTATATTACTCTTTAATAGTTTTATCACAAAGATTTTTAGTCAATATAGTATATGTGCTTTTATATTATCAATGGGTATTATATCTTATTTTATACTTGGATACCAAAAGGAAAAATCAAGATATAATAAAGATATTATTTTATCAATATTAATATATATAGCCATATACTATATTACTACATATTTACTTGGACTATTTATCGGTTTTAGTAGAAATATATATAGTATTAATATGACCAATCTTATTAATAATATTGTTCCATTAATCATATTAATCCCTATAGCAGAAATATATAGATACATAATTAACAATAAGATAAAGAATAATTATTGGCTATTAGGTTC
>OGMF01004081.1_pt1 | contig 10332 bp, 6 predicted proteins | sample 1572921 | NCBI WGS metagenome assembly OGMF01 (sample SAMEA2581919, study PRJEB24529) | metagenome | biome: Human gut stool | place: China | collected 2011
AGGATCATATAAACCGCAACAAATCGCGCCGGGCAGGAAGTCTTTGCTGAAAGATCACTCGATCTCGAACTGGTCGCTCAGACGCTTCTCGAACAGCTTGCTGACTTCCAGCAGGGTCTCATCGTCCTCGACCACATCGAGATACTCGCCCTCGTCGTCCTCGCCGACGCTCAGGATGACCAGCTGGGCGTCCTCGTCCAGGTCTTCCTCATTCTCGGCGTATTCGACAACGGCCAGGTAATGCACGCCCTTATGGTCCAGAGCGTCGATCACTTCAAACGTGACCTCATTGCCGTCCTCGTCCTCGAGGGTCATCAGGTCAGGCTGATATTCCTCTTCGGTCTCAGCGGCGGACTTGTTCATATCTTCTGCCATAAGTCACGTTCTCCTGTCAAATATCTAAAAAATGGAATAACTGTCACACCCTGCCCGCTCTGCTCCTTCTGAGCTGTGGGTTCCGGGTACGCCTATAGTGTAGCGTTTTTTTGCCCGCTCGTCAAGATGTTTTTCGCATAGAAATCCAATAACAAATTTTCACGCTTTTCCCTCTCGCTTCCCGGGCCGGAATGTGATATACTATAGCGATAGCTTTTGAAAAGCCATCTTTGCTATAATATATGGACAGGGAGGCCCGCTCATGAGAGCCTTGAAAAAAATAATGGCGGCACTGGCCCTGACGGCAGTTCTGGCCGGATGCAGTGCACATAATATCCTCTCCAGCATCCAGGGCGGGAAGGCTGGCACGGTGCAGACGGTCAGCCGCCCGGCTGTGGAGTCGGCAGAGCTGCAGTTCACCCACCCGGCGGCGGGGGACACCATCGCGGTGTTCGATACCTCGGCAGGCGTGTTCAAAGCAGTGCTTTTTTCCACCGAGGCCCCGCAGGCCGTGCAGAACTTCACGACATTGGCCCAGCAGGGCTTTTACAACGGACTGACCGTCACCCGGGTGGAGAAGGACTTCGTGGTGGAGGCCGGGCAGGGCGCAGACGGCAGAGGCACCACCATCTGGAACGGGAACCGTTTCTCCGCCGAGACCACCGATAAGCTCCATCACTATTCCGGCGCACTCTGTGCCGCAGCGGACGCCTCCGGCGACTGCGCCAGCGTCTTCTATGTTATGGAGACCCTGCCGGGCAGCAGTTCGGTGACGCAGGAGCTCATCGACCAGATGAACGCCGCCGGCTGGCGGGCCGACGTGGTGAACGCCTACCAGACGGCGGGCGGCGCACCCTACCTCGACTACACCGACACCGTCTTCGGGCAGGTGTACGAGGGGATGGAAGTAGTAGACACCATCGCCCAGACCGGCGTGGACGAAAATCAGCGCCCGACCGAACCCATCACCATCAACAGTGTGACCATTACGAAATACGAATAAGAAGCTGGTTTTCCGCCCTCCGGGCGGTGGGACAGCTGCAAAAAAATCACCCGCCAACTGGCGGGTGATCTGCGTTTATGGGGGAAAAGGGACAGGTCAGGTCCTCTTTACCTGCAGAGTGATGGCGATGTAGGTCTTCCCGTTATGGGTCGTGGCTGCTACGCCTACCTTAGTCCATTTACTGGAAAGATTGAAGTTCAGGTTAGAAGCCTTGTTGTTATTGGTGATGCAACCGATGAGATCGTCCAGCTTGGTGTTCTGATAATCGTATTGGGCGATGAGGGTCAGGGTGGAGTTTTTAGAGTCAATCTTTACTTTGTGGTAGACCCCGTATCCTCCAATGCTGCCTTTCAGTTCGGTGTCCAGATTGGTTTTGGCAAGCTCGTCTTTGGCAATATTGCACATCCCAACGTCATATTCTAGATTTTTGGTGGAGGAGTTGCTTCGGATGGCTCGCATCACCTCGGCCTCGGCTTGGGCCTCCGGGCCGGAAGAACCGCCGCCACCGCTGCAGGCGGTCAGGAGCAGAAGGGTCAGTGCACCGGCCAGAAGCAGGGCAGTCAGCTTTCTCAGTTTTGTCATGTGGGTCGCCTCCAATCGTTTTTGTTTTGGTGAGTCCAGTTGTTTTTTCTCATGAAGAAGCGTCATCTCCGGCCATCTGGTCAGGGAGTTCTTCTACCCTCATTTTATCGGAGAAGAGCCGGTGCTGTCAAGCTGGAAAACTATACAAATTCGGCTCAGAAAAATTGTGAAAACAAACCGGAAAACGACGATTTTCTGCGGACTTTGCAACAAACTGTCCGGACTTCGCAAAGAAACTTTGCCACAGGGGCGGCGGGGGCGTTCAGACCTCCCCCGGATGCTCCTTCCGCCATGCGAGGTAGTCGTCCAGGATGACCGTCGCGCTCACCGAGTCGAGGATGCTTTTCCGCTTTGCGCCGAAGGTGCCGCTCTCGTCGAGGAGGTCAGCAGCAGCGCAGGTGGTCTGGCGTTCGTCCCACATCCGGACGGGCAGGCCGCTCCAGATCTCAACGGTTTTGGCCAGCTTGCGGCTCTTGCGGGCGCGCTCGCCCTCGGTGCCGTCCATGTTCAGCGGCAGGCCGATGACGATGAGCTCGGCTTCGATCTCTTTTGCCACCTCGCAGACCCTGGCGGCGACTTTGTCCCGGGCCTTGACGGTGATCTGAGGCGTGATGGGGGAAGTCAGGAACTCGGTGCGGTCGCAGGTGGCGAGGCCGGTGCGGCTGTCGCCGTAATCTACTGCTAAAATTTTCATGCAGGTGTCCTCTTTCTGAGATGATTTTTTCTTCATTGTACCACAGAATAGATGTCGCTGCAATTTTGTGGTACAATGATAGAAAAATGAGGGCAAGCCGCCCACGATAGAAAACTGACCCAACGGAGAGATTCACCATGTTAAAACTACTTTTAGGCGGCTCCGGCAGCGGAAAGACCACCCTGCTGTACCAGCGCATCCGGGCGCGGGCTGAGGCGGGGGAGAAGAGCATCCTGCTGGTGCCGGAGCAGTTCACCTCGTCCACCGAGGGCCGCATCCACCGGGAGATGGGCGACGCGCTGAGCGGACTGGTGGAGAGCTTTTCCTTCACCAGCCTCGCCGAGCATATCCTGTCGGCGGAGGGCGGCTCTGCCGTCCAGACCCTCAGCGACGCGGGCCGGGCCGTGCTGGTGCGCCGTGCCCTCGAGGAACTGCAGGACAACGTCCATTACTATTACCGCCACCGCCGCTCGGCCGCCTTTTGCCAGATGGCCGCCGAGACCATCGACGAGCTCAAGAGCGCGGGTCTCTCGGGCCAGCAGCTCTATGAGCTGGCGCAGGACTGCGGCACCGACAGCGCCAAGCTCAGCGAACTGGCCCTCATCTTTCAGGGCTACGAGACCCTGCTGGCCGGGACAGGCATGGACCCCTCCGACCGGCTGGAGCTGGCCGCATCCCGCCTCGAGGCCGCACTGGCCCGGGGCGAACTGCCGGAGTTCCTGCGGGACAGGGCCGTCTTCATCGACGAGTTCGACACCTTCAACGCCCCGAAAAAGCGGCTGATGGGCGCTCTGCTGGCCTCGCTGCCCACCGTGACGGTGGCCCTCTGCGACGACGGCACCCCTCTCGTGCCGGGGGACATGAGCCTTTTCTCCGGCGCGAAGCAGGTGGCGGCGCAGCTGCGCCAGCTGGCCCGCCGGAACGGCACTGCGGTGGCCGTGCCGGAACTGCTGCGCCGGGACGTGCGTCACGCCGACGCCCCCGGCCTTGCCGCTGCGGCCCAGCTGCTGGCCGCGGGCCGGTGTGACCCGCCTCCGGCCTGTCCGGAAATAAAATTATTCGCCGCCCCCAGCCGGGAGGAAGAAGCCCGCGCCGCCGCTGCCGCCATCCGCCGCCTCATGCGGCAGGGCGTCCGCTGCGGGAAGGTGGCGGTGGTCTGCCGCGACATCTCGAAATACCGCGCCGCCGTGAAGTACGAGTTCCGGATGGCGGACATCCCCCTCTACTGCGACGAGCCGACGACGACCGAGTTCAGCGCCCCGGCCACGGCGGTGCGGTGTCTGCTGGCCATTGCCCGGGGTGCGGAGCTGACGGAACAGCTCACCACCCTGGCCAAGACCGGCCTCTGCGCCCTCACCGAGGAAGAGGTCTGCGCCCTCGAGAACTACGCCTACACCTGGTCGCCGAATGCGGCGGCGTGGCGCGCGCCCTTCGAGAAGAACCCCCGGGGCTTCGGCGATGTGGAGCCCACCGACGAGGACAGAGAAAACCTCGCCCGGGCCGAAAAGGCCCGCGCCCTTCTCATCACCGCCGCTGACGGCCTGCGCGCGAAGCTCCGCTCTGCCAACGCCGAGCAGATGAGCCGCGCCCTCTACTTCTGCCTGAAGGAGCTGGGCGCGGAGGACGCTCAGGCCGCGCAGGTGGAGGCCATCCGGGCTGAGCGGGGCATCCCCGCCGCCGAGGAAGCCGCCCGGGAGTGGAATGTGGTCATGGGCCTGCTGGACGAGATGGCAGGCCTGCTGGGCGGCCAGAGCGTCACCATCCCCGAGTACGAAGAGCTGTTCGGGCTGCTGCTGCGCTCGTCCGACCTCGGCCATATCCCCCAGACGCTGGACGCCGTGGTGCTGGCCAGCGCAGGCAAGATGCGCCTTGACGCACCGGACTATGTCTTTGTGCTGGGCCTCTCCGAGGGCGAATTCCCCGCCGCGCCCGGCGAGACGGGCCTGCTGACCCACGCCGACCGCGACGCCCTGATGGCGCAGGAGATCGAGCTTCCGGACTGCTTCGAGAACCGGGTGGTGCGGGAACAGGTCTGCTTTTATAAGGCCCTCACCGCCCCGGTCAGAGGCCTCTGGCTCAGCTGGCCGAAGGGGCAGGGCCAGACCCTCTGCGCCGCCCTCGAGCCCATCGTGGACGTGCTGAGACCGGGTGCGCCGGAACTCGACCTGACCGACCTCGCGGCCACTGCCGCCGACGGCCTCGACGTGCTGGGCGGCGGCTGGCCCCTGACGGAGATCGAACGCGCCAGCCTCACCGAGGCCCTTCATGCCCCCGGCGGGGCAGAACCCGAGGGCCTCGCCCTCCTGCGCCGGATGGCGGGCCGCAGCCCCCGTCAGGTCAGCGACCTCGAGGCGCTGGAAACGCTGCTGGGCCGGCGGCTCCGCATCTCGCCCAGTCAGCTCGAAAAATACTACACCTGCCGGTACAGTTATTTTTTGCAGTACGTGCTGGGTCTGCGCCCCCGGAAGCGGGCGGAGCTTTCCGCCGACCAGAGCGGCACCCTCATGCACTGGGTGCTCCAGATGGCCCTCGACCCCCACCCCGGCCCTGACAACCCCTGCGCTGGCTTACAGCCCTTCCTCGACCTCGACGACGAGGCCATGGCGGCGCTGGCCGGGCTTCTCGTAGATGAGTACGCAAAGCGCTACCTCCCCGAGGACACGGCCCGCTTCGCCTATCTGCTCTCCCGCCTCAAAAAGAGCATGACGGGCCTGCTTTGCTACCTGCGGGACGAGCAGCGCCAGTCCAGCTTCAAACCGGTGGCCTGTGAGCTGAAGATCGGCCCCGGCGAGGACGCCGTGCGGGGCCAGACCTACCGCCTCTCCGATGGCCGGACGGTGCAGCTCATCGGCACCGTGGACCGCGCCGACGAGTGGATCGAGGACGACGGCACCCGCTGGGTGCGGGTGGTGGACTATAAGACCGGCACGAAAAAGCTCGACCTGCGGGAAGTCTACTGCGGCCTCGACTGTCAGATGCTGCTCTACCTGTTCAGCCTGACCCGGGACGCCGACGGACGATTCACCGGGGCAGAGCCTGCGGGTGTGCTGTATCTGCTGGCCGACCCGGCCCCCGAGACGACCACCCGGGGCAAGGCCGCCCGGAGCATGGAATACAAGCTGGACGGCCTTGTCCGGGACGAGCAGAAGGTCTTTGACGCCATGGACGCCGAGGAGACGGGGCGGTATCTGCCCTTCAGCTTCCGGGGCGGTGTACCCAGCCCCTACCAGAAAGAGAAACGTGCCGACAAGGCCAAGCTCTCCCGCATCCAGCTCCATCTGGACGACCTTGTGACCCGGATGGGCGAACAGCTCTACAGCGGCTGCATCGCCGCCGAGCCGCTGGTCACGGGCCGCAGTCCCTGCCGGTGGTGCGACTATGGCTTCATCTGCTGCCATGAGGACGGCATCGGAGAGCGGGCGCTGGACGCCCCCGCAAAGCCGTTTGAACCGCCAGAAAATTCAGATAAAAAGAAGGAGGAAGACCAGTGAGCGAGACAAAATGGACCCCGGCCCAGCGTGCCGCCATCGACGACCGGGGCGGAGCGCTGCTGGTGAGCGCCGCCGCCGGCAGCGGCAAGACCGCCGTGCTGACGGAGCGGGCCGTCCGGCTCATCACCGACCCGGAACATCCCGTGGACGCCGACCGGCTCCTCATCGTCACCTTCACCAACGCCGCCGCCGCAGAGCTCCGCGCCCGCATCGGGCAGGCGCTGCTCCGCCGCAGTCAGGCAGAGCCGGGCAACACGGCCCTCCGCCGCCAGCGGATGCTTTTACAGAGAGCCCCCATCTGCACCATCGACGCCTTCTGCCTCGACCTGCTCCACAAGCACTTTCAGGCGCTGGACATCCCGCCGGACTTCACCCCTGCCGACCCCGGCAGCGTGGAGATGCTGCGGAACGCGGCCCTCTCCGAGACGCTGGAAGCGGCCTATCAGGATGCGGACTTCTGCGCCTTTGCCGACCTCTACGGCAAGGGCCGCACCGACAAGGCGGCGGGGGAGGCGGTTTTGCAGGTCTATGACTTCCTCCGCGCCCTGCCGGACTACGGGAAAAAGCTGGACGAGATGCTGGCCCCGTGGCAGGACGAGAACGGCTTTGCCCGCACCTGCTGGCATGATATTCTGATGCAGGAGGCCGCCCGCTCTGCCCGGGCCGCGAAGGAGCTGCTCTGCGCCGCGCTGAACGACTGCAGGGAGGACTTCGTGACTGCGCAGGCCGACGCCGAGGCCAGCAAAAAGACCCCTGCCGCCAAGGAAAAGGCCGTGGCGGCAGTGAACGAGAAGTTCGCCGAACCCCTCGAGAGGCTGGAAAACTCCGCCGCCCTGCTGGGCGAGGTGGAGCGTCTGGCCGGGGCAGGGGAATGGACGCCCCTCTACGACAGGCTGACGCCCTATGTCCTCGGCATGGAACAGGCCCCCGGCCTCAAAAATATGAAAAAGCGGCTCACCGGTGAGCACAAGGACGCCGTCAAGACCCGGGCTGACGAGGCCGCAAAGCTCTTTGAGAAAATCGAAGACCTCATCAGTTGCAGCCTCGACGAAGCCGAGCTTGACCGGAAAGCCGCCGAACCCTGCCTCCGCGCCCTCTTTGCCGCCGTGCGGGACTTTGACGCCCGCTTTGCGGCCCGGAAGCGGGAGAGGAGATTGCTGGAATTCAGCGATTTCGAGCATCTGGCCCTGCGGCTCCTGCGGGACGCCGACGGCCAGCCCACCGAGCTGTGTCAGGGCATCCGGCAGGGCTACGCCGCCGTCATGGTGGATGAGTATCAGGACACGAATGCCCTGCAGGACGCCCTTTACCGCTGTCTGGCCAGCCCGGCAGGGGATGACCTCTTCCTCGTGGGCGACTTAAAGCAGAGCATCTACCGCTTCCGTCAGGCGGACCCCAGCATCTTCCGGGAAAAGCTGGAGAGCTGGCCCCTCCTGCCCGGCGGCGAGGCCCGCCCCCGGCCTGAAGACGGCAGGCCCGGCGAGAACGCCATGCTGGCGCTGGACGCCAACTTCCGCTCTGCCCCGCAGGTGGTGGCGGGCATCAACTTTATCTTCGAACAGCTCATGACGCCCGCTCTGGGCGACACGGCCTACGGCGACGGACAGCGCCTCGTCTGCGGCGCACCCGGCGCGTACGAGGGCAGTGTGGAGGTCCACTTCCTGCCCGACGATGCCGCCGAGACGGACGCACAGTATATCGCCGACCGCATCGAGGCGATGGTGGCCTCCGGCGAGCCGGTGCGGGACGGCGGCACCACCCGCCCGGTGCAGTACGAGGACTGCTGTGTCCTGCTGGCGGCGAGAGGCGACTTCCCGGCCTACGCCGAGGCCCTGACGGCCCGGGGCATCCCGGTCTACGCCGACGCCCGGGAGAACCTGCTGGACGCGCCCCACATCCGCCCCCTCATCGCCCTGCTGCGGGTCATCGACAACCCCGCGCAGGACATCTATCTCGCTGCCGCCATGCTGGGGCCGATGTTCGGCTTTACGGACGACGACCTCGTCCGCCTCCGAGCTGGAGCGCAGACACCCGATAAGCACACCCGCATCAGCCTCTACGGCGCAGTTTTACAGGCCGTCCAGAGCGGGGCGGAGGATGACTTCACCCGCCGGGTGCAGGCGTTCTACCAGCGTCTGACGGCCCTGCGCCGGATGGCCCGGAGCGTGCCGGTGGAGGAACTGCTGGAAGAAATTTTTGTTTCCACCGGCTACCTCGCCGCCCTCGGTGCCATGGAGAACGGCCAGCGCCGCCGGGAGGACGCGCGGCGTTTCGCCTCCTTCTGCGCAGGGGCGGGCGCGGGCGGCATCTCGGCCCTCGTCCGTGCCATCGACGCGGCCACGCTGGCGGGCTCCACCGGGCAGGAGACTGCCCCCGGCGGGGCGCGGCCCGGCTGCGTCACCATCATGACCATCCACCGCTCCAAGGGCTTGCAGTTCCCGGTGGTGTTCGTGGCCGACACGGCCCGGCAGTTCAACGCCGCCGACACCCGCCAGCCCGTCCTGCTCCACCGCGTCTGCGGCGCGGGTCTCCGTCTCCGTCCCGAGGGCGGCGAGGGGGCCTATAAGACGGCGGCCTACACCGCCCTCTCCACGGTCCATGCCGCCGAGATGCGGAGCGAGCAGATGCGGCTTTTGTATGTGGCCCTCACCCGGGCGCAGGATAAGCTGATCTTGACGGTCCCGCTGGGCATCGGCCGGACGTCCAACCCCTTCGCCAAAGCCGCCGCCTTCCTCGCCGCCGGGGCGGGGGAGACCCTGAACGCTCAGGCGGGCAGCTTCGCCGACTGGCTGCGGGCGGCGCTCCTCGTCCACCCCAACGGCGGGCCTCTCCGCCGTCTGGCGGGGAACCTCGAGCTGCCCTTTGCGGACACCAGAAGCACCATCGCCCTCACGGTGCAGGCCGATGTCCTCCCGCTCGAAGAAGCCCCCGCCGAGGCGGAAGAGCCGCCCCGGCCCGAGGCCGACCCGGCTCTTGTGGAGACGCTGCGGCAGGGCTTCGGCTGGCGGTATCCGGCGGCAGCGCTGGCGGACATCCCGGCCAAGGTCAGCGTGACCAGCCTCGTCCACGCTGCTGAGCAGACCACCCTTGAGCGCCCGGGCTTCCTCTCGAAGGACGGCCTCACCGCCGCCGAGATGGGTACGGCTCTCCATGCCTTCCTCGAGCACGCCGACTTCGGGGCGCTGGCCGCTGTGCGGGACGCAGAGGACGACGCCGTTCTGGATGCCGTCCGCGCCGAGCGGGAGCGTCAGGCGGCGGCGCAGCTCACGCCCCCCGCCATTGCCGGGAAGCTGGATGTCTATAAGATACTCCGCTTTGTGCGCAGCGAGGCGTTCCGCCGCATCTGCGGGGCAGAGGATGTGCTGCGGGAGCTGGCTTTTATCACGTCGCTGCCTGCCGCCGAGGTCATGGCTGCCCAGGGCCGCGCCCTGCCCGACGGCCCTGCCGCCGACGCCGGGGTGCTGGTGCAGGGCATCGCGGACATCGTCCTCGTCTACCCCGACCACCTCGAGCTTCTGGACTACAAGACGGACCGTCGCAAGACTCCTGCCGACTTCGTCCGCGCCTACCGTGCTCAGCTGGAGCTCTATGCCAAGGCCATTGAGAAGCGCTTCGCCCCCCGGCGGGTGACTTATAAAGGGATATATTCGCTGGAGCTAGGAGAATTGATACAGGTATAATAAGAAGACAAAACCTTGCGGAATGCCAAGGCCTCCCCTCGATAGGGGAGGTGGCATCGCGTAAGCGATGACGGAGAGGTTGGATCTGGCGGTGGCCTGCGGGCAGGCTGTCCTTCGTCCAACCTCTCAGTCTGCTTCGCAGACAGCTCCCCTAGTAGGGGAGCCTCTGGCAAAGAGGCAAGGTTTTAAGGTGCAACGGAAAAGCAAACATAAAATTTCAAATTCCCGCATAAAAATGCTTGACAGCCTCCCCGGGGTGTGGTAAAATACTTGAGTAAAGAAAGCAGCTACGGCCTGTGCCGCGCTCGCCTTGAGGGGTAAGGATCCCCGGGCTATACCCTGAACCGATTCGTCTTGAAGACCGAATCGCGCTTTTGAGTGAATTTTGCGCGGCTGTCCCGAAACTGGGGCGGCCGCGTTTTCTATGCCAAAAAACGCAACACTATGGACTATTGTTTGGAGGTGCATTCATTATCGCTACCGCTGGAAAGTCGAAGGAACTGGAGA
>OGMF01004092.1_pt1 | contig 10295 bp, 7 predicted proteins | sample 1572921 | NCBI WGS metagenome assembly OGMF01 (sample SAMEA2581919, study PRJEB24529) | metagenome | biome: Human gut stool | place: China | collected 2011
TGGCAATGATGATGGGGCCGGTGACGATGGGCGGGAAGAAGCGCATGACCTTCTTCGCGCCGAAGAGCTTGAAGAAGAGCGCCAGAACCAGATATACAAGACCCGCCACGGCGACGCCGAAGCAGGAGTAGGTCAGCGGAATGTCCTGTCCGGAAGCGGTGACCAGACCGTAAGCACCCAGAAACGCGAAGGAGGAGCCGAGGAATGCGGGAACCTTCCGTCCGGTGATGAGGTGGAACAGCAGCGTGCCGAGACCGGCAAAGAGCAGGGTAGTGGATACGTTCAGTCCGGTGATTGCGGGAACCAGAACCGTTGCACCGAACATTGCGAACAGGTGCTGCAGGCCCAGAACCAGCATTTTGGGGGTACCCAGAGTACTTGCGTCATAAACCGCGTCGGTATTCTTTTCGGGAGTAGCCATAAAAATCATCCTTTCTGTTTTTTGCAAATCTACGTGTTTTCATGAAAAAAGAGGCCCTAGGGTTGACCTAAGACCTCCTTTTCACACACTTCTGTGACAGTATACCTCTTTTTTTCCGATATTGCAAGGAAATATGCCAGATCCCGCCGCCAAAATATGAACGATTTGTAAAGCGGTTTTTGTGAATTCTGCCATTGGGGGGGCAAAACCGGCAGCGCCATGAGGCGATGCCTTCCTGATTAAAATCTTTGATTTTAATCAGGAAATAGTATCAGTGTATCAGGAAGCCCCGCAGAGTTCGCCGCTCGCAAACGGCAAAACAACATCCGGCTGCCGCACGACAGCCGGATGTTATGCTTATTTTGCATCCCGCGGGGGATTTTTCGGCTTTCCCGCTTTGTGTCGGTACTCGCCCTTGGCGTCGAAATTCGCCATGGCGATCAGGTTGATGGCGATGGTGCCGATCAGCAGAAGGACTGCTTCCCATATCAGACAGTTTACCGCGCTCCACACCATGTCCATCGAATCCATACTGCCGTAACCGGCGGTGACGATGGCCATGATAACGGTGAGGATCAGCCCCAGCCCGCCGAGGATCATCCCTGCGATCCGCTGGGTGAACCGCCATGCGCGGACGCTGCCCATGCCGAAATAGCAGCGGTAGCCGAAGTAGTAGTTGGCCTCCTTCGGCGCGAGAAACAGATACGCCAGTCCAAGGATCAGCGCGATGACCGGGCCGATCATCACGGCGACCCGGCACACGCCCACCAGACTGCCGAAAACCTTGCTCAGGTCGGGAAGCAGCGAGGCAGGGTCAAAGCCGTCCATCACGCTTTTGATGGAGGCAATGTCCAGCGAGCCTTCCGTGGCGGCGGTGATTTCAGTTGGGATCGTGCTCATTATTTTTCCTCCAGGAATTTGCTGATCTCCCGCATAAAGCTGCCCGCATCCTGGAACCGGTGGTAGATGGAGGCAAAGCGGATGTAGGCCACCTCGTCCAGAGGCTTCAGACGCTCCATGACCATCTCGCCGATCTTGTCGGTGCTGATCTCCCGCTCCAGCGTGTTCTGGATGGTCTGCTCGATCTCGGTGGTGATGCGGTCGAGGTCAGTGACGTCCACTTTCCGCTTGTCAAAGGCGCGGATCATGGAATTGAGAATTTTGTTGCGGTCAAAGTTCTGGCGGGAGCCGTCCCGCTTCACAACGATGATGGGCAGGCTTTCCACGATCTCATAGGTGGTGAACCGGCGCTGGCAGCCCATACACTCCCGGCGGCGGCGGATGCTCAGGCCGTCCTCCGAGTGGCGGGAATCGACGACCTTGCTTTCCTGATCGCCGCAAAACGGACATTTCATGGGAAAAACACTCCCTTCCCCAATACTATTCCTGACATTATAGCAGATGTTGGCAGAACTGTCCAGTTTTTTTTCACCGGCGGGGTTCGACGGGATTCGCTGTTGCCTTTTGCGCCGGTTTCGGTTAAAATGGGGACACTACATCTACCTGAAAAGGAGAACCTTATGTCTAAAAAGCTGCTGTTTGCCCTGTGGGGCGGTCTGTTTATTTTGTGCGCGGGGCTGGGATTTATCCCCGGCTTTTCTCAGAATGTCAGCGCGGGAGCGCAGGCTGTGCTGACGGTGCTGGCTGTGGCATTTTTCGCGCCGCCCGCGTGCCTGATTTACGGCGCGAAAAAGGAGAAAGACGCACGCACACTGAAGCTGGTGCGCGGCATTTCGCTGCTGTCGCTGGGGCTGACGCTGCTGGCACTGGTGCTGAACGTGCTGTCCGCCATGGGGACGGTGACCATGGGAAACGTGTTGTTCGCCGTGCTGATCGTGGTGTCCAGCCCCATGGTCTGCAGCGGCTATTGGGCGCTGAGCCTGTTCCTGTGGGCGTGCCTTCTGATCGTCAGCCACTCGCTGCTGAGGAAGAATTTTAACTGAATCTTTACTACATCTTGTGTATATAAGCGGAAGAAAACCACTACCTGTAGTGCGTTAACTCAAAAGAGGTAAAACGTCGAAAAATGGCTGTGCTATATTCCCAAACGGATAAGGGAACCTCTGATACAAACGGCAGATCGTTGACAGCTGGTTGAATACTATCCGCAGCCAAGCCGGCGATGATTTTTCGGGGGTTCCGGGAGGAAACTCTGAAAAAATCGGGAGGGTTTGGTATGATAAGAAGGTTGGTAGCCAGAGGGTTGCTGTCAGTTGTATTGGCGGCAGCTCTTTTTTCGTTGTTCCGGCTTCCCGCCGGAGCGGCGACGGTGTATCAGGAGATCACCGGCATGGAGGAACTGACCAGCGGGCAATACGTGCTGGTAACGCCCTTTGGCGACGCGCCGGGTATCCTGCTGGGAGAAGATTTTGTGATTTCTGCCACGAAACCCACCTTCACCGGCGACACGGTTGCCGCCGGTGCGGAATGGAACCTGACGGTGACGGAGAACGGGGTCATCCTGACGGACGCTCACGGCGTGTCCGCCGCACCCATGGAAGACGACAGAAACGGCATCGCCGCCGGGACGTATGAATGGCAGGTTCTCTGGGATGGCAAATATTTTTCCTTTCACGGCTGCAACGGAAGCGAGCCGGTGACGCTGGTCTCCGATACGCTTCTTGAGAATGACTTCCTTGCATGCAGGGACGCCGATATTGAGGAAGAACCGGACTCCTACGTCAGCATCTTTACGCTGTACCGGCGCATGGAGGTGCAGGACGACCCGGAGCCGGAGGAGCCGGAGGAGCCGGAGGAGCCGGGAGAAGTGGTGGAAACGTCGCCCTGTGTGACCGTTTTGCCCGAGGGCGGCACGATCCGCGCCGGGGAGGAAATTACCCTGACCTGCGAGGACGAAAGCGCCGACATTTATTACGCAGTCTCCGCCGACGGGGTGAATTACCAGCCCGATGCGCTGTATGCCGGGCCAATTTGCTTTGAAAAGGACTTCGGAACGGCGTATCTCAAGACATATTCCATCGCCGGGGGCTGCGAACCCGGGGAAGTGACCCAGGTCATTTTCACGGAAGAATTTGACCTTGACTGGAATCTGTACTTCGGTCAGCTCCACGCCCACACCGATATTTCCAACGGCGCCGGGAGCGTGGAGGAAGCGTTTCAATATGCGTCGCAGGTGGATGGTCTGGACTTTTTCGCCGTGACCGACCACAGCGATTCCTTTGACAACGCTGATATGGGCACCATCGACGCGGATGGCGCGGACATCAGCGCTGAGTGGGCGGCGGGGAAGCAGGCGGCCGCTTCCGTGACCAACGGGGATTTTGTGGGGCTTTTCGGCTTTGAGATGACATGGCCGGAGGACAAGCAGCTGGGGCATATCTCCACCTTCAACACCCCCGGCTGGCAGACCCGGGATCAGGCGGATTTTGAAAACGTGCCCACCGCACTGGAAAATTACTATAAGGCGCTGGCTTCCGTCCCCGGTTCCGTCAGCCAGTTCAACCATCCGGATACCGTTCATGGGGATTTTGAGCGGTTCGACCACTACAGCCCCCAATATGACGCGGTTGTCTCCCTGCTGGAAGTGGCCGGGGAGGACGGCGTGGTGGACTGCGAGTATTATGATCTGGCGCTGGACAAGGGCTGGCACGTCGCGCCCACCAACAACCAGAATAACCACAAAGGTCAGTGGGGCGACGCCAGCGAAGCGCGGACTGTGGTGCTGGCGAAGGATCTGACGGAGGAAGCGCTGTACGCTGCCATGAAGGACCGCCGGGTCTACGCCACGCAGGACGGTGACCTTGCCATTTATTATGAGCTGAACGGTACGGTCATGGGCAGCATCCTCCCCAAGTCCGAGAGTGCGGCGGTCACCGTTTTCCTGAGCGACCCCACGGACGAGGCCATCGGCAATGTGGAGGTGGTGACGGACGGCGGGGCAGTGCTTGTGAGCGAGTATGTCGAAACGCCTTCGCAGGTGCTGGAACTGTCCGCCTCCAGCGGACACAGCTACTACTATCTCCGTATCACCCAGCCGGATGGGGATGTGGCCGTGACCGCGCCCGTGTGGATGGACGGGTATGACGATATTGGCATCGAAAGCTTCACTTCGGACACCCTCACCCCTGCCCGGGACGAGGAGATCGGGCTGACGGTAGAGCTGTACAATAACGAGCCGGTGGAGTTTGATCTGGACGCGCTGTCGCTTTATGCCGACGAGACGCTTGTCAGCACAGTCTCCGATCTGGGAGAAGTTGCGGGGATGAGCACGCTGGACTACACCTTCTCCTACGCCCACCCGGAACTGGGCGTGACGGAGTTCCGGGTCGAGGCGGCTGGGAGCGTGAACGGAGAAGACCGCACTTATGAGGACACGCTGAGCTTGAGCTTCCACGTCCCGGAGCAGGTGAAGCGCATCGCCGTGGACGCTTCCCACGGCAATTCCGGCGTTGATAAGCTGAACCGGCTGAAAGCTATCGCCGCCAAGGTCAATATAGCAGTGGATATTCTGGACAGCGAGCTGCCCGAAAACAGTGATCTCCTGCTGATAACCGCCCCGGCGGAGGCATTTGATGAGGAATTTGTGGAGAATGTCAGATCGTTTGTTGAAAACGGCGGCACGGTCATTCTCTGCGGCCAATCGGATATGGGCGACCTGAGTCTGCACACCTCCGGCGAGCTGAACAGGCTGCTGGAAGCCATGGGCGCGACGGTGCGCCTGAACGACGACACTGCGAGCAGTATATCCACCAACGTGTTCAACCCTGACAGCGGCCTGACGAAATCCCTGACGCAGGAGCAGACCTACACCCAGCGCGCCGGATGCACCGTAAATCCGGGGAACGGCACCTGGCTGGTAAAGAGCCGCAGCGTAGACGCTAACGGACAGGACACCGGCAATGGTGCGGTGCTGCTTGCCTTCGAGAAACTGTCAGGTGGCGGCAAAGTGTACGTCAGCGGCGGACTGTTCCTGGAAGACAGCACCATGAAGGAACCGGACAATATCTGGAAACCCGTCAGCGGGAATCAGAGAATCGTGGAAGCGCTGCTGAAAATTGAGCGGGCGGCGTGTCCAGAGCTGGTCACCATCGGCGAAATGCGTTCCGGCAAGGCCGGGGAGATATACCACATTCGCGGCTGGGCGACCTCCGGAACCTCCCATCCCGGCAACACTTTCTACAAAACGCTCTATTTGCAGGACGATACCGGCGGCGTTGCGCTGGTGCCCTTCACGAAGAAAGAGAAAGAGAAAGACATCGAAGTCGGCACGCCCATCGAAGTGGTCGGGCGGAAGGAAATCCGCGGCGGCAACGTGGTGCTGAAGATTATCGACTACGAAGTGCAGGACGAACCGCTTTACAACTACACGCCGGAAACCACCGCAAACGAGGAAGCCATGGATTACGATACAAACGGCGGCCGCCTGATGCAGGTGGAGGGCAGGGTGACGGATGTGACCTACAGCGTCGGCGGCAAGGGCGTCTCCCGCATCACATTGAAGGACGGAAACGGCGATTTTGCGGAAATTCTGATTGAGGACGGCATTGTGTCCGGCGCGGACTGGGTGAACGATCTTGCTTCTCGGGTGAAGAAGGGCCGCACCGTGCGGGCAATCGGCCTTCTCCATCTGGACAGCGACGGCACGCCGGTTCTCCGGGTGCGCAACTGCGACGAGGTGGTCTACGTGCCGCCCGTCCCGGTTTCCCTGGGTTCCCGCAGAAATCCCCGTACCGGCGATTTGATCTGGATCGCCGTCGGGGTGATGGTGCTGTCCGGAATCGGGCTTGCGGTGCTGCTGAGAAAGAGAAAAAGGTAAAAATAGTGCCGGGGGCTGATTGCCCCCGGCACTCCTATGTTATTGCTTATTCAGCTTGTCCGCCTTGCAGAACAGGACGAAGCCGATGGCAAAGATAACGACCAGCGTGCCCACGGCGATGTTTTCGTTTTGCAGCTCCAGCCCGAAGACATGGAACGACTGCCCGTCGGTGAGCTGACTGACCATGGCGATCAGGGTCGTACCAAGGAAGGACGCGCCCTTGCCGCAAATGTCCATGAGGCCGAAGTATTCGCCGCTGCGCTCTGCCGGGATGATCTTCCCGAGGTAGCTGCGGCTCAGCGCCTGAATGCCGCCCTGAAACATACCCACCAGAACCGCCAGTACCCAGAACTGCCACTGGGACACAAGAAATACCGCGAACAGGGTAATGCCGGTGTAGCAGAGGATGCAGATCTTAATGAGCAGCCCCGTATCGTACTTGGCGGAGAACCGGCCGAAGGCGATGGAGCAGGGGAAGGCCACGAACTGGGTCAGCAGCAGCGCCAGCAGCAGTCCGGTGGTGTCCAGCCCCAGGGCGGTGCCGTAGGCCGTGGCCATGTCGATGATGGTGTAAACGCCGTCAATGAAGAAGAAAAATGCCAGCAGGTACAGGAAAATATGCTTCTGCTGCCGAACCTCCCGGAAGGTGTCTCTCAACCGACGGAAGGTGGAAGAAACGGGATTGCCGCCGTGCTCCACGAAGGCGGTCTGACGGTAACGCTTCAGCAGCGGCTGGGTGCATAGGAACCACCACACGGCGGTAATGAGGAAGGAAACGACCATGGCCGTTCCCGTGCCAATGCCGATTTTGCCGCCGAACAGCACCAGAAGCAGGCAAAGAATGAAGGGAATCACGGAACCGATATAGCCGTAGGCGTAGCCCATGGAGGATACCGTGTCCATCCGCTCGTCGGTGGTGACCTCCGGGAGCATGGCGTCGTAGAACACCAGACTGGAGGAATACCCCACCTTGGCCAGAACGAACACCACCAGAAATGCCAGCCATCCCGCAGTCACGCCCATGGCGGCGCAGCCGAGAACGCCCAGAAGCATACAGGCCATGAAAATCGGCTTCTTGAAGCCCCGGTGGTCAGCCAGCGTGCCGCAGATGGGGCCGATGGCGGCCACCAGCAGCGTGGAGACGGAACCGGCGTAGCCCCAATAGGACAAATACAATGACTCGTTCAGTCCGCCGGTAGTCGCCAGAGCGTTGAAATAAATGGGAATCAGAGTCGAAACCAGCAGAATGAACGCGGAATTGCCGATGTCATAGAGAATCCAGCTCCGCTCCAATGCGGTGAGTTTGATTTTTTTCACTTCTACCACTCCTTAAATTTTAGCCGAAGGCCGGGGCAAAATCCTGCCCCAGAGGCTCACCGGTGCGCATGTGCTCGTCCAACTGGCTAAGCAAAACGGGGTAGCGCTTGAGTGCGCGGTTGTACAGCACCAGCATTTCGCTGTCCATCCACAGCCAGCGGTCGCTCCCCTGCTCCGGCATGAGCTGATCCTCAATGGCCGGGCTGCGGGTCAGGCGCAGCAGGCGCTGGACGCGCTTGCGGTTCTTGCCCACCAGAAACCGGGTGGCGCGGGCCATGTTGCGGACGCAGGTGTTGACGTTCGCCGGGGTGGCGGGGGGATAAAAGAGGGCAACCGTGACGCACTCTCCCCGGGTCAGCCGCATGTGGGCACTGCCGTCGTAGGTGTGGGGCTGAGGGACGCCGTCGGATTCCAGCAGATACCGGTCGAATTCCGATTCCAGCTCCACATGACGGGCGCTGCCGTCGGCTTCCTTTTTCTCCACGTAGGGGTGGCACAGGGAATCCAGACAGTAATGCCCCAGCAGCCCCAGAAGATAGACCCGCCCGGCCTCGCTGCCCGCCTGGGCGCAGACCCGGGCGAAGAATTCCTGCCCGGACTGGGCGTGGAAGACGCCGCCCAGCTGTCCCGTGGCGGTTTTGATCAGGGGGTTATGGTAAAAGAAAATATCCGGCCCGTGCAGACCCATATCGTAAAGCCGCCGGAACCGCTGGATACTTCGGCGGTCGTTGGGGCTCATCCCGGAGAGCAGCTGCTTTCCAAAGCGGTAATGGGCGTAATTTGCTGGCATGATCGGTCACCTCGTTGTTTTTTCTCACGTTTTCTCATTCTACATGATAATTCGGCAAAAGAGAAGCACTTTTTTCAAAATTCCACTTCAAATTTCTGTAAAGCCGGGGCGTTGCAATGCCAGCGGCACCGTGGTATAATGAACAAAATTGCCATTTTTCGAGGTGCGACATGGAAACACGCAAGCTTTATTATGAAGATTCTCACCTTTCCCGCTTTACATCGGCGGTGCTTTCCTGCGCGAAGGCCGCGGACGGATGGGAGGTCACGCTGGCCGCTACCGCCTTTTACCCCGAGGGCGGCGGTCAGGCGGGGGACACGGGAACCCTGAACGGCGTCCGGGTGCGCAGTACCCGGGAACGGGAGGGGGCGGTAATTCACCTGTGCGAAGCGCCCCTGGAAGCGGGCGCGGAGGTCACGGGGGTGATCGACTACGACCTGCGCTTTGCGCGGATGCAGCAGCATTCCGGGGAGCATATCGTCTCCGGGATTCTCAACCGCCGCTACGGCTGCCACAACACCGGCTTTCACATGGGCGCGGACGTCATCACCATCGACTTTGACGGGGTCATCCCGCCGCAGGTGCTGCCGGAAATCGAAGCGGAGGCCAACGGAGCAGTGTGGCAGAACCTGCCCGTGCGGTGCTGGTATCCCAGTCCCGAAGAGCTGCCCGCCATCCCCTACCGCTCGAAAAAAGCCCTTGCATGGCCGGTGCGGATCGTGGAAATTCCCGGATACGACTGCTGCGCCTGCTGCGGCACCCATGTGGCGGCTACGGGGGAAATCGGCCTCATCAAGCTGCTCAGCGCGGTGAGCTTCCGGGGCGGCACCCGGATCGAGATGGCCTGCGGGTCGCAGGCGCTGGCGCTGCTGAACGCGGCCTTTGACCAGAACCGGCAGGTTTCTCAGGCGTTTTCCGCCAAAATCACGGAGACCGGCGAAGCCGCACGGCGGATGAACGAGCTGCTTTCAGCGCAGAAGTACCGCATGGCTGGTCTGGAAAAGCGGGTCTTTGCCGGAATCGCGGAAAGTTATGGAAACCGCGGCAATGTCCTGCACTTTGAGGAAGGCTTAAGCGCCGACGGCGTCCGGGAACTGGCGGATGCTATCGCGGACAAGTGCGGCGGCACGGCGGCAGTGTTCAGCGGCAGCGACGGGGGCGGTTACGCCTACTGCCTGATCGCCCGTCAGGGCGACCTGCGGCAGCTGGGTCGGGACATGACCGCCGCGCTCCATGGCCGCGGCGGCGGAAAACCCCTCTGCCAGCAGGGACGGGTGCAGGCTGCGAAGGAAGAAATCGAAGCCTTTTTCGCCGACAGACAGTGAATTTGGTAGTTCGGTGAGGAAAAAGAGGGCGCGAAGCCGCTTTTTGTTCATAAATTCGACTTTTATTCTCTTTGCGCTTATGCTATAATACCCAAAATGACCTGTGCCGCCGGAATTCCCCGGCAGGTGCAAAAGGAGAAACATATGGGAGTATTTGAAAAAATTTTCGGCACCCGTTCCCAGCGGGAAATTAAGAAAATCCAGCCCACGGTGGATAAAATTCTGGCGCTGGAGGACGACTACAAGGCACTTTCCGAGGAAGCCCTGAAGGCCAAAACCGCCGAGTTCAAGAACCGGCTGGATCAGGGGGAGACGCTGGACGACCTCCTGCCGGAAGCCTTTGCTGCCGTTCGGGAAGCGGCCGACCGGGTGCTGGGAATGCGCCCCTACCCCGTTCAGCTCATCGGCGGCATCGTGCTCCATCAGGGGCGCATCGCCGAGATGAAGACCGGCGAGGGCAAAACGCTCGTCGCCACTCTCCCCGCTTACCTCAACGCGCTCACCGGAAACGGCGTGCACATCGTCACCGTGAACGACTACCTTGCCAAGCGCGACAGCGAGTGGATGGGCAAGGTGCACCGCTTCCTCGGTCTGAGCGTGGGCCTGATCGTCCATGACCTCACGAGCGACGAGCGCCGCGCGGCCTACGCTGCCGACATCACCTAC
>OGMF01004100.1_pt1 | contig 10285 bp, 15 predicted proteins | sample 1572921 | NCBI WGS metagenome assembly OGMF01 (sample SAMEA2581919, study PRJEB24529) | metagenome | biome: Human gut stool | place: China | collected 2011
TGAAAATGCACTAGAGATAGAATAAAAGGTAAGGTGATAAAGAGTGGGAACATCTAATATTTTTTATGGTAATAATAGGAACAACCTTACTTATAAAAATGTCTAATACAGGAATGATGTACAGATAAGGAGGAACAAGTGGTAAATTTTTTAAGTAGTTGGGTAAAAAATTTAAGTTTAGCAATAATTGTAGTATCAATATTAGAAATTAAGAATAATAAAATTACTAAGTATTATATTAAAGTAGTAAAAGATAATATAAATATTGAATTATCTTATTCAAATAGAATAGGATTTAGAATAAATATATCTAGTAGAAATATTCTTGATATAAATAATATATTAATTACTGATATTATAAATAATGAGTTAGAATTATTATCTAATTACTCAAAAAGAGCAAAAGAACATAAAACTCTTATAAAAACTAATGACAAAAAGAAAAAAATGTAGTAAAATTAATTTAGGTGATAGATATGCATTCTTATGTAGTAGAATATTTAAATGAAAATGAATTTAAAAAGAAAGAAAAATCATTAAAGAAATATAATATGATTGCTTTTAAGAAACTAATATTTGATTGTGTACCAGCATTAAGAGATGGAACATTTCCTGGTGAAGTAGTATCTAGAAATAGTACTGAGAATTTTGTTAAGTATGAATATAAACTTCCTACTGATCATTTATTTTCTAAAGTACACGGTGATATTAAACTTCATTATACTGTTTATGAAGCACAGAAGTTAGTTATGTTAAATGATTTATCTCCAGATATATTAAGTGAAGGTCACCAGAAAGAATTAACTGCTTATAAGGGTGTAATGGTATCTAAGTCTCATGCTGAGAGAGATATGTTTAAGATTAATTTATTAAATAGTATGAATAAGAATGGTTTCTTAAATAGTAAGATTTTAATAGGAGTAGGTATAGTTCTTACTATTCTAGTAGGAGTAATTATATATCTTATGGTTAAATAAAGAGTTTGAAAGATAACTCTTTTTATTATATTCACTCTAAGCCAGTAGTCTTAGAGTGTTCATTTAAGCCTTATAATAAAAGTCTTAAATGAATATGCTATACGCATCTATTATATATAAGAGATGTATCAAGACATAGATAATACATAATATAATTATAGAATATGAATATAGTCAGAAAAAAGTAACATACTATATATTAGATACATATAAAATATATATAAGTTATATATAAACCATATATAAAATGACTTGACTTTATATATATTATGTGTTAATATTTATTTATGAAAGAGGTGAGAAAATGGAAAATTTAACTACAGCGATTAGTGTACAAATAGATAGCAAAGATAAAGAACTTGCTAGTAATATTCTAAAAAAGTTAGGTCTAAATATGAGTACTTATGTTAATATGGCTATAAAGCAATTAATTAATAAAGATGGTGTACCATTTGAAGTTGTAAATCCAAAACCTAGTAGAGAATTATTAAAAGCATTAAAAGAGGGCGAAGATATATTACAAGAAATAAATAATGGAAAGAGAAAAGGCTATAATAATATGGAAGATCTTATTAAATCCTTGAATGAGGAATAGTATATGAAGTATACAGTTGATTACACTAGTGGGTTTAAAAAACAACATAAAAAAATGTTAAAGCAAGGTAAGGATTTGTCCAAATTATATAATGTAATAGAAAAAATTGCTAATGGTGAAGAACTCGATGCAAAATATCAAAACCATAGACTTAACGATAACAAAATGTATAGAGATTGTGAAGAATGCCATATTACTCCTGATTGGTTATTAATATATAAAGTGCATGATAACAATTTAATCTTACTACTTTTTGCTACAGGTAGTCATAGTGATTTATTCAAATAAAAATAACTATTAAGAACTGTTCTTAATAGTCTTTTATATTTCACGCATATTTTCTGAATTCTTATAAGGATCCTTTGGATCAATATAATCAACAAATAGAATACCATTTAAATGATCTAGTTCATGTTGGAAGGCAATAGCCAAATCCTCACGAACTCTATATTTTATTAAATTTCCTTCTAGATCATAACCTTCAACAGTAATTCTAGCATGTCTTGGTACAATACCATCTACTTCTCTATTAACGCTTAGACATCCTTCTCCCTCACCAGCATAGATAAGTTCTTCAGAATATGAAATTACTTTTGGATTGATTAGTACATAGTCTTCAAATTTACCATCACTTACTTCGTAGCAGACTACGAAGAATCTTTTATTAATACCAAGTTGAGGAGCTGCTAATCCCATACCAGGTCTAAGATTATATTTCTTAGAATATTTCTCTATTTGTGAATACCTTAAATGTTTTAACATTTCTGGTATAATACTTTTATACTCTTCACATAAAGGAAATTCTACTTCAGTATTTTTTGCTCTGACTCTTGGATCTTTTTCATCTAAAATATCTTTTGTTCTTAGCATAAACTACCATTCCTTTCTTTTCGCTATATATTTTACCATAAAAAAATAAAAAAGGGAAGTATTTTCCCTTAACTTAATTAAGCAGTTACTCTTGTACCGATTATAATAACTAATAAGATAAATAATACTAATACAATAGCGGCACTATTTCCATAACCATAGTTACCATATCCATAACCGCTATATCCGTATGAAGGGTATGCATAACTATGAGTACCTCCGCATCCACATCCACTAGTGCCATATCCTCCAGAATATCCACCGTAATAATACATATATATACCTCCTTTACGATATCTAATATATTGTACTCTTAAAGTTATTTTTTGACATTATGAATACCTAATTATTGTATTATTTTAGTTATTTATTCCATAATAATACTGGTGATATAATGAAAAAAATTAGTATATGGACTGATGGTATAAAAGATGTAAGAATGGATAGTTTAAAAGAAAATATAGAGTGTGATATTCTTGTAATAGGAGGAGGTATCGCAGGCTTATCTACAGTATATAATTTAAAAGATCATGGTAAATGAATAATTCTAATAGATAAAAATAAATGTGGTATGGGAGCTACTTCTTGTAATACTGGTAAACTAACCTTTATGCAAGATTTAATATATCACGATATAGAAAGTAATTATAATGAAAAAGTAGCAAGATTATATTTAAATAGTCAGAAAGAAGCTATTAATATAATTACTAGTATTATCAAAAAAGAAAAGATAGACTGTGATTTAACTAAGACTAATGCTTATGTCTTTTCTAATGATGAAGATAAATATAAGAACTTTGATAAAGAAATAGAGTTTTATAAAAAGAATAATATTAGGTATAAAGTATTATCTTCATTACCACTTAATTATCCCTCAAAGATGGTATTAGAAACTTATGATAGTTATGTTTTTAATCCATATAAATATTTGATTGGTTTAAAAAGATTATTAAAAGATAAGATAAGTATTTATGAGAATACTAGGGCTATTAGGTTAGATAAAAAGAATGATTATTATCTATGTACTACGAGTGATAACTATGAGATAAAATCTAAGGTAGTAGTAGTAGCTTCTCATTATCCCTTCTTTATAGTACCTTATTTTACACCATTTAAGACGAGGGTAGAAAAGTTTTTTATTGGGGCTTCTTTTAGTAATGATAGTAAGAATATACAAATGATATCTAATGATAAACCAGGTATATCAATGAGGTATTATAAAAAGAATAATAATAATTATTTATTATATGGTAGAAGAAGTCACTCTAGTAGTAGTAATTTAGATATTAAGGATGATTATAATGAATTAAATAGTGAATATAAGAAGTATTTTAATAAAGATATAGAATACTTTTATCATACCCATGATGTTATGACTTATGATAATATGCCTTTTATTGGTAAGATAGATAATAATTTATATATAATGACAGGATTTAATAAATGGGGTAATACCAATGGTGTAATAGGAGGTAAATTAATTAGTGATTTAATAGAGGATAAGCATAATGACTATGAAAAGATATTTACTCCAAGAAGAAGTATGTCTAAAGATAAGATAAAGAATCTAATGGTATTTAATACCACGGTTATGTCTAGATATATTATGAATAAGATTAATCCTCATATGAAGTATTATAGTGATGATGTAGAAATTAAATTTATAGATGGTAAAAGATGTGGTATATATACTGATGATAATGGTAATAAACATATTGTATCTAATATATGTCCACATATGAAGTGTAATTTGGTATTTAATTATATTGATAAAACTTGGGACTGTCCATGTCATGCCTCTAGATTTGATATAGATGGTAATATTATATATGGACCAGCAGTATATGACATTAAAATTAAATAATTTATATATGCACTCTATAGCTTATAATCTATAGAGTGTTCTTTTTAGCCTAGGTCTAAAAAGAATATATCAGCCATATCTATTATATATAAGAGAGATTATTGCAATTATAATGATATTATGATAATATTTAGTTAGAAGATATTTATAATAGAATGGTGGTGATAATGTGAAATATTATAAATATATAGTTATCTTTCTTTCTATCCTAATCCTTCTATTAGGGGGATATATTATTTATGTACAAAGTACAATTACTCCTCTTGATAATAATGATATTAAGGAAGAAAACAATAAAGATAGTATAAATAATATTAATAAAGAACTAGATTATGATTGTTCATTTACTCAGACATTTAGATTTTATCAAAAAATAGATTATGAAACATATGTAGATGGTACAACCTATGTACTAGGAGATATTTATCAAAGTTATGAACCAATACTTCTAATAGTATATGAAGAAGATGCAAATAAAATGGAAAAATATAAATACTATGAATTTACTTATACACTAAAAGGTACTTGGAGTGAAATTACTGATTATAATACTCTTAATATATTAGTTAAAGCTAGTTTTGATAAAGAACATAGTACAAGTACAAATAGTGCAACTTTAAAAATAAAAGAAACAGATAAGGTTGGTTTATCTCAAGTAAGTGAACCTATATGTAAAGGAAAGTGAGTGAAATATGAAATCAAATAATAGATGGTTTATTGTCTTAACAGTAATTATAATAGGCTTGGTTGGCTGCAATATATATTTAGTTGTACAAAACAAGAATATTCATACTAATAAAGAAGATAATGATGTCAGTGAAAAACCTATTAGTAATAACGATGATAAGGAAGAAGAAAAGAAAGAAAAATATTATGACTGCTCGTTTACTAGAACTTATAGAGTAGTAGATTTACTTGATGGCTATGTGGCAGAAGTACCCGAAGAATCATATGTTGTTTTAGATGCATTTCTAGACCATGGCGCTTTTACTCATAGAATTAGTAGTGAGTTAAAGAAAAAATTAGAAGTAAATAAGTACTATGAGTTTACTTATACATTAAAAGGCATAGGAATAGTAAATGATATAGAGGATGTAAGAAATCGTGTTAGTGCTTTTAATTTTATGAAAAGTGATAATAGCCTAAAAGTACTATTAGAAATTAAAGAAACAGATAGAGTAGGACTAGGACAACTACAAGAAAAAGTATGTGAAGGTAAATAACATAAAAGTATAAATAAGTATTAATATTTTAAATTATAAAGCATAGTTTTTACTAGGTGATATGTAATGAAAAAAATATTAATACTTTTATTTTTATTTCTTTTAGTACCAGTAGTAAGAGCAGAAGAAGAGGATTTGGCTCCTAATGCTAAGAGTGCTATAATGATTGAAGCTTCTACTGGAGAGATATTATTTCAAAAGAATAAAGATGAGAAACTTGCTCCAGCCTCAATGACGAAGATGATGAGTATGCTTCTTATTATGGAAGAAATAGAAAATGGTAATTTAAAGTGGGATGAGATGATTACGGCTTCCGAGAGGGCTGCTAGTATGGGAGGTAGTCAAATCTTTTTAAAAGTTGGCGAAAAGATGAGCGTTACCGATATGGTAAAAGGAATATCAATTGCTTCAGGTAATGATGCTACAGTGGCAATGGCTGAGCGCATTTCCGGTAGTGAAGAGTCTTTTGTCAAAAAAATGAATGATAGAGCCAAAGAATTAGGACTTAAAAATACCAATTTCATTAATGCTACTGGGTTAACTGCTGATAACCATTATTCTAGTGCTAATGATATGGTACTAATAGCCAGAGAGTTAGTTAAACATGAAAAGATATTAGAGTTCACAGGTACTTATGAAGATTATCTAAGAAAAGATACTAAGAGTCCATTTTGGCTTGTTAATACTAATCGTCTAGTAAGATTCTATTCTGGAGTAGATGGACTTAAGACAGGATTTACTGACGAAGCAGGATACTGTTTAACAAGTACTGCCAAAAGAGATAATATGCGATTAATAACAGTAGTTATGAATGAGCCTGATATTAGTAAGAGAAGTGCAGATACCAGTAAAATGTTAGATTATGGTTTCAATGTCTATATGGTAAGAAATATTATAGATGACAGTAGTGTTATCGATAAAGTAAAAGTAGAACTTGGTAAAAATACAGAAGCAGAGATTATTGCCAATGATAAGATAACAGTCTTAAGTAAGAAAAGTGAAGAAAAAAGAAATATTACTTATAAAGCAAATATTGATAAGATAGTAGCTCCAGTTAAAAAAGGAGATAAGGTTGGTACTATTGATATAATTGAAGATAATAAGATAATTGGTACAGTAGAGGCTACAGTAAAGGAAGATATTGCAAAGGCTAACATATTTGCTATATTTTATAGAAATCTAAAGAATACTTTTAAAGGTAATTTATTACTTAAATAGGACATATTATTATGTTCTTTTTTTATATCACTAAAGTTTAGCCAGTGTTGTTTGCTTCAAATGTTATTCGTTATAGTATAGTTAAAGTCTATAACAAATCTAAGAATTGTTGGTAATAATAAAAAAATTAAAGAAATTTTCAAAAAAATGGCAAAATTAGATATCAAATCTTGTATATAAGTATGAGAGGATAAAAAAGGGAGAAGGGAGGAGTATGACATAAACTAATCAAAAATAAAAAGAATACTTAGGAGAATCAAGAAAGGAAAGAAGAAATAATGGTAAAAGAAAAATTAAAAATGACTTTAGCATCAGATGTCTTATTTAAAAAGGTGTTTTTTAGTGAAGGAAGCGTGCTACTTAAAATGCTTCAAGATATTTTAGATATTAGAGAAGACAGCGGTATAACTATAATAGGTTATGAAACAAGGTCTAACAATATATTTGGTAAAAGTTTCAGAGGGGACTTATTAGTAACATTATCAGATAGAACCTATGTAAGTATCGAAATGAATAACAGTAATCCTAAGAATAGTTTAAGTAGAAATATGATACATTTATTTAGAATACATTCTGATATGTTAGTAAAAGGAATGCCTGATAGTGAACTGGAAAAATACAGGTTATATCAACTTAATTTTGATAATTTCAGAAACCCAAGTAGAGAGGCAATAGAAAAGTATGCTTTCTGTAGTCTGACAACTGGAAAAGTAAGAAATCTAATATATACATTTTGCGATGTAGACCTTGAAAAGTGTAGAAAACTTGTGTATAATGTAAATGTAAGAGAGGTATCAAAAGACATTAGGTGGGGAGCCATAATGACATCAAATGATATAGAAGAGATATCTAAATTACTCGGAGAGGATATGTTAAGTATGGAAGAAAAAGATAAGTTTTTAAATACTGTAAGGGAATTAAATGAAGATGAGAAAGTCGTAAAAGATTGGATGTGGGAAGAAAACGATAAACTAAGGTATTATAATGATTTAGAAGCATCTAAAGAACAAGGCATCGAACAAGGAATCGAACAAGGAATCGAACAAGGCATCGAAGATAAATCTAAAGAAGTTGTTATCAATATGTTAAATAAAAATATGGATTATGAAACAATATCAGAAATATCTGGCAAAACAATTGAAGAAATAAAAGAAATAGAAAATGACATCAATAGTTTATAATATCTAAGTATAAAAAATGTACGGTAGCCCGTATCGGAACTTATGTCTGTGGAAGACTCTAATTACAGAGTTCATGGAGCAGAAATCGCATCACTGCGAAGTGATGTATTTCTACTTAATACTTTCACTTTTTACAAAAATATTATATAATTATTAAGAAGGGAAGGATTTTTATGATAGTAACTTCTGTTAATAATGAATATATCAAAGGACTATGCAAGTTAAAAGATAAAAAATATCGTGATAGTACTAATTTATTTTTAATCGAAGGTGAACACCTAGTAAATGAGGCTATAAATGAAGAACTAGTCAAAGAACTAGTAATTCTTGAAGGCTGTTCATTTGAATATGCTGATAAATATGCTGACAATATTACTTATGTTAATGAAAATGTTATGAAAAAACTATCAAGTATGGATAGTTACCCAAATATAATTGGTGTAGCATATAAAAGAAAAGAAGATAAGATAGGCAGTAGAGTACTTGTACTTGAAGATATTCAGGATCCAGGTAATCTTGGTACTATAGTTAGGTCAGCAGCAGCATTCAATATTGATACTATAATATTAAGCCCAAGAACAGTAGATTTATACAACCTAAAAGTAATTAGGGCTACCCAAGGTATGATATTTCACCTAAACATTATCACAAGAGAATTAGAACCAACGATTAAAGAATTAAAAACTAACAACTACCTAATACTAGGTACCAATGTTAGAAATGGTACCAATATAAAAGATATCAATATTAGTGGTAACTTTGCCCTAATTATCGGTAATGAAGGTAGAGGAATGAGCGATACTTTGAGCAAACTTTGTGATAAAAATGTATATATAAAAATGAATGAAAGAGTAGAAAGTTTGAATGCTGCTGTGGCGACTTCAATTATTCTATATGAGATAAACAATGGAATTAATTAAAATAGGTAAAATCGTTAATACCCACGGTATTAAAGGCGAACTAAGAATTTTATCAAAGTTCCCATATAAAGAAAAAATATTCATAAAAAATATGAAACTATATATCGATAAAAAAGATATAGAAACAATAAATACCTATCGTAAACATAAAAACTTCGATATGGTAACATTTACAGGATATACAAACATAAATGAAGTATTAAAATATAAAGGCAAAAATGTTTATGTTAACAAAGAAGATATTACCCTAAGAAAAGAAGAATACTTAGATGAAGATATCATAGGTATGACAGTAATCTACAACAACATAGAAAAAGGAATAGTAAGCGATATTGAAAGATATGACAAAAACACATTACTTAAAATAGATGGCAAGAATAATTACTATTTAATTCCTTACAATTACAATTTAATTGATAAAATAGATATTACTAACAAAAAAATATATATAAAAAATATAAGTGGATTATTTGACTAATTAAGTAACTTTTAGTATAATAACAATTAGTTTATTGGTGGTGGTTTATAGTGTTAATAGATGTGCTAACTTTATTTCCAAATATGTATGATAATTTCTTAACTGAATCAATTATCAAAAGAGCTCTTGATAGCGGTAAAGTTCAAATTAATATTCATAATATCAGAGATTACACTGTCTATAGTAATAATCAAGTAGACGATTATCCATATGGCGGCGGTGGTGGTATGGTCCTTATGTGCGACCCTATCTTCAGAGCTATTGACGCTCTAAAAAAAGAAGACACTCTAGTAATTATGATGACACCATCAGGTAAAATATTTAAAGAAAAAATTGCTTATGATTTATCTAAACATCACCATATAATAATCTTATGTGGTCATTACGAGGGCTTTGATGAGCGAATCAAAGCAGTCGTGGATTTAGAACTATCAATAGGAGATTATGTTCTAACAGGTGGAGAACTGCCTTCAATGGTAGTTATGGATTCTGTTATAAGACTAGTAGAGGGAGTAATCAGTAAAGAATCACTCGTCAGTGAAAGTTTTGATGATAATTTACTAGACTATCCAAACTATACTAAACCGCTAGAATACCGTGGTATGAAAGTACCAGAAGTACTTTTAAGTGGCCACCACAAGAACATTGAAGAGTTTAGACATAGTGAAAGATTAAGGTTAACTAAAGAAAATAGACCAGATTTATTAGGGGGAAATAATGAATAAGAATTATTTTATAAGTAAAGATAACAAAAATGGTGAAGTAGTATACTTAGAATACAATAAAAATGGTTATAATGTTAAACCAAAAGTAAAAAAAGAAGATGCAATCGAAGTCAGTAAGATAGTCTTCGTTTCACCAACACTTACTGAAAAACTAATAAAGAAAAAAATAAATAATAAAATTTCTAGATTGCTATTAGAACTTAATACCACTTATGATGATGAGTCCGATGGTGG
>OGMF01004108.1_pt1 | contig 10259 bp, 10 predicted proteins | sample 1572921 | NCBI WGS metagenome assembly OGMF01 (sample SAMEA2581919, study PRJEB24529) | metagenome | biome: Human gut stool | place: China | collected 2011
CTTTGTCGTTTTGGCTTTTTGTGCTTCTTCACTTTCTAATTCTACTGTATACTTGTATCCAAAATCTTGCAAGATGGAAAACGCCCGAAAAAGCAGGAAACTTTTTGACAGTTCATAAATCTTTTTCAATTTACCCTATTGACAACGGTTGGCTATGTGTTACAATATTAGCAGTCGAACAGATAGAGTGCTAATAAAGATAATGCTTCCGCATAACGCCCTTGAACCTGCAAGGATATCAAGCCGCCGGGCACGAAGCAGCACTTGAACCGGTTCGCTGCTAATAGATAGAAAACCATTATCGTTGCCGATAAAGGAGGTTTGCGATATGAATACCAACCAATTTACCCAAAAAACGATGGAAGCCCTGCAGGCTGCCCAGCGTTTGGCAATTGAATATTCCAACCAGGCGTTGGAACAGGAGCACATGCTGGTGGCCCTGACCCAGCAGCAGGACGGCCTGATCCCCCAGCTGCTGACCAAGATGAACGTTGACCCCGGTACCTTTGAAGCTGCCGCAGCGGAAAAAGTTTCCCAGCTGCCGCATGTGACGGGTTCCGGCCGTGATAGGTTTATTATATTTTGGAGGTTTCCCGATTTTTATGAAGACGAAAGGCAAAGCATGGCAGCTTGTTGTCACAGTGCTTCTGATCGCGGCGTTTGTCTACACGGCATTCTTCGGCGTTGCGGTCAAATATGGTGATGTGACCCGGACCTATATCAAGGGCGCGCAGGATATCCGCTTCGGCGTGGATATCAAGGGCGGCGTCAACGTGACGTTTGCACCCTCGGACGGCTACGATGCCACCGATGAGCAGCTGGACGCCGCGCAGCTCGTCATTGAGAACCGTCTGGTCGGTCTGAACGTGACCGACTACGAGCTGTATGTGGACTATGATTCCGACCGTCTGATCCTCGAATTTCCGTGGCAGTCCGGCGAGACGGATTTCGACCCCGAAGCTGCCATCGAAGAGATCGGCACCACCGCCTACCTGACCTTCCGGGAGGGGAGCAGTGCGGACGGTGAGCTGATCCTGGACGGCTCCATGGTCGAGAGCGCAGCGGCACAGTACGGCCCGGTGAGCGGCAGCTCTTCGGAGTATTATGTGGCCCTCAAGTTCACCGATGCGGGTGCCAAAGCCTTTGGCGATGCCACCACCCGGCTCTACCAGAGCAGCGGCACCATCAGCATCTGGCTGGATGACGAGAATGTCAGCACGGCCACGGTCCATGCGGCCATTACTGACGGCGCTGCCATCATCACAAGCTCGGCATCCAACCCCTTCACGCAGGACGATGTCGTCAAGATGGCCCGCCAGATCAACTCCGGCTCGCTGCCCTTTGCGCTGACCGTGGACAGCTACTCCACCATCAGCCCCAGTCTGGGCGAGAACAGCCTGAGCGCTATGGTGCTGGCCGGTCTCATCGCTTTTGCCCTCATCGTGGTCCTGATGACAGCGCTGTACCGTCTGCCCGGTTTCCTGGCCTGCATCGCACTGGCCGGTCAGGTGGCGGCTACGCTGGCCTTCGTCTCCGGTTATTTCCCGGTGTTTGAGAGCTTCACCCTGACGCTGCCCGGCATTGCCGGCATCATCCTGGCCATCGGCATGGGTGTGGACGCCAACGTCATCACCGCCGAGCGCATCAAGGAAGAGCTGCGCAGCGGCAAGTCTCTGGATGGTGCCCTCAAGAGCGGCTTTGCCCGCGGCTTGACGCCCATCATCGACGGCAACGTGACCATCGTCATCGTGGCGGTCGTGCTGATGGGTGCCTTTGGCCCCTCGGACGGTTTCTTTGCAAAGATGCTCCACTTCGTCTTCTTTGCCTTTGGCCCGTCCACTGCTGGCACCATCTATGCCTTCGGCTACACGCTGCTCACCGGTGTGCTGCTCAACTTCGTGTTCGGCGTCTTCGCCACCCGCGTGATGATCCGCGGGGCAGCGGCCATCAAGGCCCTGCGCGACCCCTGGCTCTACGGTGCGGACCGCCCCGGCAAGGAGCCTGCGGAGAAGAAGCCCATCGACTTTGTGGGCCTGCGCAAACGCTTCCTGACCATTTCCTCCTGCCTGATGGCAGTCATCCTGCTCTGCGCGGTGGTGTTTGGCGTCCGGCTGGATACCGAGTTCACCGGCGGTGCGATGATCACCCTGAGCTATGAGGGCGAGTTCACCACGGCCGATGTGCAGAAGACTGCTTCTGCCGCACTGGGCAGCAAGGACCTGACCCTCCAGACCGGCGAGAACGTCGCCACCGGGGAGCAGACCCTGAAGATCTCCATGCCCGGCAACGAGACCGTGACCACCGATCAGGTGGAGAACCTGCTGGATTCCCTGAACGAGACCTACCCGGACAACGGCTTCGTTCAGTTGTCGCTGAGCAACGTCAGCGCGGCCATGGGTACCAAGTTCCTGCAGAAGAGTCTGGTCGCCGTTCTCTTTGCGCTGGTGCTCATCCTGCTGTATATCGGCTTCCGTTTCCAGAAGATCGGCGGCCTGACCGGCGGCATGATGGCCGTTCTGGCCCTGCTGAACGACCTGATGGTCGTGTTTGGCACCTTCGTGCTGCTGCGCACCCCGCTGGACGGCAACTTTATCGCTGCCATGCTGACCATTCTGGGCTACTCCATCAACGATACCGTCGTCGTGTACGACCGCATCCGCGAGAACCGCACCCTGATGGAGAAGAAGACCTCCTTCGAAGAATTGGTCAACCACTCGGTCAACCAGTCGGCCCGCCGCACCATCATCACCACCGTCACCACCGTGATGGCGCTGGGCGTGATGTGCATCATCTCCAAACTCTACGGCCTGGACAGCATCTTCACCTTTGCGTTCCCGCTGATGATGGGCATGATCAGTGGTGTTTACACTTCGCTGTGCGTGTCCACTTCCGCGTGGGTGCTGTGGAGCGAGCGCAAGACCGGCAAAAAGAAAGCGTGAGCTTCGCCCGAACGTGAACATGACCAAATCAGGAGGAACAAACCATGAAATGTCCCTATTGCGGCGATGAAGAATCCAAGGTCATCGATTCCCGCCCGACCGAAGATGGCGAGCGCATCCGCCGCCGCCGGGAGTGCCTGCGCTGCCACATGCGGTTCACGACCTATGAGGTGGTGGAGACGGTCCCGCTGATCGTCATCAAAAAGGATAATTCCCGCGAACCCTTTGACCGGCAGAAGGTGCTCAACGCCATGCTGCGCGCCTGCGCCAAGCGCCCGGTCAGCTACGAGTCGCTGGAACGTGCCGTCAGCAGCATTGAGCAGACGCTGATGAGCTCTTACGACCGGGAAGTGACCAGCGTCCGCATCGGCGAGCTGACCATGCAGGAGCTGAAAAAGATCGACGAAGTGGCCTATGTCCGCTTTGCGTCAGTCTACCAGCAGTTTGCCGACGTCGAGAGCTTTTTCACCGAGCTGCAAAAGCTGATGGGCGACCGGAAAAAGTAAGAGGATCCTTCAAAAAAGCGCACAGCCTCCGCCTGGATTTGGGCGGCAGGGCTGTGCGCTTTTTCGTTGCAGCAGGTAATTCGCATAATTTCGATTATGCGAACTGTTGAATTGCCTCAGAGGATGCGACGGGCGAGCCAGGCCAGCGTTTCGACCTGGACCTGAGCGCGGCGCAGTTCCCCGAACGCTTCTTCGGGGGCATTCCATTCCAGATGGCCGTCGGCGGCGCGGAGGGCCGCTTCCAGTTCGGTGAAGTCCTCCGTTTTGAGCAGGTGGTTCATCCCTTCGCGCATCCGGTCGCAGAGGTCGGCTCCTTCGGCAAGGGCCTGCCGAGCTCCGGTCAGGTCATCCTCCCGGATGGCTTCCATCGCATGGTCGATGTCGCCGGAGATGTCTTCGGCGAACATCTGCACCCGGAAGCTGCTGTAAAAGGCCACCGCGAGCAGGGCAGCCACGATGCCAAGGCAGGCGTAGATGCGTTTCATGCGTCCTCCTTTCTGAGCGGGCGGGCCGTGCGGCGCGGCTCTTTCTTCAGCAGAAAGTAATCTTCGGTGTCGTTGCCGATCAGAAGCAGGATCTCCTCCACCAGCAGGGTATTGGCCTGCGCCGTCCGTTCCAGCCAGGCGTGGTCCTTGCCGCACCAGTGGAGGTTGTCGTCCAGCACCTGCCCATCCAGCACAAAGGGGATGGTTGCCTGACCATGCTGGACCTTGAGCGCCAGGTCGGAGAGGGTGGCAGGCTCTCTTTCGGGGCGCAGCGCCACCGAAAGGCTGCCGTTCGTCTCCACAACGGCGTAGGAGACATCCCGTGGGTCAAAGACGTCCTTGCCGCGCAGGGCCTCCATCAGGTCAGCCGTCGTCAGCCGCAGAGTGCGCAGGGCATTCTGATCGATCTGCCCATCCAGAATGACCGTTTTGGGCCGGCCGGACATCAGATTGAAAAATCTCTGGCTCCGGAAGCTGAGAATGGACCCCAGAAGCTCCAGCGCCGCAATGAGAAAGAGCGGGATGAGGCTGGCGGTCACGGGGACTTCCTCCGATTCGATGGAGATGGACGCCAGATTGGAGATGAGGATGGTCGAGACCAGCTCTTCCGGCTGCAGCTCACCCAGCTGGCGCTTGCCCATCAGCCGCATGGCAAACAGGACGCAGAGATAGATCAAAACGGTGCGAACGATCAAGAGCTTCAAGGCGGAACACCTCCTGCGGGAATAACCGGCGCGGCGGCGGGTATCCTACTGCAAAAGGGGGATGGGACCATGCAGCTTTCCGAACATCTGGAAACAAACCTCGCGGCGCTCAATGCTAGGTTGGGCAGCTCCGCCGATTTTTATGCGAAGCGCATCGAGCTTTACCACATTCGGGGTGCGATTCTGCTCTTTGACGGGATGGCCAGCCTCGAATCCCTGTGGGAACTTCTGCTGGACGCCGCCAGCCGCCAGACGCCGCCGCTGCGGCTGGGCGCGCTGCCGAGCGGGGAACAGGTCTATGAGCTGCTCAGCCGTCACTCGGCATTGCCCGCCGAGAGCAGCCCTGTGGAGAACTGGGAGAATCTGATGCAGCGTCTGACCGCCGGAATGGCGGTCTTACTGCTGGACGGCAGTGCGAAAGGGCTGGCATTTTCGGTGCAGAGCCTGAAATTTCGCTCGGTGGAGGAGCCATCCGGTGAAGGAGATCTGCGCGGCTCCCGCGAGGGCTTTTCCGACCTGCTGCGGGTCAATCTGAGCCTGCTGCGGCGGCTTATCCGCACCGAAGCGCTGGTGATGGAAGTGCAGCAGGCAGACTGCGCGATGAAAACGGAATATGCCGTCTGCTACTGCAAAGATAAGGCCTCACCCGCCGCCGTGGAGCAGGTGAAAGAGACGCTGCGCCGCGCAAAGCCGCAGCTGCTGTTGGATTCGAGCTACTTTCTGCCCTGGCTGTTTCCCTGCCGGGTGCGCACAGCGTCCCCGGTGAGCTACACCGAGCGCCCCGCCGTGGCCTCCGCGAAGCTCTGTGAGGGAAAGATCGTCGTTCTCGTCAACGGAAGCCCATCCGCGATGGTCCTGCCGACCCTCTTTGGCGAAAACTTCGAGTGTCTGGACGACTACGCCCAGCCTGCGTTTTTTGCGTCCTTCCTGCGCCTTCTGAAATATGGTTCCTTCTACCTGAGCATCTTTCTGCCGGGGGTGTTCGTCTGCCTGGCGGTCTACCTGCCGGAACTGCTCCCGCCACAGCTGCTCTTCAAGATCGAAGCTGCTGAGCGGGCCACTCCATTCCCGCTGTTTGGGGAGATGGTGCTGGTCATCCTGCTGCTGGAGATCATCCGGGAGGCAGGGCTTCGGATGCCGCAGACGCTGGGGCACTCGGTCAGTCTGGTTGCGGCGCTCATCATCGGGGACGCAGCCATCGCCACCGGTCTGCTGAGCACACCCGTCATTCTCGTTGCAGCGGTTGCATCCATCGCCGTCTTCGTGGTGCCGTCCCTCTACGAAATGGCCACGACCTTCCGCTTTCTGGTCCTGCTGGCGGCAGGATTGGCAGGCCCTGTGGGGCTTGTGTGTGCGGCGTTGGTCGTTCTGCTCTCTCTGGCGCAGGTGTCAGCGCTGGGGGTACCCTATTGTGCGCCGGTGCGTTTCCCGCAAACCGCACTTTCTCCGGACGGTGTGACCCGCCGGACCTACCGCACCCTGTCCGCACATCCTTTTTCCATCTGGCAGAAACGGAGGTGAGCCAATGGAGCAAACCGGATCGTTCCGTGCCGCCATGCCGCTCAGCGTTCTGACCGCGGTGCTGGGGCAGTGCATCACTTCCGGCAGCGCCATGCCAGCTCGGCTGTTGCTGCTGCAGGGGTTCCCCATGGCGCTGGGCATCGGCCTGCTTTCGGCCTGTCTGATACCCGCCGAAGGGGAAGAGGGGCTTCGTTCCGAAACCGGCATCCGCCCCCGGCTGCTCTGCCTGCTTTTATCCGTGTGGTTTGGCGCAGAGCTGTGGGAGACGCTTTGGCAGGCACAGCAGGTGTGCCGGGAGCAGTTTTCGTCCATGGCAGTCCTCGGCGTTCTGCCGCTGCTGCTGTGGGCGGGCTGGCAGCTGAAGCCGGACGTCTTTTCCCGCAGTGCAGGCGTTTTGTGGTGGGCACTGGCGCTGGCGGGGCTTGCCTGCGTTGGAAACCTGCACGGCCAGCTTCACTGGGAGAATCTTTTCCCCGCAGCGGAACCCACAGGGAATCTCCGTTTCCCGCTTTATGCGGAATCCATCGCGTGGCCGCTTCTATTTGGAAAACGCGGATGCACCGGGAGGCGCTGCTTCCTGCTGCCGTTTCTGACGCTGGCGGGGCTGTTCGGTTTTGCGCTGGGGCGGGAACTTCTGTTTGGGTCCGGTCGTCCGCTTCCGGGGGATGAATTGCTGCGCACCGGGACGCTGGGACGTGTCTCCCGGCTGGATGCAGCCTTTCTGCTCGTCTGGCTGGCAGCGGCACTGTTCCGGGGCTGCTTTCTGGTGCGGGTCCTGCGGGAACTGCTCTGCCGCCCGGAGGAACCGGAAAAGGGGGTGCCGGAATGAGAGCTTCCCATGCACTGCGCTGGCTGGCAGGGGGCATTCTGGTACTCTGGTGCGGCGTCTTTCTGCGGATGGAGACCACCGAGAAAAGCATGGTGCGGGCACTCATCGTCCAGCCGAACCGCAGCGGCTGGGCGGTGCAGCTGCTCTATCAGTTCCCGGAAGCAGCTGCGGATGCCTCTGACGCCGTGGCAGAAATTCGAAGCTGTTCGGCCGAGGATGCCACGCTGCCGCTCGCGCTGCACAAAGCCGAACGGGAACTGCCCAAAGCTGCAAATTACCGGCTGTGTGAATATCTTCTCTTTGACGAAACAGCGTCACAAACCGATGTCCTGGAGCTGGAGGAGTTTCTGCAAACGGAATCCGTCAGCCGCCTGTCGGCACGGGTGCTCTTTGTCGCTGGCATCGGGAAACTGGCGGAAGAAACTCCGCCGGGCGGTCTGCCGGGCGGCGGGGCGGAACCGGAAGAGACCGATGCGGCCCCGGAAACGCTTCCGGGAGCGCTTTTACAGGCCGCTGAGGATACCGCTGCGTGGGCACCGCATCTGTACGAGTGCGCAGCGGGGGCCGTGATCCCCATCTTAAAAATTGAGGAAGACCGGGTGACATGGCAGAAGGAGAGCTGCCTTTTGACGGCGCAGGGAAGCACCCGACTTTCCCCGAACGAGACGGCCATGGCGCAGCTCTTGCAGGAACGGACGATGCCGGTGGAGTTCGCACTGGAAGGGGAGACTGTCACCCTCCGGCGCTGTGTCGTTTCGGTGGAAGCGGATGGAAACGGGTTTGCGGTCACGCTGACCGGCCAACGCAGGGCGGGCACACCGCCGGTTGCAGAAGGCGTGTGCCGCCAGCTGGAGGCGCTCTGCGAAGAGACCATCCTCCGGGCCTGGCAGTCGGGCGCAGACCTTCTCCGGCTGGGCGCAGTCCGTGCGCTGAAGGAAGGGCCGGGTGCCTTTTTTACAACAAAAAACGCCTGCCCGGAAGTGCGGGCAAGCGTGAAGATGCTGGATCTTTAATGGGCAGTCTCAAAGACGACGGTGATGGTCGTGCCGACATTGATCTCGCTTTCCAGCCGGATGCGGGCGTTGTGGATGCGGGCAATGTGCTTGACGATGGCCAGCCCCAGCCCGGTGCCGCCGGTGGCCTTGCTCCGGCTCTTATCGACCCGGTAGAAGCGCTCGAACACGCTGGACTGGGCTTCTTTCGGGATGCCGATGCCGTTGTCCTTGACGGTCAGGGTGCAGTGCCCATCCCGTGTGCAGGCGGTGATGAGCTGGACCTTTCCGCCGGGGCGGTTGTACCGGATGGCGTTGTCGCAAAGGTTCTGGCACAGCTCATCCAGCAGGCTCCGGCTGCCCAGCACAGGGGCGCTCTCGCCGAGGTAGGTCAGGGAGATGAACGACTTCTGCGCGTTCACCTTCTGGCGCTCGACGCACTCCTTGGCCACATCCAGCAGATCGACCGTCTCCATCTGGGGGGTGTCGTTGGTCTCGGAAACGTTGTCCAGATGGGACAGCTGCAAGATATCGTTGACCAGCTGGATCATCCGGCTGGCTTCTACATGGATCTTCCGGCCGAACTCCGGCACATCCGCAGACTTGGCGATGCCGGTCTCAATGAGTTCGGCATAACCGGAAATGCTGGTCAGGGGTGTTTTCAGCTCGTGGCTGACATTGGCCGTAAACTCCTGCCGCATCTTTTCGTTGTTCTCGCGGAGCAGGCGGTCCGAGTGGATGCTCTCGGCAAAGGGGATCAGCTCCTTGTACGGCACATTTTCTTGGATGTGTTCCAGATCGTCCGTCATCTTCAGAATGGGCTGGATGAGGCTCCGGGTCAGCAGACCGGCCATCATGGCAGCTGCGCCCATCATCACGATGCAGCTCAGCACGATGGCCGGCAGGGCCGCATCGTAGATGGACCAGATGGTCTCGGAATCCTGTGCCACACGGAGGATGTCGCCATCCGGCAGGAGCATGGCGTAGTAATACGTCTCAAACCCCAGCGTCTGGGAGTCGCGGCGGTTGCGGCCGATGCCCTCCTGCTTGGCCTGTTGGATCTCCGGGCGGCTCAGGTGGTTCTCCATCTGCTGGCTGGTCGCGGATTCGAACAGGACACTGCCGTCCGAGGCGATGAGCGTGATGCGCAGATCGCCGTTGACATAGGCGGAGAGCTGGGCCGGGTCGTCGATCTGTTCACACCCGGCGGCAACGAGGCTGGCCTCGTTTTCCAGCGCCGCCCATGCCTGCTCCCGGAAGGCTCTGTGAAATACGGAGATGCAGAGCACGGCGGTGCAGATCAGCCCGACAAAGCCCATCCAGAACAGCCGATAACTGATTTTTTCTTCCATGCTCCGTGGTTTCATTCTTCGTTTTCCTCCTCGTTGTCGGCCAGCTTGTAGCCGACCTTCCGCACGGTGCAGATGTACTTTCCGGCATCGCCCAGCTTTTTGCGCAGGGTGCGGATGTGCATATCCACGGTGCGGCTTTCCACCGAGATGTCGGTGCCCCACACCACCTGCAAAATGGTCTCGCGGGTCACAACAAGGTTGGTGTTTTCCAGCAGCAGGCGGAGCAGGCTGTATTCCTTGTAGGTCAGGTCGATGTGGGCGTCGTTCACCGTCACGATGTGGCGGGCGTTGTCCAGCAGGATCTCATGGAAGGCGTAGACGTTCGTCTTTTCCTCCGGGGCCGAGCGGCGCAGCGCAGCCCGCACCCGGCTCAAAAACTCCATGATGCCAAACGGCTTGGTGATGTAATCATCTGCGCCGCAGTCCAGCCCGCGCACGGTGTCCAGCTCGCTGGATTTTGCCGTGACCATAATGATGGGCAGCTTGCGCAGGGAAGGGGTGTTGCGCAGTTTTTTCAGGATGGAAAAGCCGTCCTCGCCGGGCAGCATCACATCTAAGATCACCAGCTCCGGCTCAGCGGCACGCATGGCCTGCCAGAAGGGCTCGGCGCTTTCAAAGCCCTGCACCTCGTAGCCGTTGGATTGCAGGGCGTACTGCTCCAGTTCGCGGATGGAAGCGTCGTCCTCTACAATATAGATCATAACTCAATTCTCCTCAGCAGTCTGTCCGTCCGGGAACAGATACCGCTCACGGTAGCGGCCCAGACGGCGGTGGAATTCTTCACTTTCCTTGGTGTCGTTGCCGTGGCGCAGGTCGTTCAGGTAGGCGTGGGTGTCAAAGCTGTCCTGTGCCACCTCGATCTGCGCAACTGCCACGTTGCTGCAATGGTCGCACACACGCTCGTAGTTGGTCAGCAGATCGTCCAGCACAA
>OGMF01004118.1_pt1 | contig 10236 bp, 7 predicted proteins | sample 1572921 | NCBI WGS metagenome assembly OGMF01 (sample SAMEA2581919, study PRJEB24529) | metagenome | biome: Human gut stool | place: China | collected 2011
TGGAACCGGACGAATTTACCTACGGTGGTACTTATTACCGGGAGCATGGACCGCGGATCGGTGACAACTGGGTAAATATAGCGGTGGCATGCCTGACTCCGGAGACGAGAAAGACGCTGATTGAACTGCGGGAGTTTGCGTTTGAAAAACACCCGAAGTATAATCTGACGGACTGGAGGTTAGAGGCACTGACTGCTGAGATGCATGCGATCATAGATGCAATTCTGGAAAAGGATGCTTTAAGAACGAAACAGATTGCGGTAAAATAAAAGTAGTTTTCAGAAAGAGAGAATAGAACATGAAGAAGCGAATCATTTCCGTGCTGCTTGCAACAGTGTTTGCGCTGTCTGTGATTGGATGCGGAACGAAAGATACAAAGGAACAGGATGCCTACCGGCAGTATGGAATTACCTGCATGGAGAGTGGCAAGTATGAAGATGCGGTCAAGGCATTTCAGAATGCGCTTGGAGAGTCGATCGGACATATCGGGGAGAAAGAACTGGATATCTGTTTTTACAAGGCAAAAGCACAGGCACTGGACGGAAAGACAAAAGATGCACTTGCAACGTATGATGCCATTATCAAATACAATAAAGATGCACGCGCATACTATCTGCGCGGAGATCTTTATATGGATATGGGAGAAGAAAAAAAGGGCAAGGCAGATTTTGAGAGTGCTGTGCAGCATGGCAAAAAAAATTATGAAATCTACATTGGAATCTATGAGTCTTTGAGCCGGCACGAGAAAAAGGATGAGGGACAGAAATATCTGTCTGCTGCGATGGAGATCAAAGGGGATAAACCGGAAGACGAACTGTATAAAGGAAGAATCAGTTATCTGCTCGGTGAAAACAAAGATGCCATCAGTTATCTGGAAAAAGCAAAAGAACATAAGCAGATGCTGGCATCGTATTATCTGGGACTTGCATATGATGCCAATGGAGATTCGGACAAGGCAAAGAAATGTATCGCGGAGTATATAAAGAGTGGAGTGGCTACATCCTATGATTTGTATGAACTTGGCATGCAGGAGATGCAGGATGGAAATTATAAGAATGCACTGACTTATTTTAATTCCGGTCTGGAACTGGAGAAAGTGCCGAATAAGCAGAATCTCATGAAAAGTGCCATTGCGGCATATGAGTACAGTGGCGACTTTGATTCCGCGAAAAAGATGATAAAGGAATATTTAAAGGCTTATCCGGATGATGAGGAAGCAAAACACGAAAATACATTTTTGGAGACTAGATAATGGGGGAACCAATTGTTTTAGAAGATTTTAAAGAGAGAGTTATTCTGGTGGGTGTAAGTGAGCAGGATGGAGACGATGCAGAGGATTCGCTCGCTGAGCTTGCCGAACTGGTAAAGACTGCGGGGGCATTGGTTGCCGGTACGCTGATCCAGAAACGGGAGCTGATCCATCCGGGAACCTATGTGGGAACCGGAAAAGTAGCAGAGATTGCAGAACTTTTAGAGCACACGGGGGCAACGGGAATTGTCTGTGATGATGAATTGTCCCCTGCGCAGTTAAAAAATCTGGAGACGATGTTAAATACCAAGGTGATGGACCGGACGCTTATCATACTGGATATTTTTGCAGCCCGTGCAACAACCAGTGAGGGAAAAATTCAGGTGGAACTTGCTCAGCTGAAGTACCGCCTGAGCAGATTAACCGGACTTGGCAGATCCATGTCCCGTCTGGGTGGCGGAATCGGTACCCGTGGACCAGGAGAAAAGAAGCTTGAGATTGACCGCCGTCTGATCAATGACCGGATTGCACAGCTCAACCGGGAATTAAAAGAAGTGGTCAAACACCGCGAAATTGCCAGAGCAAAAAGAGAGCGCAATGCAGTTCCGGTTGTGGCAATTGTCGGATACACGAATGCCGGAAAATCCACCCTCCTGAATCATCTGACGGACGCAGAGGTTTTAGAGGAGGATAAACTGTTTGCAACGCTGGACCCGACGACACGGATGCTGGAGCTGGAAGGACACCAGCAGGTGCTGCTGACGGATACGGTAGGTTTTATACGGAAACTGCCGCATCATCTGATTGAGGCATTTAAAAGTACACTGGAAGAAGCCAAATATGCGGACTATATTATTCATGTAGTGGATGCTTCCAATCCGCAGCGTGACAAGCAGATGTATATCGTCTATGAGACACTCGATCATCTTGGCGTTAAAAATAAAAAAATTCTGACGCTTTTTAATAAGATCGATATCAGAACCGATGATGACCCACTGCAGGATTTTCGTGCGGATCATGTTCTTCAGATTTCTGCAGCAGAAAATGCCGGACTGGATGCAGTAAAAGATGTGCTGCAGGAAATGTTAAGAGAAGATAAGATCTATATCGAACGGGTCATTCCCTATGCGCAGGCAGGCGTATTGCAGCTTGTGCGAAATAAGGGAGAACTTGTCTCAGAAGAGTATGTGCCGGAAGGAATTTCCATTCGGGCATATGTCCCTATGGAGGTATACGGAAAACTGTAATCGCTGTGTGTGAAATTTTATAATCCTTTCTTTTGGCTATGGTTTTAATGGAAATAAATGAAAAAAATAAGTAAATAACAGGAAATACAAGTCGGAACAGGTAACTTTTTGGAAAATTAATGGGAATAGGAAATTGTGGAATATGGGTGGATTTCCTAAAATATAGGCATCTAATGATAATATGATTTTACAGGAGGACAGTCAGGATGTCAGATGTTGTTGAAAAACAGCCGTTAACCGAAGATTACCTGAAGAAGATGGATGCCTACTGGCGCGCAGCCAATTACCTTGGTGCCGCACAGTTATATCTGCTGGATAATCCACTTCTTCGAGAGCCGCTTACCAGAGATCAGGTAAAGAAAAAGATTGTTGGTCACTGGGGAACCGTACCGGGACAGAACTTTGTCTATGTACATTTAAACCGTGTGATCAAAAAGTATGATCAGGATATGATTTTAATTTCCGGCCCGGGACACGGCGGAAACTTCTTTGTTGCCAATACTTATCTGGAAGGTACCTACAGCGAGGTATATCCAAATATCGGAGAAGATCTGGATGGACTGAAGAAACTGTGTAAGCAGTTCTCTTTCCCGGGAGGAATCTCCAGCCATGTAGCTCCGGAAACTCCGGGCTCCATCAACGAAGGTGGTGAGCTGGGATATTCCCTGGCACATTCGTTTGGTGCGGTATTTGATAACCCGGATCTGATTGCTGCCTGTATCGTGGGAGACGGTGAGTCCGAGACCGGACCTCTTGCAACTTCATGGCAGTGTAATAAGTTCTTAAATCCGGAGAGCGATGGAGCGGTTCTTCCGATCCTTCATCTGAATGGATATAAGATCAGTAATCCAACCATTCTTGCACGTATTTCTCATGAAGAACTTGAGCATTTCTTTGATGGATGCGGATGGAAACCATATTTTGTAGAGGGCGATGATCCAATGACCATGCACCGCAAGATGGCAGAGACACTTGATACCGTTATGGACGAAATCAAGGCGATCCAGAAGAATGCAAGAGAAAACCACGATACCACAAGACCAAAGTGGCCAATGATTGTACTTCGTACTCCAAAGGGATGGACAGGACCAAAGGTTGTAGACGGAAAGCAGATCGAGGGATCTTTCCGTGCGCATCAGGTTCCGATCATGATGGACAAACCGGAGCATCTGGAAATGTTAAAAGAGTGGTTACTCAGCTACCATCCGGAAGAATTGTTTGATGAGAATGGAAAACTGATTCCGGAACTGAAAGCACTTGCACCGACCGGAGACCGCAGAATCGGTTCTAACCCACATGCAAACGGTGGTAAGCTCTTACGTGACTTAAGACTTCCAGATTTCCGTGATTATGCACTTGATGTTCCGGCGCCGGGAAGCGTTGAGGCACAGGATATGGTAGAACTTGGCGGATTTGTCCGTGATATCTTCAAACTGAATGAGGATTCCAAGAACTTCCGTATTTTCGGACCGGACGAGACAATGTCAAACCGTCTGATGAAAGTCTTTGAGGAGACAAACCGTGACTGGAACAATGAAAAACTGGATTCCGATGAATTCCTTGCTACAGATGGCCGTGTTATGGATTCTATGTTAAGTGAGCATATGTGTGAGGGATGGTTAGAGGGATATCTTCTGACAGGACGGCATGGATTCTTTGCAAGTTATGAAGCATTTATCCGTGTGGTAGATTCTATGTGTGCACAGCATGCAAAGTGGTTAAAGGTATGTAATCAGCTTCCGTGGAGACAGTCCATTGCTTCCCTGAACCTGATTCTTACATCCAATGTATGGCAGCAGGATCACAATGGATTTACCCATCAGGACCCGGGATTTTTAGATCATATTGCAAATAAGAAGGCAGATGTGGTACGTCTTTATCTGCCACCGGATACCAACTGTCTGCTGTCCTGCTTTGATCACTGCATCAGAAGCCGCGATTATGTGAATGTGCTTGTTACATCCAAGCATCCGAGACAGCAGTGGCTGACCATGGAACAGGCAGTAAAGCATTGCACACAGGGTATCGGCATCTGGGAGTGGGCAAGCAACGACCAGGGACAGGAGCCGGATGTGGTTATGGCATGCTGTGGAGATACTCCGACACTGGAGACATTAGCAGCAGTTACGATTTTAAGAAAGGCAATGCCGGAGATTAAGATTCGTGTGATCAATGTTGTCGATCTGATGAAACTTGAGCCAAGCACCAAGCATCCGCATGGTCTGACAGATGCAGAGTACGATGCACTGTTCACCAAAGATAAGCCAATCATCTTTGCATTCCATGGGTATCATACACTGATCCACGAGCTGACCTATCGTCGTACCAACAGAAATATTCATGTATACGGATATCAGGAGGAAGGAACCATCACAACACCATTCGATATGCGTGTACAGAATGAGATTGACCGTTTCCATCTGGTAAAGAGCGTAATTGAGCATCTTCCACAGTTAGGAAATCGTGGCGCTTATCTGACACAGAAAATGAATGACAAGCTTGTAGAACACAAGCAGTACATTCATGAGTATGGTGTTGATATGCCGGAGATCCGTGACTGGAAATGGGATTTATAAAATAAAATATCAACAGGATTCTTTGCGGAACTGTGCCGGAGTCATCCGGTGCCGTTTCGTAAATATTTTGTAGAAATATCCTTTGTTTTTGTAGCCGACTTCGGCAGCAATCGCATCGATTGTCAGTCTGGTGTGCAGCAACAGTTCTTCGGCTTTCTGCAGACGCAGATGCTGCAGATATTCCGTATAAGTCATTCCGGTCCGGTTTTTCAGTAACCGGTTGAAATAATCTTCCTGAAAATGGAATTCTTCACAGAGCATTCGTATGGAAATGTTTTTCATATGCTGCTTCATATAATCAGAAATTTCTTCATATAAAATCCAGTTCATTTTCTGTCGCAGTTTTTTTGACAGCGAAAATTCATATTGTGTACTTAAAATACGAAAAATGCGCAGGAGAAGTCCCCGACAGATGATCGGAGAAGCCTCATCATGACGCTGTAATTCCAAAAGAAGTGATATCATGGTTTCATCCATCTGTGAGACTGCCTCCTCTGCCTGAGGGAGAAAATGCAGATATTGCTGGAGCGATTTCTGTTCCATCAGTGCCATCTTCAGGAACGAGCTGATACGCTCTGTTGTAATCTGCCGGTTCATAATGTCCTGAAACATCACATTGGTAATGCCAAGAAACAGAAGTGTGGCAGAAGTTCCTTCCATGATTTCCTGATGCAGACAGTTTTTGTCGATCAGGCAGACTTCACCCCGGTGAAAAGTAAATTCATTGCCCAGAATTTTCTGCCGGTATTCTCCGTCAATGATATAAAACAATTCCAGATATTCGTGTGAGTGCATCTGCGTGCGCATGCCGGGTGTAAACTCTTTTTCATAAAGGAACGAGGGCTGGGAGGGCAGAATCGTTGCAGAAAGCATATGTCCGTCATGAATATCCCACAGCAGGGAAAACAGATGTTCATTTTCCGGAAGCGGATAGGTTTTGACAACGCTTTCATGAGCCGAATATTCCGGATGCAGAATCTGAAACCGGCTGAAGTTATCCGGGATCTGTGTATTTGCACTCTGATAAATCAAATGTTTTGTAAAATTCTTCAAATCCATGGAACGTCTCCTGTAAAAAATTACTCCACCATGGAGGTGGAGTAATTGTAAGTGTATGTTTTTGCCTGTTATTTATTTCATGGCATTTTTCTTGGCGATGGAAGCACGCTTGCGCATCGTAGGATCCAGAATTCTCTTGCGGATACGCAGGCTTTCCGGAGTTACCTCAAGAAGCTCGTCGGTATCAATGAAGTCAAGAGCCTGCTCTAAGCTTAATTTGCGAGGCGGAACCAGAGTCAGTGCCTCATCAGCAGAAGAGGAACGTGTATTGGTCAGATGCTTTTTCTTGCAGACATTTAACTCAATATCTTCGGCTTTGGAACTCTGTCCGATGATCATACCGGAATATACTTTTTCGCCAGGTCCGATAAAGAGCGTACCACGCTCCTGTGCGGAGAACAGACCGTAAGTTACGGATTCACCGGTCTCAAATGCAATCAGGGAACCGGTAGAACGGTAAGCAATCTCACCGCGGAATGGCTCATATCCGTCAAACATGGTATTGATGATACCGTTTCCTTTGGTGTCGGTCATGAACTCCCCACGATATCCGATCAGACCACGGGAAGGAATCTTAAACTCCAGACGGGTGTAGCCGCCGGCGATGGAACCCATATTCTGCAATTCGCCTTTCCGCTGCTGCAGTTTGGAGATAACAGCTCCGGTAAATTCATCCGGAACGTCAACATAAGCAAGTTCCATCGGCTCAAGTTTTTTGCCATTCTCATCGTAGTGATAGAGAACCTCGGCTTTGCTGACTGCAAATTCATATCCTTCACGGCGCATATTCTCGATCAGGACGGACAGATGCAGCTCACCACGGCCGGATACTTTTAAGCTGTCCGGGCTGTCGGTTTCTTCGACACGGAGAGTATTTAACTCACGGAACAGTCTGTCGCGGATATGACGGGAAGTGACATATTTTCCTTCCTGACCGGCGAGAGGACTGTCGTTTACGATGAAATTCATGGAGATCGTCGGCTCGGAAATCTTCTGGAACGGAATAGCTACCGGATTTTCCGGAGAACAGATGGTATCTCCAATGTGAATGTCCGCAATACCGGAGATGGCTACGATGGAACCGATCTTTGCTTCACTGACATCTACTTTATTTAAACCATCGAACTCATACAGTTTGCTGATGCGGACTTTCTCAAGTTTGTCCGGATCGTGATGGTTGACAACGACTGCTTCCTGGTTGACTTTCAGGGAACCGTTGTCGACTTTACCGATACCGATACGGCCAACGTATTCGTTATAATCGATGGTACTGATTAAAACCTGTGTGTTGGCATCCGGATCTCCGGTCGGGGCCGGGATATAGTTTACGATCGTCTCGAAAAGAGGAGTCATGTCCTTCTTTTCATCGTCGAGATTGTACATAGCGTATCCGTCTCTTGCGGAAGCGTAGATGAACGGGCAGTCAAGCTGCTCATCGGAAGCATCCAGATCCATGAAAAGCTCTAACACCTCATCTATCACTTCTGCAGGGCGCGCTTCCGGACGGTCGATCTTGTTGATGCAGACAATAACCGGGAGATTTAAAGCAAGTGCTTTCATCAGTACGAATTTGGTCTGCGGCATGGTTCCCTCGAATGCGTCTACGACGAGGACTACACCATTTACCATCTTAAGAACACGCTCTACCTCACCACCGAAATCGGCATGGCCAGGCGTATCGATAATGTTGATTTTTGTATCCTTATAAAATACAGCGGTATTTTTGGACAGGATAGTGATACCACGCTCACGCTCGATATCGTTGGAATCCATGACACGTTCCTGTACTTCCTGATTGGCACGGAACACACCGCTTTGTTTTAACAGCTCATCGACCAATGTGGTTTTACCATGATCGACATGGGCGATGATTGCGATATTACGAATGTCGTCTCTTGTTGTTACCATAAATTTAACCTTCTTTTTAATATTGTTTAACTTTACATAAATAACCTATCCTATTTTATCATAAAAAGCTGATTTCGCAAGCTTTTTTCAACGTACACCGGCGATTTAAGCGTTTTAGATAGTTTTCGCCGGCCTTATCGACAAGGTTTGATGATTTCTACCAACCATTAAATGGTAAAACAGAAGCCTATCAAAAATTTCCACAAAAGGAAGGAGTATTCATGGCAGATAAAATGTGTGAAAACAATCAGGTCACTATTATGGGAGAAATTGTATCGGACTTTTCGTATAGTCACGAGGTATATGGGGAAGGATTTTATATGGTGGAAGTATCTGTCCACCGCCTGTCCAGTTTCGTCGATTATATTCCGGTGATGGTATCGGAGCGTCTGGTCAATGTGCAGGAGAGTGCGGAGGGAAAATGCGTCTATATTACAGGACAGTTCCGTTCATTCAACCGGCATGAGGAGCATAAAAACCGTCTGGTGTTATCGGTTTTTGCGAGGGAGTTTGAACTGGTTGAGCAGTTTGAGGAAGAAAATGCAGCCAACCAGATTTTTCTGGATGGATTTATCTGTAAGGAATCGGTATACCGAAAAACACCTCTGGGAAGGGAGATCGCGGATCTTCTGGTCGCAGTCAACCGGTCATATGGCAAATCGGACTATATTCCCTGCATCTGCTGGGGCAGAAATGCAAGATTTGCATCCGGATTCGAGGTCGGATCACATGTGCAGATCTGGGGAAGAATCCAGAGCCGCGAGTATGTAAAGAAAGTCAGTGAGACACAGGTGGAGCAGAGGGTTGCTTACGAGGTATCCGTCAGCAAGATTGAATTCCTGGAGTAGACTTGATTATTTGACGCTTTTGTGTTATCTTACATAGGATTTCATTTAGTTAAGAGATATCATGGAGGCTGAAATGGACAGAGGAGTGATTCAGGTTTATTATGGAGAGGGACATGGTAAATCGACCGCGGCAATCGGGAATGCAATTCGTATTGCCAGCGAGGGAAAAAGCGTCATTATCATTCAGTTCTTGAAGGGAAAAAATGAAAACGAACTGACATTTTTAAGCCGGCTGGAGCCGGAAATAAAAATATTCCGTTTTGCAAAATCGGATGAGTGTTTTGAGGCACTTTCCGAGGAGGCAAAACAGGAAGAAAGTATGAATCTGCGCAATGGATTCAATTACGGAAAGAAAGTCGTTACGACAGGTGCCTGTGATATGCTAATCTTAGACGAGGTACTTGGAATTGTGGACGAAAAGGTGATAAGCCCTGAAGAAATCGGTGAGCTGTTTGCCGCAAAGCCGGAAGAAATGACTCTGGTCTGCACAGGACGCGTTCTGGATGAAAAAATCCGTGAGGCAGCAGACGAGGTTTATAATATCGCACCGGAGAAATAGATTGACAGACTATGCCGGTGGTGGTAGAATGAAAGAAATACATGGGATAGAGGTCGCGTAATTCATGAGTAGCCTGTTGGATGTGGCAGACACAGTCGAATGCAGGTAAAAGGGGAAAGCGCCGAAAGAACCGGATGACTGCAGTCTGGTTTTTGGGCATGCGGTGAATAATCGTATGACTGTCAGAAGCGTATGAGCGTGGATGGAGAGCTATCAGATCTAAAAAAGGTTAGATTGACCAGCTCGTTTTGAGCTGGTTTTTTTATTTAGAAAGGAGAATAAAACAGTGGCAATTTTTAAGGGAGCCGGAGTCGCAATCGTGACACCAATGAAGAACAATGAGGAAGTTAATTATGATAAACTTGAGGAACTGATTAACCAGCAGATTGACGGTGGTACAGATGCCATCGTAATTGCAGGTACGACAGGAGAAAGCGCAACACTTACGATGGAAGAACACCGTGATGTGATCAAGGCAGCCATCGAGTTTACAAAACATCGTGTTCCGGTTGTGGCAGGTACCGGTTCAAACTGCACACGTACAGCCATCCAGCTTTCACAGGAGGCAGAAGAGGCAGGAGCAGACGGACTTCTGATCGTTACACCATATTATAACAAGGCAACACAGGTAGGCCTGATCAGCCATTATTCACAGATCGCAGACAGCACCAAGTGTCCGATCATTATGTATAATGTACCAGGAAGAACAGGAACAAACATCCAGCCAGCTACAGCAGTGAAGATCGCGAAGAGTGTTGATAATATCGTAGCGATCAAAGAAGCAAGCGGA
>OGMF01004119.1_pt1 | contig 10232 bp, 7 predicted proteins | sample 1572921 | NCBI WGS metagenome assembly OGMF01 (sample SAMEA2581919, study PRJEB24529) | metagenome | biome: Human gut stool | place: China | collected 2011
CCTGACGCAGGTCTTTTATAAGCCCGCCGCTGATCTTTACGGTCGGCGCGCACTTTAAACGTATCGAAGCATGCTTGTCCGCTAAATAGATTATCAGCGACCTGCCGTCCGGCGCGGCGTGCTTTTCGGCGGCTGACTTTACCCGCGCTAAAGCAGCTTTATCGTCTGAGCGAAGTTTTACGCATATATCCTTGCCCATACAGCTTTGAACGAAACGTTCGCCCGTTTCCACAAGCTCGGCTATAAGCTTCGCAGGTTCGTCGTCTTTAAGCGAAACTTTGCCGAAAACGTGAAGCACCATGCCGTCTTTCAGAAGCGGCTGAGCGACCTCGTAAAGCGCGGGGAAGATTATAAATTCCGCCGTGCCAGACCTATCCTCGCCGTCGGCAAAGCACATCATAGCGCCGTTTTTGGTCTTGAACTGTTTTTTGCCTGTAAGACGTATCAAGATACCCGCAGGCGAGTCGTTTTTCAGCCTGCGGACTGTATCGGCGAACATCTGCGCGGGCAGGCAGCCCTCGGCTTCGGCAAAAGGCAGGTAGCTATCGAGCGGGTGACCCGAAAGGTACAGCCCCGTTACCTCATACTCCATATCCAAAAGTTGAGTGCGCGAAAATTCATCGCAGCGCTCAACTATTGCCTGATGTTCATTGCCGCCCGAGGACATATCAAAGAAATCGAGCTGACCCTCTGCATTATCGCGGCGGCTGTACTGAACCTGTTTGAGGATTGTTTCCACCGACATCAGCATCTCGCGGCGGTTGTTCGGAAAGCTGTCGAAAGCGCCGCTTTTTATCAGTGCTTCGCAGCCTTTTACAGTTATGCCAGTACCTGCCGCGCGTGTACAGAAGCCCTGCAAGGTGGTGAACGCGCCGTTTTCATCTCGCTCGGCCGTCAGCGCATTTATCACGCCCTCGCCCAGACCCTTGACCGCGAGAAGTGCGAAACGTATGCCCTGCGGCTCGGCTTTGAAACCGCCCACGCTCTTATTTATGTCGATAGGCAGTATCTCCAGCCCGCTGCGGCGAACGTCAGTGATGTAGTCGTAAAGCTTGTGCGGTTTTTCAAAAAGCGTTACCGTCATCAGCGAAGCCATGTATTCCTTATAATAGCGGCATTTCAGATACGCCGTTTGGTAAGCGATGGTAGCGTACGCGGCGGCGTGAGATTTATTGAAAGCGTATGAAGCGAAAGAGCTCATTTCGTCAAATATCTCGTTCGCTACCTTTACGGGCACGCCGTTTGCGGCAGCACCGCAGCACTCATCGTCGCCGTAGATGAAAGTTCGCCGCTCGTTTTCAAGCACATCATGCTTCTTTTTCGCCATAGCGCGGCGAACAATATCCGCCCTGCCGTAAGAGTAGCCCGCCAGCGTGCGGAATATCTGCATCACCTGCTCTTGGTAAACGATACATCCGTAGGTGACCTCTAAAATATCTTTCAGCAGCGGGTGCTTGTAAGTTACTTTCGAGGGGTCGTGGCGGTTGCGGATATAGGTCGGGATAGAGTCCATCGGGCCGGGGCGGTATAGGGAAATTACGGCTATAAGGTCTTCTATTCGCTCGGGGCGCAGACGCATTACGGTAGATGTCATTCCCGCGCTTTCAAACTGGAAAACGCCCTGAGTTTTTCCGCGCGAGAACATATCGTAGACGGCGGGGTCGTCGAGCGGTATTGCGAAAATATCAAAATCCGGATTGCGCTTTTGTATCTGCTTTACGCACATATCTATTATCGTCAAGTTGCTTACACCGAGAAAATCCATTTTCAGAAGACCCAGCCGCTCCAGCACTGTCATCGTGTACTGCGTAGAGATCTGTCCGTCGCGCGCGTACAACGGCACATATTCGCTGACGGGGTCTTTTGTGATAACTACGCCCGCGGCGTGAGTGCCTGCGTTTCGCGGCATGTTTTCTATGCGCATGGCTGTTTCGATAAGCTCGTGTATCTGCGGGTCGCCGTTATACAGCTTACGAAACTCGGGCGAATTTTCAAGCGAAGCGCGAAGCGACATACCGCCTATAACTGCCTTTGCCGCAACATCGCCCGTCTTATAAGGCAGACCCATCACACGCGCGCAGTCGCGCAAAGCCTGCTTCGCGCCCAGCGTTCCGAAAGTTATTATCTGCGCCACATGGTCTGAACCGTAGCGACTGATGACATAATCTATAACTTGCTGACGTTTCAGCGTACAGAAATCTATATCGAAGTCGGGCATTGAAACACGCTCGGGATTCAGAAAGCGCTCGAAGATGAGCTGATAGCGAAGCGGGTCGATGTCGGTGATGCCTATACAGTAGGCGACTAAGCTTCCCGCGCCGCTTCCTCTGCCGCAGCCAACGGGTATATCGTGCGTTTTGGCGTAGTGCACGAAATCCCAGACTATGAGAAAATAATCGACGTAGCCCATCTGCGTTATCACCGAAAGCTCGTACTCGGCACGGTCGATATGCTCTTTCCGCGGCGTTCCATAGCGCTTTTGCAGACCTTTAAACGTCATATCGCGCAGGAATTTAACGTTATCAGTAACGCCGCTGAAAGTTATCTTCGGCAGCTTTGTAACGCCGAATTCAAACCCAACGTTGCACATATCGGCAATCTTGACGGCGTTTTCTATCGCCTGCGGGCAGCTGCGGAAAAGCTCAGCCATCTCGTCGCCTGAACGAAGGTAGAAATCATCCGTCGGCAGCTCAAGCCTTTCGTTATCGTCAAGCGTTTTGCCTGTGTTTATGCACATCAGTATCTTCTGTGCGTAGCTGTCCTCGCGGCGGATATAGTGCACGTCGTTAGTCGCGCAGAGGGGTATGCCGGTTTCTCGCGAAAGGCGGATAAGCTGATTGAAAACAGCCATCTGCTCGGGAAAATCATGGCTCATTATCTCAATGAAATAATCCTCGCCGAAAATCCTGCGGTAGCGAAGCGCGACCTCTTTTGCGGAATTGAAATCGCCCGCCGAAAGCGCGCGAGAGACCTCGCCCGCCAGACATGCAGAAAGGCAGATAAGCCCCTCGCTGAACTTGCTGAGCAGCTCAAGATCTATGCGCGGACGGCGGTAAAAGCCCTCGGTATACGCAAGCGAAGCCAGCTTTGCAAGGTTGTGGTAGCCCGTTTCGTTCTTGCAGAGAAGTATCAGATGGAACGTGCGTTCATGCGGGTCTTTATTAAAGCGCGAATTTTCGGCAACGTAGACTTCGCAGCCGATTATCGGTTTTATGCCGACCTCTTTGCAGGCGTTATAAAACTCTACCGCCGCAAAGAGATTGCCGTGGTCGGTGACGGCGCAGGCTTTTTGACCCAGCGCTTTTGCGGCGGCGGCAAGCTCTTTTACGCGGCAGGCGCCATCTAGAAGCGAATATTCGCTATGGACGTGAAGATGAACAAAATCCGTCATTTTTCGCCCTCCGCACCGCGCAGCTCTTCCGCTATCTTAGCGAGCTTTTGCAGACGGTGGTTAGCGCCGGAGCGTGAGATGGGCGGGTCGAGCGCCGCGCCGAGGTCGCCGAGATTATAGTCGGGATTTTCGTAGCGCAGCATAGCGATCTCGCGCAGATTATCGGGCAGCGAGCCTATGCCCAGTTTTTCATCTATCAGCTCAATATCCGCTATCTGCTTTTCGGCGGCGCGAATAGATTTTTCTATATTAGCGTTTACGCAGTTTACCTCGCGGTTGATCTTATTGCGCATGTCCTTGTAGATCTTTATGTTCATGAGATCGAACGAAGCGGAGGTCGCGCCCATCATCGCTATCATGTCGATGATGTTTTCAGACTCTTTGAAATAAAGTATCTGCTTGCCCTTGCGCTCGACGTGCTTCGCCAGCAACTCGTAATTATCCAACAGCAAAAGCCCGAGGCTGTTGCAAAGGTGCAGCTCAGGCATTACAAATTCCATATGGTAATTTTTGTTTGGGTCACTGAGCGAGCCGCAGGCTAGGAACATACCCGCCGCCATGTACGGGTAAAGGCTCTTTTTCGGATAATTCGTCTTCGAGCAGTGCCTGCCGTCCACGATATGGAAATGCTCCAGAAGCTTTGCGCGCTCCTCCGCGCCCTTTACCGCCAGCGAAAGCATAGCCGCGCCGCTGCCGCGGTCGGTACTGGTAAACTCTACGCTGTTTTCGCCGCAGATACGCTTTACGTTCAGCTCGAAAAAATCTGCTATCGTTTTCGTTTCGGTAAGCAGCGTTATCTCGTCTGCGCCAAGCTCGTTCGCGCAGAGCAATATCCCGAACAGACAAGCGTCAGCCTTCTGTACGGAATTTATCTTTGAAATAATCTCTTCTTTTACCTGTTTGGAAAAAGACTGCTCTGACATGATCTAAATGCCGACTCCTTTATTATTTAGTGATCTATATCGCGGTGCTTTACGCGTATCTTATGACCGTTTAGCGTTAGGTGGCGGGCTACTGCCTCGGCGAAAGTAACGCTGCGGTGCTTGCCGCCGGTACAGCCGAAAGCTATTACAAGCTGCGACTTGCCCTCTTTTTCGTAAAGCGGCAGCAGGAAATCTATAAGGTCGGTAAGCTTATTATAAAGCGTTTTAGCATCGTCGAATTTCATGACGTACTGCGAAACTTCGCTGTCAAGACCTGTTTTATGCTTCAGCTCGGGCACATAGAAAGGGTTCGGCAGACACCTTACGTCAAAAATAAGATCGCCCTCGGCGAAAACGCCGTATTTGAAGCCGAATGAGCGTATCTCTATGTGCATATGCTCGCTGTTATCCTCTTCAAAAATAGAATACAGCCTGCTGCGGAACTCTGAGGTAGAGTAATTTGAAGTGTCGATAAAATAATCGCTCATCGCTTTCGCCGACATAAGCAGCTCGCGCTCCATGCGTATAGCCTCGGTAAGGCTGCCGCCAGCAAGCTCGTCAAGCGGGTGCTTTCTGCGCGTTTCCTTATACCGCCGCGCGATCACGTCGTCGAAAGACTCTAAGAAAAGTATTTTTAGATCTACATGAGCGGCGCGCAGATTTTGTATAGTATCCTGCAATTCAAGGAAGAAATCTCCGCCGCGCACGTCTACTACAAAAGCCGCTTTCTGTATCTTGCCCTCTGACTTCGCGCAGAGGTCGGTAAATTTTATTATCAGCTCAGGGGGGATATTATCTATACAGTAATAACCCATATCCTCCAGCACGTCGATAGCCGTAGATTTTCCCGAGCCTGACATTCCCGTTACTATTACAAACTGCATTTTTTCATTCTCTCCTTTCGCGCAAGCCGTATGGTCAGTCTGCCTTATAAGGAATTATCCTTACCTCGCACTCCAGATGAAAGCCCGTTTTTTCGTAAACGGTCTTTTGTATGTGCGCTATAAGTTCTTTTATATCGGCAGAGGTCGCGCCGCCTTTGTTTATAACAAATCCGCAGTGCTTTTCAGAGACCTGCGCGCCGCCTACTGTCGCACCGCGCAGACCGCAGTCCTGTATCAGCTTACCCGCGAACTGTCCCTCGGGGCGCTTAAAAGTAGATCCTGCATTCGGGTACTCTAGCGGCTGTTTATCTTTTCTGCGCGCCATAAGCTCGTTCATCTTCGCTTCGATCTCCGCCTTATCGCCGTGCGCAAGCTTGAAGTCGCCGCTGACTATTATCTCATCAGTATGTGAAAAGCGTGATCTGCGGTATGTAAGCTCCAGTTGTGCGGGGGTGTAGGTGTGCAGTTCGCCGTTTCTATCCATAGCGGTAACGCTAACCAGCACGTCTTTCATCTCACCGCCGTAAGCTCCAGCGTTCATGTAAATACCGCCGCCTACGGTGCCGGGTATGCCGTATGCAAATTCCAGACCTCTCAGCCCGTTATCCAGCGCTACCCTGCAAAGGCGGCTCATAGCAGCGCCCGCCTGCGCGCGTATAGTGCAGTCGTCGAGCATAGTTATCTCAGAAAAATCACTGCCTATCAGCAGCACCGCGCCGTCAAAGCCTTCATCGGCGCAGAGCATATTCGAGCCTTTTCCCATCACTAGGGTACGCACGCCGTTTTCCGCAGCAAATTTTATCAGCTGCGAGAGGTCTTCGGCGCTTTTAGGCATTATCATGCAGGTGCAAGGCCCGCCTGTGCGGAAGGTAGTATGCGCGGAGAGCGGTTCGTTTTCGCAGACGCCGCAGCCCAGCTTTTCGGCGAGCGCGGCAAGAGCTTTTTCGTTCATTTATGTGTTACCGTTCCTTTCTTTATATCTTGCAGTCGGGGTGCTTTTTCAGCACATATTCGCGTATCTTCTCCCAGTCGGCGTTATAGACCAAGCGCATGGGGAAATCAAGTTCTTCTATCAGCTTTTCGGCGTGGGGTGTCTGACCTATCGCGTCGCAGAAATGGCAGTCGGTATTTACCACTACGGGTATCTCGTACTTCTTGCATATCTTGAGCGCTTCGGTGCAGCCTTTCAGCGAGCCTTTTTTGTTAAAGATAGAGTTTTCATTTATCTCTACTAACTTGCCGTACTCTTTGAAAGCTTTAAGGCATTTTTCCATATCGAATGGGTAAAGTGAGGTCGTGCAGTGACCTATAACGTCTATCGCGGGGTTTTTAGCCGCCGCGAGGTACGCCTTTGTGTGGGTATAATAATCCTTCGGCTCGAATGTCCAGCGGTGCATAGAAGCGACCACCCAGTCAAGCTTTTTCAGCAGCGAATGGTCAACGTCGAGAGTGCCCTCGGTATCTATTATATTCGCCTCAGTGCCTTTAAGCACATACACCCCGCATATCTTATCAGGCAGCGTAAAAAGATTTTCAAAGTGCCATATATGCGGCGAATCGGGCATATTTATCATATGGTCTGTCATAGCTATCGCTTTAAGTCCGTACTCAGCGGCGCACTGACAGTTTTCCTTTATAGTTGAGTAAGCGTGTGTAGAAGCTAACGTGTGCGTGTGAAGATCCGCTTCTATAATCATTTTTGTATCGACCACCTATTTACATAAGATCCCAGTTTTTAACTTTATCCTTTTTATCGAACTGCAGACCCAAGTTATCGAGCAGCTCCTGCGCGGCGTTATATCCCATTTTCTTCTGACGGTTGTTCATAGCCGCTACCTCGAGGATAACTGCGAGGTTTCTGCCGGGCTTTATAGGAATAGTAAGGCTGGGCACTTTTACGCCGAGAATGGTGGTAAATTCGTTATCCACTCCCATTCTGTCATATACCTTCTGAGAATCCCAAGGCTCCAGCTCTACTACCATATCTATCTTCTCAGTCACCTTAACTGCGCCCATACCGAAAAGGCGGCGCACATTTATAATACCTATGCCGCGTATCTCGAGAAAATGTCTTATATTATCGGGCGAAGAGCCGACCAAGCTCTTGCTGGAAACGCGGCGTATCTCTACTGCGTCATCCGCTACAAGGCGGTGTCCGCGCTTTACAAGCTCAATGGCTGTTTCAGACTTGCCGACGCCGCTTTCACCGACTATCAGCACGCCCTCGCCGTATATCTCTATCAGCACGCCGTGCCTTGTTATACGCGGCGCGAGCTGTACGTTCAGATAAGAGATGAGCGCCGCGATAAAAGCGGTGGTGCTCTCTTTAGTTCTTCCTATCGGTATCTCGTACTTTTTGGCAAGCTCTATCATCTCGGGGTAAAGCTCGTGACCTCTCGCCACCACGAACATAGGGATATGGGTAGCAAAAAGCGTTTCTATCTTCTTGTATCTTGTTTCTTCGTCAACGCTGGCGAGGTACGCAAACTCCATGTTTCCGCATATCTGTATACGCTCGGCGTTGAAGTATTCGTAAAAGCCCATTAGCTGCAATCCGGGACGGTTGCAGTCGTTATCCGATACCATTATCTCAGTAGAATCCTTCGGCGCATAAACAAGCTCTAACTGTAGCTCTTTTACTATGTCCGCAATGCTGACGGTAAATATCTCTGCCATAGCTCTTTTTCCTTTCTAATATAAGATGAATGTCAAATTTCTATCAGACCTCTGTTAAGAAGCTCCTGCGCGGCGGTGAGCACGCCCAGTTTGCCTGTCGGGTAAGTAAGTCCGCCCTGAAGCCACGCGGCAAAAGGCTCTCTTATCGGCGCGTCTGCCGAAAGCTCTATCGAAGCGCCCATTGTGAAAGCACCTGCCGCCATTATCACCTTGCTGTCGTATCCGGGCATATCCCATGCTTCGGGGGTGCAGTAAGCGTCTACGGGCGAGCCTTTTTGTATGCCCTGACAAAATGCCGTAAGGCGTTCCTCATTTTCCAGACATATAGAGGAGATTATATCCGTGCGGTGATCGTCGGCGGCAGGGAAAGTCTTAAAGCCCAGCTGCTCGAACAATGCGCAGGCGAAAACGCCCGTTTTGAGCGCGTTTGCGGTGACCTCGGGCGACATGAAAAAGCCCAGCAGCATCTCTCTGCTCTGTGCCGACGCCCACGCAGGCAAGTCTGTCGGCGCAAAGCTCTACAAGGTCTTTTCTGCCGCAGATATATCCGCCGGTAGAAGCTATACCGCCGCCGGGGTTTTTTATCAACGAGCCCATTATGAGGTCTGCGCCTACCGCGAGCGGCTCGCGCTTTTCCACAAATTCACCGTAGCAGTTATCCACCATTATTATGATGTTAGGCTCGGCTCTGCGGGCGGCTTTAATTATCTGCTCTATAACGTCTATCGTGAAAGATGGACGCAGCGAATACCCGCGCGAACGCTGGATATAACCGACCTTTTTGCCCTTTGCGCGCTCGGCTATCTCCGCGAGGTCGGGCGTGCCGTCATCAAGCAGATCTACCTGCTCATACTTCACGCCGAAATCTTTCAGCGAGCCTCTTCCCGCCTCGCCGCGTATGCCGATGACCTCTTCCATAGTGTCATATGGGCTGCCCGTGAGCGAAAGCATGGTATCATTCGGGCGAAGCACGCCGAAAAGCGCGGTAGAGAGGGTATGCGTACCGTTCACAAAATTGTGGCGGACTACTGCGTCCTCGCCGCCAAACGCCTGCGCGTAAACAGCATCGAGCGTTTCCCTGCCAATATCGCCGTAGCCGTAGCCCGTAGTGCCTTTAAGGCAAGACTCGCTGACTTTGTTGTCGATAAAGGCTTTGAGCACCTTAGCTCCATTATACTCGGCGGTCTTATTTATCTCGCCGAAGCGCTTTTCGGCGGCTTGCTCAGCCTTTTCCGCAAACGCGGCAAGTCTGGGGTCTATATTGAAAAAATCTGTCATTTTAATTATCCTTTGTTATGTATTATCCCTTATGTATTGTTCCTTAGTTCAAAAACTTCGTCCTGCGAAACTGCCGCAAAACCTATCTCGCGGTAATAGCTTACGCGGTGCGGTCGCGCAAGCAGACGGACATCGTAACCGTCGTTCGTCAGGCGCTCGCCTATCCAATAAAGCAGGCGGCGGGCGTAATAGTGTCCGCGGTATTCGGGCAGTGTGGCGACGTGACCTATCAGCGCGGTCTTGTCGATTATATACTGTATAGTCGCGGTAGTGCATCCGCCCATCATGAAAGACTGCGAAAGTCCGCGGCGCACGCGGTGAGAAGTATCGGTGAGCCAAAGCTCGTAGCAATCTGCCAGCGCGGGAAACGACTCTTTCAGAATAGCGTAAACATCGTCCAGCGGCGGACATTCGTTCACGTCGAGCGCGGGCAGTTCGCCGCGGGCGCTGTACGCGAACTCGGTGCGCAGCTCAGAGGAATAGTCTTTGCCTATCAGTCCGCGCAGCGTTTCGGCGTAGCGCGGGTCAAGCTCTACCGAATACGGCGAATTTATAAGTATAAAATGCGCAAGCTCCTCCACCTCGGCGGCGGTGAGCGACTGCCCCGTTATATCGGCGCACATCATCGCCGCGTTGAAAATGGAGATAAGCGTTACCGCCTGTTCCCCGCGCCGCAGAACGTAAAATCGCGCAAAATCATATTTGATCGAATATGCGGCGAAATGCGAACGTATACGCCGCGCGTAATGGTTCGGCTTCAGCTTTTCAAAAAGCTCTGTTTCGCCCTCGGTAAGCTGACTTATCATAGCTCTTGCATCCGTTTCAGTAAATTTTTAGTTAGCAGATAAGCGTTCTCTAAATCGCTCTCAGCTATCACGCAGGAGGGCGAATGCAGGTATCTGCATGGCAGTGAGATCGCGGCGGTGCGCACTCCCCCGCGTGCGAGCGAGATAGCGCCCGCGTCATTGCCGCCCGCCACCATAGTCTTTGTCTGGCAGGGTATATCCAGCCCGCGCGCGGTATCGAAAGCCAGCGCGTAAAGCTGCTTATCATATATCGTGCGCCTGTCCATATAGGAAA
>OGMF01004121.1_pt1 | contig 10231 bp, 6 predicted proteins | sample 1572921 | NCBI WGS metagenome assembly OGMF01 (sample SAMEA2581919, study PRJEB24529) | metagenome | biome: Human gut stool | place: China | collected 2011
CCATTTGTACCCGGGAATTTACTTCCAGATAAGAATAGGAAGAATGATGCATCTGCACAACGGTAGGAAAAAGCGTGACCCGTGTGGACGCCTATGATAAGGTCACGGGCCGCTTTCAGGAAATTGCAGCCGTTATGGCTGCTTCCGATAAGGAGGATGCATCCCATGAAATGTAAACTTACTCCCGGATTATCCTCCGGTGACTGGAACGAATTTTGCAGCCGTTTCCATTTCCCTCCGGATGACCTGCCTCATATTCAGGCAATTTATACGGCACTTCTTCCCCTGGTTGAATCCTATGCGTATTACTCTCTGGCTCAGGATTTAGACGGGGTTTCTCTGCCTCACTATGCCTATGGGTTTGTGACGCTTGGAAACGGAGTGGATGAACTGTCGGAATTATATCTGAACCATGAACAGATCCAGGAGGCTTACATTGTGGACTGCATCAGCCTGATGCTTTTGTCAAAGGCTTATGAAGAGTTTGCACATGTGGTAGAACGTCAGAGCCGCCTGTATCTTGCAGAATTATCTTTTCTGGGAGATACCTATTCCCTTGACCTGCTCCCACAGATTTATGGGCGGCTTGCCCCGGATGGCATCCAGCTTACCGAGGGGCAGATGCTCCGGCCGCTTAAGACAGCAACGCTGATCCTGCATCTGGATACAACAACACACGCCAATCTCAAGCAATTGTGTAATACGTGCGCAACCTGCCGGAATTTTTCCTGCCCGTCGAGAAAGGCCACGGCTCCGCATTTGCCGCATACTTATGGGGCCATGCAGATATTCCATACAAAATAATTAGTGCCTGCTGAGTAAGCAGACACTAATTATAAACTTCATTATCTATTTGCTTTTTTCTTTTTCATTACAACAATAACAACTCCTGCCGCAACAACTACCACTGCTGCAATCAGAACAATAACAATCGTCATGGCCACACCATCCTGTTTTACAAGTACAAGTGCACTGATACCATCCATTGTATACTCGCCACCCTTGATTGTCTCGATTGTCTCAACGCCAGCTTTCTGTCCGTTTATGCAGACTTTCCATTTTCCTTCCGGAATTGTAACTTTTGCCTTGTCAGTGTTTGCATTAAAAAGAAGATACATCTCTTTTGCACTTTCGTCTTTCTGACCGCCCTTTATATTAATTCCTACAATATTATCCCCAAGTCCTTCTACGGATTTTACATATTTTTTCACATCCTGTGATGTAGATAACCGAAGTGCCGGATGTGCCTTTCTGAACTTAATAAGTCCCTTATAGTATTCAAATACATCTGCGTATTTCTTGTCGGATAATGTATCCCACTTAATGCTGTTTACTTCGTCTCCTGCATTGTATGAGTTTGAATTGAATGTTCCATCATCATTGACCTTTGTGCGAAGCATTTCCTCTCCTGCCTGCAAAAATGGCACACCTTCTGCAGTCATATAAAATGCTACTGCAAGATTATTCATCTTTATGATGTCCTCTTCACTCGAAGTTGTTTTAGAACCTGCAATTCTGTCAAAAAGTGTGTTATTGTCATGGCATGATGCATAGTTGATAATCTGGCTTGGCTCTTTGCACCATGACTCGTTTGCCATGAATGAATCTGCCATTTTCTTCTCTGCATTCGTTGCTCCTGATACGAATCCGAATGTTGCAGTATCAAATACGCTTCCTTTTAATCCATCACGCATATTATCATTGAAAAATGCGAAATCCGGAGTGGAAGCTGAATTCCCCTGTGTAGCCAATGTCACATTATCTTTTGTGACACCGGTCTCCATTGTCCATCCTTCCCCATAGAAAATAACATCCGGATGTGTCTTGTGTACTTCCTCTACAATCTCATTTATTGTATCGGTATCTAAAAGTCCAACCAGGTCAAATCTAAAACCATCCATATGATATTCATCTGCCCAGTAGCATACGGAATCCACAATATATTTCCGTACCATGTTTCTCTCGGATGCTGTATCATTTCCACATCCTGAGCCGTTTGAATACGAACCGTCTTCATTGATACGTGAAAAATAACCCGGAACAAGTTTATTGATACAGAAATCATCTGCACTCATAACATGATTGTATACCACATCCATTACAACGCTAAGTCCGTTATCATGCATAGACTTAATCATCTGTTTTGCCTCTTTTACACGCACATCCCCATTGTGTGGATCTGTAGAATAGGAACCCTCCGGTACATTGTAGTTAACCGGATCATATCCCCAGTTATATAAATTCGACTGATCGTTTCCTTCATCTACGGAACCAAAATCATAGATTGGAAGTAAATGCACGTGTGTAACACCAAGTTCCTTAATATGATCGATTCCAGTTGAAATACCATCTTTGGTCTTTGTTCCGGTCTCCGTCATTTCAAGGAATTTGCCAACATTTTTTATGCCAGAACTTTTGTCTGCTGATAAATCGCGCATCTGTAATTCGTAGATGATCGCATCATTAATGCTCTCTCCTGCATGTGGATTGGTATCCTTATCCCAACCATCCGGATTTGTCTCTTCAAGATTGATTACCATGGCACGCTGTCCATTTACACCAGTCGTTCTGGCATATGGATCACAGGCTTCTTTTGTTGAACCGTCGATTGTTGAACTGTATGTGTAGTAAGTTCCATTTAAGTCCCCATCCACTTTTGCAATCCATGTTCCATTCTTATCGGCATTCATCTCAATGCTTTCTTTCGGCTCTTTATCGTCCGGATCTCCTGTCTCGTATAAATTAAGCATAACTTTCTCAGAAGTAGGTGCCCACACCCTAAATGTTGTGCTGTCCTTACTCCATGTAGCACCAAGATCATCTCCATCATATGTATACTCATCTTCAAATTCTTTTGTTGAATATATGATTGGCATTCTGATATCACTTACGGTACCATCATATGTAATCTGGTAACTCTTTGAACTGTCAAGTTCCTCTTTCAGAGTAAGTGTATAGGTAGAATCATCTCCCTCTTTTACATCTGCTATCTGAATTTCCCCATCTTTACCTTCTACCTTAAAGGCATTTTTAAGTTCTCCTTCAATATCACCAGTCATTGTGACGGTGATCGTCTTATCCCCATTGTACTTTGCAGTATTAAGCTTTATTCCCCTTACTGCATCATCACCGTATTCCTTTGTATAACCCTCAACACCTGATTCGACTTTAACGATCACGGTTCCTGATATCATTTCTGATATATCAATGAACTGATCCTCTTCATAATCCTTCGCCCAATCCTGTGTTCTTACAACAAATCCTACGGAAGTCACACCGGCTGGAATTTCAATTCTGGCAACTGCATCCCCATCCTTAGCCTCTAAAGGATAGTCATTTCCTTCCTGTCCCTCGGCCCACATCCATACAGACCATGGATCATAATCACCATCTGCCCTGTGATAATGAAATTCTATCACCGGTCCTCCATCCGCTTTGACCGGTACGGTATCCAGTATTACCGTACTGATTGTCATGATAAGCATAAGAATTGCCATCCCCAATGCGCTTATACGTTTTTTTGTCATTTTCGTTTCTCCCTTCATTACGAAATTTTACGAAATTTCTTTTTGTATAAATTAGCATATATTTTTATATTTTTCAAGTCTAAATTGTATATTTTTGAGAAAAACCGTTATTTTTTACCATAACACGGTTATTTGCTGTACGGAAACTTGGAGCATCCCTGCTTATAACCATAAAAATAAAAACGAGCAGCAAAACCGGATTTACACCAGTCTGCTACTCGTTTGATGATTATAATATTTTCTTTTCTTGTGCCATTGCAACCAGTTATCGGACAAATGGCAGGAACGTAATGCTATACTTTATTTTCCAAACCGGCTGATTTCTTTCGCATATGATATTTCCGTTTTTCCTCATACATTTTCTCATCCATATGCATTAAAAAAGTTTCTGCATCATCTTCTGTCCCAAATTCCGTGTATCCCATAGAAACACTTAAATGAAACGATTCTATTCCGGATTCATTAAACCGGGACAGATTATGGTTAATCTCCTCCATTGTCGCTAAGACACGCTCCGTATCAACACCTGACAGCAGCACAATAAACTCATCTCCCGCATACCGGATTGCCATACCATCATCCGGTATGGATCTGATGAGTATATTTCCCAACGTACAAATAGCCTTATCGCCCGTACTATGACCTAAATTGTCATTAATACACTTGAAATCGTTTACATCCATCATGATTCCATATAAGGATTTATGGCTTGCAATTTTCTTTTCCGCAAGCACCGCATTAAAATATCTCCGGTTGTATAATCCGGAAAGCTCATCCATATACAAACTCTCTGCGTATGACTGCATCTGCACAAATATCAATGCGACCGCAACCAGCACCCATGATGATGTAATTCCATAAAAAAGGAACTGGAGAACTACACCTGCAAAACAAGGACCAACGAAATAGATCACCGGGAAAAAATTCAGGTTAACCCCTTGTTTTTTGGAATGATACACCAGATAGATACTGTAAGCAAAATATATGACAAGCGAAATATATCCCACCAGCACACCGGCAGTTCTCTGATATACATTCTCCCCGGATATTTTAAACATAATCCCTGTTCCAAACAGATTACATAAAACCATAATTACTTCTACCAGCCAGGGAAATATCTCCACTCCTGCTTTTTGAACCATTCTTTTATAATTTCGATAGATACGCAATTCCACGTACATACACCAAAGCATACCCATACTGACTGTCCCTATAAAGCATATGCTGTTAGAGATATAATTAATCTGCCGGCTGCCAGTAAACTGTTTTCCATCTACGAGAAAAGCAATGGTTTCAGACAATGCCCCCACTAAATTTACGATTGCTATTCCATCATATATTTTATCTCCCACATGAAGGCTCTCTCTGTTCTTTCGTCTACAAAACAAAAGGAACCACATCATTAACACGGTCAAGCCGTTTGCCATTAATATTTCTTCTAAAACGATGATTGTTATCCCCTCCATCATTCACGGTATGAACTCATTTTTACTAAAATGAGCTCTATCATTATACCAAATGAAAACCGGTTTTTGTCTTTTTCGACATGAATTACAGTTTTTTTAACGTGAACGATGATTTTTTATGTTTCATCATTTTTCACAGCCTACTGCAACTGTGAAAAACCCACGGCTTACAAAGTTAACGGTCTTTGTATCGGAATCATAATAAGATCCCGGTATCTTAACTGCTGCACCGTATTTATCAATTTTATATGCAAAAATCTTTTTGTCTTTTTCCTTTTTCGAAGCATTATAGGAAACAGCGACCCTGATCCGTCCCTTTTTCAGGACAGACGACTGCTTTTTCTTGATTCCTGTGACGGAAAAATCATAAACCGGACGTTTTCCAATAATTTTCCCTGCCCTGGCAGAAAGATTTTTCTTGTCAGCCTGTTTTATTTTGATAACCGCAGCTGTATTCATTTCTTTCTTTAATTCTTTTAATGCCTTCGAATCAAAGGTAAGATTTACATTGCCACCATTGACCTTCCATTCTTTTACATTCTTTTTGACAAGTAAATTTACCGCCTGCCCGTCCATTTCAAGATGCAGATTCTTCCAGTTTCCGGCTTTTGCCGTATCAAAAGTTATTTCAACAGACAGGTCTTTTATCCTGCCACCCTGTTCTTTTTCTGCCTTTGTAATTTCTTTTTTCAAAACTGCTGCAATATTCTTCACTTTGACCGTATTATTTTTAACTGCAGATTTTACTTTGACATTAAGATTCTTAACAGAAACGGGCGTGTCTTCTGCGGATGGCGGTGTCACATTCCCCGGTTCTTCTTTTGCATGATCCAGTGAAACATTGCCTGATGATCCGTCCGTGCTTCCACCGGCATTTTCTCCGGAACCTCCGCCGGAGCTGCCTCCGGAACTTCCACCAGAACTGCCGCCAGACCCTCCACTTGAACCGCCTCCGGATATTCCACCGGAACCTCCACTTGAACTGCCTCCGGAACTTCCACCAGAACCGCCCCCGGTCTGGGAATGATCTGCCGTTACACGGACCTGACAATCTGCCTTACTTCCTGTATAGTTGCCATTCCCATTATAACATGCGGTGAACGTATATGTTTTCGTTTCATTCGGAAGCATTGCTATCCAGTGATCCGTTCCCTTTTCTTCTAATGTGATCCCGGAAACATCACAGGTTACTTTTATCCCGGCATCTTCCGGAATCCCCTGTCTGCAAAGCTGTAATTCTACTGTCCCCGCACCTTTGACCGTATCGGTTTTTGCAGTCAGCTGCATGCTGGTGGAAGCCTTTTCGATTTCCAAAACAGCCTCCCCGTATGTTGGAATAAAAGATGCCTTTTCCGCTTTAAAATAAATCTTATACTGGCCTGCTTCTGTGTAAAATGGCATCTCCGTTTGTGTATACGATCCGTTTTCTGTCAAACTGTAACTGATTTGTACACCATCTTCCTGTTTGATATCAAATGTATGGGGTTTTCCATCATAAGTTACGCGGACAGGTACGGTTTGTATTTCCGGCATCTCACTGTTTTTCCGGTAATAATAAGTGATCTCCCGGTGATCCTCTGTGATGTTTATTTCTCCCTGATTTGCACTGTTTCCTACACATGTATATCCATATAAATCCGGACTTCTTAACGTATACGCAGAATTCTTTGGTACATATACTGTCGCAGGTGCCGTATCAGGCACTGTTGTTTCGGTCCCGTCTTCGTTTTGCAGCATATAACGAATGGTTACGGTACTCCACGCCTGTCCTGCCGTCTGATTGTCAGCCAGAATTTTCCCGGTGTCCTCATCTATGATCTTTCCTTCCAGTCTGTCCCCGGAAACCAGACCAGTTACCGCAGGAAGTGTGACAGAAAGGGACTCTCTGGCAGCATCCGGATCATACCAGTTACTGAGTGGCGGAACGGTATATGTTTCTTCTTTTTCATATTTGACTGTATGGTCTGCTCCAATAATGCGGAAAGTAATCTTCAAATGCTGTTTGGCATCCACCATATTTTGTACGACTGTACGGAATTCCAGATCCTTTCCATTTGCTTTTGTGATATTTGTCTCATCGATCCGGTATTGGTCACTATCCCTGTCAAGTGTTCCTGTCCTGGTATGTGGAATTGTAATTTCAGGATCGCACACATAAACAGATGCCTGCCTGCTGACATAATCACGGTTATTTAATCTCCGCGCCAGTTCCATTTTACACACTTCACAGAAAGGATTCCCAAGATCCCGCATCATGCAGACGCGGCTCGGTGCAAATACCGTTTCTGTTCCTGCTGCCGTTATTCCGATTCCACGGAATCCCAGCATCTTATGCCATTTAATCTTATCCGGGTCCGAGGTATCGGAAATATTTTCTCCCTGCATCTTTTTATCGTACTCATCGCCTAATCTTCCGATGCTGTGGGAAATTTCATGGGTCATGACATCCCCCTGCGCATTCTCATTCGAATTTGCGGAAAAAGAAAAGAGTGCATTGGAAGAAGATCCAATATTCGCAGACGTATTACAAATGATATGGATGGTTCCAACGGCTGCACCGGTATCCAGATATCTGCTCTCCAGCTCTGCCCTCAGTGCCCTGGCTTTATCTTCCCCGTCCTTTGTAAAATAGCAGGATTTTCCGAATGCCTGCACATGAAAATATGTGTCCGGGTTCGACTCCCCATACATCACGCCCACACCAGTTTCATTGGATACCGTCTGTACTGCATAAATATTGATCCTGTCGGAATACTCTTTATAAGGGGACCACTTTAGCAGCCCCTGTGCTTTTGCCGTTGCATCCTTTAAAAATTGTTCCTGTTGTTCCTGGGTATAGCCCTCACCCATGATAACAATCACAAAATTTTCCTTATCATCACCTGTCTTGTGAATGGCATAAACGGAAGCTGCCGTTGTCTGGTCTGCCGCTGTCTGGTCTGCCATCACAGGATATGGAAACACCAGGGAGAGCAATAACATCAGGCTAAGTACGATTGCCCCAAACCGTTTTCCATCCTTCTTTTTTACATTCGTCATATCATCCTCCGTACTTTACATTACCAGAAATATTGGTGCTTTCCCTCTTCTTCCCACAGACAAACTCCCGGGAAACCATCTGCCGTAAGGCTTCTTAAAGCACGATTACCGCAGCATCAAACCCCTCTACATTTCCATCAAAGGTGTTTTCGGTAAGCAGATTGTACTTCTCGGTGTACTCATTAAATTTTTTTGCACTGCTGCTGCAGTTGAAAATCATGGCAATGGTCTCCTCGCCATTTTTTCTGATCAGGACAATTGTCCCTTCCTCATCTTCCGTAACGATCCCAGCCAGTTCGCCTTCTACAATGCATGCATGGCTTTTCCGGACCTGAATCAGCCGCTTGTACCATTCATACATCTCTTTGTCCTGGTATTCTTCGTCCCAGTACATGCCCCGTCTGCAGTCCGGATCGTTTGCTCCCGGCATCGCATACTCATCTCCATAATAAATCATAGGCATTCCCGGCAATAACAACTGAAAAGCGGCTGCCAGATGCTGCTTTTTCTTATTGTCGTTACACAGATGTAAAAATCTTGCGGTATCATGGCTGTCGATCAGATTCCACATAAGGGGATAACAGTTTTTGTTTAAGCGTCCCTTCAAATATCCAAGATTTTGTACGAACTGGCTGACCGTAATCTTTTCATCTGCAAGCAGATCGATCAGGTTCAGGTAAAATGGATAATTCATGACCGTATCCCATTCATCCCCCTCAAGGAAATCTCCAGCATAATGCCAGATTTCCCCAATGATCAGCAGATCTTTCTTTACTGCCTTGACTGCCTTTCTGAAATTCTTCCAGAAGAAATGGCTGATTTCGTCCCCTACATCCAGTCTCCATCCGTCAATATCGCATTCCTTAATCCAGTAGCATGCAACATCCGTAATGTATTTTTCAACTTCAGGATTTTTCAGGTTTAACTTTGGCATTCCGCCATAATAACCAAAACATTTGAAGTTTGGGATCTCTCCCCATTCGCTTTTAAGTGGGAATCCGTCAATAAAATACCAGTCCCGGTATTTGGATTTTTCACCATTTTCCAGGATATCCGCAAACGCAAAAAATTCTCTTCCCGTATGATTGTATACCGCATCCAGGACTACCTTCATACCACGCTCATGCGCTTTTTGTACCAGCTCTTTGAGATCCTCTGTTGTTCCAAAGGACGGGTCTATCTGGTAGTAATCCGTGGTATCATACTTATGGCACGAATTTGATTGAAAGATAGGTGTCATATACAACACATCGATTCCCAGATTCTGAATATCATCCATATGTTCGATGATTCCCCTGAGATTTCCATGCAGGTCATCCATAGGCGTAATCGGTGCTTTATACCACAGTTCTTTGTCTACCAGCTCCGTTGCTGCAAAACGGGATGGGAAAATCTGATACACGACCTTGTTTGCTGCCCACTCCGGCACCTCAAACATCTCTTCCTCCCGAAGGTTCTGCGGACAGTCAAACATTCTGTCCCTGTTTGTAATGCATTCCTTATCAAACTCATAATTTCCATAATATACCTTTTCTCCCTGCGTGTCCGTAAATTCGAAAAAGTAACGCAGACAGATCAAATGCATCTTTATCTGTGCTTCATAATAATCATGAAACTGTGAGACAGCAACCTTCTTCATCGGAACTGTCTTTCTGGTATCCTTGCGCTCCATAGGTATATACTTGTCCTCATAGTGAAGGATTACCTCCTTCATATCATCCTTTTTTACCTGCACGCGTATCACAAATAAATCCTTATCAACTGCATAGCTAAACCTTTTATCCATATCATGAAAAATTGCTGAATATTCCATAAAATTTCCCCTTTACACTTGTTGTTTTCCTGTATTTTAACTTACTTTTTTCAACAATTCTATCACTATATCCACGATATTTTTAACTTTTTCTACTTTTATGCTTTTTTGCGATGATATTACTGTTCATATATTTTAAAAATGTGCATTATCAGTTTAAAACCAATAACGCACATTTCCTCATTGCATCCTTTTCCCGCATTTATATATGTCACAAGTCAAATTATAGTTCCTACCTGCGACAACTTTATATGTAAATTCAACATCAATAATTTTTTGCACCGTTTTTAATTTTTATTTTCTGCAACTTTAAATTTCTTGATCATTTCGCGCAGATTTTCTGCTTCACTGCTCATCTCCTGACCGGCTGCTGCACATTCTTCAGA
>OGMF01004124.1_pt1 | contig 10228 bp, 8 predicted proteins | sample 1572921 | NCBI WGS metagenome assembly OGMF01 (sample SAMEA2581919, study PRJEB24529) | metagenome | biome: Human gut stool | place: China | collected 2011
GGCGCGAGGCATCAGCCGTTCCCATATTGGCAATTCCTCGGCAGGACCCCTTACATCAACTTCATTGCTTCGGCACCCTTATTTTTTTGTCATAACGGCAAGCGGACAAGCATACAATACGGTGTATCACATCGGTCAGGGGGTCACTATGGACAGCGTTCAATTTGACAACAAAACATTTGTTTGCAGAAAATGTGTCGGTAAATCACAGACGGCGCAAAGCATTCGTCTGTCGGTGCGCAACGACATCGTGGAGGTGCTGTCCGTCGGCATCGAAAACATCGTAACGGGTTACGAAATACGACACGGCGAAATTGCCTACTACGGCAAAACGACAGTTAAACTGCTTTACTCGGACGGTTTAAGCATACAAAGTGCCAACTTCGGTTCGGACTTTACTTCGTCTATGTCCGTTGACAGCGTGGGGGCAAACGACAAACTTGTGTTTGACGTGACAACTGCCGACAGCAAGACCGAGGTTGATGCAAACACTGCGACAGTGTCTGTTTTACTGGAAATTGTCGCGTATGCATTTGTGTCGGAAAGCGTTGATTTCGTGACGGGCGGCGACGACGTGTTTGTAAAAAACGAACAGATCGAAGCGACAACCGCGGTAAACGTTGCCAACATCCCGTTTGTCGTGGACAGGGAATTTGCGACCACTAAAAACATCGGTACGGTTTTGCTTGCCGACAGTTCGCTTGTCGCGACGGACTACACGGTGGGTGACGGCGTGCTGACATTGTCCGGCAATGGCGTGGGACGGCTGACCTATCTTTCCGACGGCGCGATTGTAACCGACGTGTTTCCTTTTTCGTGGACTCGCGAACTTGACGCAAGCGGAATTGCCGCAGACAGTCAGCCGTTTTTCCGTACGACTGTACGCGCAACACGCGTGCGTCTGGACATTTCCGACGATGGCGACAATACGGCGTTCAGTATGGAAGTACAGGCAACGCTGTCAGTTGAGGCTTCGCAAATAGAGACGCTGTCCGTCGTGACGGATTTGTACTCTGCCGATTGCGATTTTACGCTTGGCAGACAAGCAGTGCAGACAACGCTTCCTTGCGGCAGTGCAAGCATTGCAAAAAGTTGTACTTTCGGTGTGGACGATGACGCGATTGCCGTGGTAAATGTCGGCGCAACGGTAACGGATGTGTTGTCGGAAGACAAGCGTGCAACCGTAAAAGGCTACATTACGGCAACGCTGCTGTACAAGGGCGAAGGCGGAATAAAAGGTGTAACGAAGGAGTTGCCTTTTGCCGAAACCGTTGAAGTGGACTACCTCGGAAACGAATGCAGTTGCCGCGGAAACGTTACCGTCGGAGAAGTGGCGTTGTCGCGCGGAGAGCTGACGGCGCAACTGTGGATAAGCCTTTCGTGCAGTCGCAACGTCGGCTACAACCTGATTACTTCCGTCGAGGAACAACCCTTTGACAAGGCGGCGCGCCCGGCAATAGAGGTTTGCATTGCCAAAAAAGGCGATACGTTGTGGAATCTTGCGAAAAATCTGCACATGTCCGAAGAGGACCTTGTGGCAACCAATCCTACGTTGACAACGCCGCTTGAGGAAGACACCCGCGTTGTAATCTTCAACAAGATTTAGAAAAATACTCTGCAATCGGATTTCTCACGTTAGCTGCATTAAATTAACTTAAAATAGACACTAACAATGAAAAGCACATCGAAGGAAGAATTCGGCGCGCTTTTTGTTTTGCGGCGGAGACGGATTGTTTTGTTCGGCGAGGTGTTGCAAAAAAAACATCCGCGTGGTACAATCATTGTATGAAAGTAAAGGTCAATGCAAAACTTAATCTTACGTTGGGCGTTGTGGGCAACATCGGCAAGTTTCACGCGATAGACAGCGTGGTGACGTCGGTTGACGTGTGCGACGTTGTGGAAGTTTTACCGCGAAACGATTTTGTCGTTACCGTCGGTGGTATGCCATGGGTGTCCGACGAACGAAACACGGCATACCGTATGGCAACCGCGCTTGTGCAAAAGTTCGGCGTAAACGGCGCGGACATTGTGGTGCAAAAAGGTATCCCCGTGGGTGCGGGTATGGGAGGTTCATCGGCGGATGCGGCGGCGGTGGCTGCTGCTTTCTGCAAAATGTACGGTCTGGAAAAGTCCGCTTTGCGCGACGTCTGCGCGACGGTCGGCAGCGACGTGTGGTATATGGTTAGCGGTGGCTTTGCGCGAATGACAGGCGTGGGTAACGACGTTGAATTTTTTGATGTGCCAGATGAAACTTACTATGTAGTGACAACTTTCGATACGTCCTGCTCTGCGGGCGAGGTCTACGCCTGGTTCGATGAGTGCGGGCGTCGTCATTTGTGCGACAACGACGAAGTTGTCCGCTTGCTGAAGCGAGGCGACACAGACAGCGCGGCAAAGTTGTATTGCAATGACCTGCAAACGGCTGTACAGGAAAAAACCGACTACGCCGACAAGTACCTTTTCTTTTGCGGCAGTCGCAACATCCGGTCTGTAATGACGGGTAGCGGAAGCGCGTATTTTATTGCCTTTGCCGACCCGATTGCGGCGCAAAATATCTGTGACATTCTCAAGGAAAACGGCCACAAGTCGTTTGTCTGTAAATCGGTAAAACACGGCGTGACCGAAGTGCGGTAAGCGTTGTACATGTGCGATTGGCAACCGTCCAAGCAGCGTAACTTGTGGCAAAAATCGACATACGTATACAAAAATTGCGTACATATTTGCGTAAAAACCACCTCTGTCGTCAACAATTACGGCGGAGGATTTTTTATGAAAAAAGTAATTATCGTCGCGGCATTTGTCGCCGTTGTCGCAATATGTTTGTTTGCCGCTCCTACGCAAAACGCCAATGCCGACTACCTTCGTATACATATCCGCGCCGACAGCAACGCCGAAACGGACCAAACCGTCAAGTATGCAGTCAAAGCCGCCGTTGTGGAATATCTTACGCCGAAACTTGCCCGTGCCGACAGCAAAGCCGAAGCAATGGCAGTGGTTAAGGCTGAACTGACCTCTCTCGAACAGCTTGCAAATAACGTGCTTGCCGACAAAGGCTTTGTATACAAGTGTCACGCAAGGGTTGCTTCGGAAAAATTTCCGTGTCGCACTTACGGCAATTTAACGCTTGAAAGCGGTATTTACGACGCCCTTATACTGGATCTTGGCAGCGGGCGCGGCAACAACTGGTGGTGCGTTGTCTATCCGCCGTTGTGCTTTGTTGGCGGCGAAAGCAACGGTACGAATTCCATTGTTTATCGCTCGCTGTTAAAGGAAGTAATAGATAGGTTTTTCGCGCGGAAAAACGCGGAAAAGTAATTGATTACGACAAATCCAAAAACTTTGTTTTCAATGCGGAAAGCCCGACCCGGCGCGGTTCCGCATTTTTTTTGCGCGTTTGCTCATACTATGCGCAAACCGACGGCACACACGCCGACACACTCGCAAAAATTATTAGTGATGGCTAAATTAACCCTATACAAAAATCACAAAAAACTACTTTGCCCAACTTGCAAGCAGGGTGTCTACGTCGGTGATTTCCGCGCCGTAAACGTCGTGCAGGTACTTGATACCGATGTCGTAGTCTTCCTTGGTGAAGGAGTCCGTTGCGTCCTTGGCAACAATTATGTTGTAGCCCAGTTGATAAGCGTCTGCGGTGGTGTGGCGAACGCACATGTGCGCGTGCAAACCCGTCATGATTACCGTGTCTACGCCCAGTTCTTTGAGCAGAAGGTCAAGGTCGGTGTGGAAAAATCCGCTGTAACGGCGTTTGGGTACGACGTAGTCTTTGTCGCATTGGTGCAGTTCGGGGATGACTTCCGCGCCCTCGGTGCCTGCGATTGCATGGTTGCCCCACAGTATAAGTTCGTGGTCGATGCCTGCAAGGTGTGCGTCGTTACAAAAGATTACGGGTACGCCTGCTTTGCGCGCACCGTCCAGCAGTTTGGCTGTTTGCGGTACGATTGCAAGACCGCGGTCGCACTTGAGCGCGCCTGTTACAAAATCGTTCAGCATGTCAACGACAAGTATTGCTTGTTTCATTTTTTTCTACCTCCGATTGGATTCGTATATATTATACATCTTTTGTCATTCTTTTGCAAGCCGTTGGGGCATTTGCGTTCAAATGATTGCGGTTTGTTTAGATTTTATTTCGATTGCGCATGCAATGAACGTCGTTTGACATCTGATCCGCCTTTTGACGACGGTAAACTATTATTGATATCAAATTAGCGTTAGTGATAGCGAAATTAACCCTACGTATTGTTTTTTTTGCGCCAATGCGCCGGGGTTACGCCGTGTTTGCCCTCAAATACGCGGTAGAAGTGGCTTACGTTTTCGTAGCCGACGGCGTTGGCAACTTCATCTACGTTGAGGGACGTGTCGGCAAACAGTTTTTCGGCGGCAAGCAGTCGTTGCTCGGTAAGCAGTTGTTTGAAACTTTTGCCGTATACGTCGGAAATTTTGCGCGACAAATATTGTGCGTTAAGCCCCGTCTTGCCTGACAACTCGTCAAGCGTTGCGGTGGGGTAATTTCCGTCGATGTAGTCGTTTACCGCCCGACGGAATTTTGCCGTGGGGTCGGTTTCCGCGCTGCCGTCGATTGCGTCTTCGACGTGTAGCGACAGGTAGTCGAGAAGTAGCGCAACAAGTTTCGGCAGCAAGGGCGTGTCGATGCAATGCGGAGATGCAACAGTGTAAATCAGGTTGTCAAGCAGGTTTCGCACGGGGTACACGTTGCCGATGTCGTACAGCAGGTATTGCGCCGAGCCGTCCTTTCTGAGGTTGTTTGCAACAAACTCCGTCAGCAAATCGGCATTGGCGTGACTGTTTACTACAGCCGCCAGAAGGTTGTCGGACAGCACGAAGTTGATGCCGATGTCGTCGCTGTCGGCGCGCATTATGCTGTGGCGTACGTGTTTGTTGAGCAGCAACAGCCCGCCTTGCGCGACGTTTACGCGTTTGCCCTCTATTACGTGCGTGATGTTGCCGCTGCAAACATACATTACTTCCATGTAGTCGTGTCCGTGCAAAGGAAACTCGCAAAACCGCGGATGCCGTGTCGCAACCATGTTTTTGTCGCCAAGAAGTCTTGCGCTTCGTATTACGTAGTCGGCGGCGACATTGTACACGCTTTTGTCAAAGCCCTTGCCGTCAAGCATTGCCTTTTCGGCGGGGGTAATTTCGCTTAATGTTTTTATAAGGTCGTTTTGCATACTTCAATTGTACGCTTGTTTGGGTTTCGTGTCAATTTGAACAAGACAAAAAAGTCAAATTACGACACAAAAAATGTCAATTTACAACCTTGCTTGACATCGGCAGAGGGGTGTATAATGATAATATGAAATACTATCTTGCAGTGGACATCGGTGCGTCCAGCGGTCGGCATATTGTAGGCTACCGTGGCACCGACGGAAAAATTCAACTTGACGAAGTGTACCGTTTCCCCAACGGAATGAAGCAAAGCGACGACGGACTTGTGTGGGACGTCGAGGCGTTGTTTGCCGAAGTGAAAAACGGTCTGCGCGCGGCAATTGCCGGGTACGGCGAAATTTGCAGCATGGCAATAGACACGTGGGGCGTGGATTACGTGCTTATGCGCGGAAAGCAAAGCGTTTTGCCGTGTTTTGCCTACCGTAACGAACGCACCGCCGATGACATCGACGAAGTGCACAAACTTGTACCTTTTGCGGAATTGTACAGGCGTACGGGAATACAGTTTCAGACCTTCAACACGGTGTACCAGTTGTATGACGACAAGGTGCACGGGCGACTTGCGGGGGTGACGGACTTCCTTATGATGCCGCAGTACCTTGCTTACCGCCTGACAGGCGAAATGCTGCACGAGTACACCGACGCCACGACGGGCGGACTGGTAAACGCCGCTACCGGACAGTACGACGAAGAGTTGATTGCCGCGCTGGGACTGCCGAAGCAGATATTCAAGCGGCTGAGCAAGCCCGGGACGGTTGTCGGGCAATTGACGGACAATGTTGCGGCGGAAGTCGGCGGACAAACCACGGTGGTGCTGTGCGCGTCACACGACACGGCAAGCGCGTACGAAGCGGTGGACTGTGACGAAAACTCCGTTGTGCTGTCGTCGGGTACGTGGTCGCTTATCGGGGCAAAGTTGCCGCAGGCAAACACAAGCGAGGCAAGCCTTGCCGCAAACTTCAGTAATGAAGGCGGCGTGGGATACTTCCGCTATCTCAAAAACATAATGGGCATGTGGCTGATAAACGAAGTCAGGCGCAAAAAGAACGTTGCAATAACGGACATAGTTGCGGCGGCGGAAAGCAGTAAGTACACGCAGACCTTTGACGTAAACGACGAAAGTCTTATGGCTCCGAGCGACATGGAAACGGCGATAAGGCGGCTTCTTGCGGACAACCCGCCCCAAAACGACGGAGATTTGTACGCAAGTATTTACCGCAGTCTTGCTCTTAGTTACGGCAATGCCGTTTGCGAAATGGAAAAAATACTCGGCAAGACATTTGACAAAATTTACATTGTCGGCGGCGGCGCGAAAAACAAGTTTCTCAACGTGTTGACGGAGCAATACACGGGCAAACAGGTTGTCGCTCTGCCTATCGAGGCGACGGCACTGGGGAACATCCTTTTGCAAATGCGCCGTGATTAAAAAACGCTATTTGCGGTTGTTTCGTGAAAAAACAGTAAAAATAGTAAAAGTTTTTAGGGAAAGGGTGTGGGAAAACCCGCTTTTTTCAAAAAGGGGTTTTCCCACAAAACACCCCACAAAAAAAGGAGAAAATATGAACAGATACCAACTTGCCAGAGAGGCATACTCCAAAATAGGCGTGGATACGGACAAGGCAATACAAACGCTGAAGGACGTCACAGTGTCGGTGCATTGCTGGCAGGGCGACGACGTAGTGGGTTTTGACAGCCGCGAAAGCCTGTCGGGTGGCATACAAACTACGGGAAACTACCCCGGCAAGGCAACCACGCCCGAAGAGCTTATGGCGGACATCGACAAGGCATTCAGCCTTATTCCCGGCAAAAAGAAACTCAATCTGCATGCCAGTTACGCGATTTTCGGTAAGGACGAGGCGGTAGGTCGTGACGAAATACAGCCAAAACACTTTGAAAAATGGGTGCGCTTTGCCAAGGAGCGCGGCATCGGGCTGGACTTCAATCCGACGTTTTTCGCACATCCCATGGTGAAGGACAACCTTACGTTAAGCAGTCCCGACGAGGGCGTGCGCAGTTACTGGGTGCGCCACGGCGTGCAATGTCTGAAGATTGCCGAGTACTTCGCCGGCGAAACGGGCGTGCCATGCGTAATCAACTTCTGGATACCCGACGGCTACAAGGATATCCCTGCCGACAGATTGTCGCCGCGCGCAAGATACATGAAGTCGCTTGACGAAATACTTGCCACCCCCTACGACAAAAGCAAGGTGTTTGTAACGGTGGAAAGCAAGGTGTTTGGCATCGGGCTGGAAAGTTACACCGTAGGCAGCGCGGAATTTTGCCTTTCCTACGCAGACGGCCGCCACATCACGCCGCTTATGGACAACGGTCACTATCACCCGACGGAACTGGTGTCGGACAAAATCAGCGCACTGTTGCTGTTTAACGAGCACATTGCCCTGCACATTACCCGCGGCGTGCGTTGGGACAGCGATCACGTGGTGCTGTTTGACGACGAAACGCGTGAGATTGCCAAGGAAATAGTGCGCAACGACGCTTTGGACAGAGTGTTTATCGCAACGGACTACTTCGACGCAAGCATCAACCGCATTTCGGCGTGGGTTACGGGCGTGAGAAACGTGCACAAGGCACTGTTGTACGCACTGCTTGAGCCGTCAACGGAACTTAAAAAATTGCAGGAAGAGTGCAACTTTACCAAACTTATGGCGATGCAGGAAAGCCTTAAAACAATGGACTTCGGCGGCGTGTGGGAACAGTACCTTGCCGAGTGCGGCGTGGTGAGTGACTACTACGACATCGTTGCCGAATACGAACACAATATTTTGTCAAAAAGGAAGTAGACAAATGAAAAACATACTTGAATCGAAATTTATTACGGAAATGGCAGACGTGACGGCAAACATGTACCGTCAGGGCTGGGACGAACGCAACGGCGGTAACGTGTCGGTTATTCTGGACGAAGCGGAAGTTGCCGAGTACCTGGACACAAATAAGGTTTTGCGGACAATTCCGCTCAATTTTACCGCCGATCCGATACTTAAAGGCAAGTACTTTTTGTTTACGGGTACGGGCAAGTACTTCAAAAACGTAATCAAGGACCCCGAAACGAACCTCGGAGTAATCCGCATTGCAGACGATTGTAAGACAGCGGAACTACTGTGGGGCTGGAAGGACGGCGGCAAGTTTACAAGCGAGTGCCCCGCGCACCTTATGACCCACGCGACCAGGCTGAAAATCGACCCCAAACACCGTGTAGTCATGCACACGCATCCCACTTACACACTGTGCATGTCCGCCGTGGTGGAAACAAACGACCGTGTGTTTACGGAAAAGCTGTGGCGTAGCAACACCGAAGCCATTGTGGTGTTTCCCGACGGTGTGGGCTTGTTGCCATGCATGATTTGCGGTACGGAAGAAATAGGCCGCGCTACGGCGGAAAAAATGCAGAATTACCGCCTTGTGGTGTGGACGAACCACGGTATTTACGGTACAGGTAAGGACATCGACGAAACGTTTGGACTTATCGAAACGGTGGAAAAAACGGCTCAGGTGTACATGCTGACCCTCGGACATGTTGTCAACGTAATCTCCGACGACATCCTTAACGGACTTGTGGATTTGTGGCACCTTACGCCGCTTGACGGCATACTTAACAAGTAGCCGCGCAATGGCGCAATGCGACAAGGCTTTTGTTGCAGACGGTATTTTTCGACGTGACAAACAGTGATTGTGTGCATTTGCTTGCTTTAACAGGCAAAAAAACGAAACGGAATAAGATTTAATTGTACTTTGACAAGTACGTTGGATAGTTAGTTTTAACAAACAAAAAGGACGAAACCGCGCGGTTTCGTCCTTTTATTTACTGTATTGATTGAAACGAAGAGTACTGATTTTTAGTTCTTCTTTTTGAAGATACGTACAACTACCACAACTGCCAGTGCCGCAACAAGAAGTACGGAACTGAGAACGGAGAACAGCAATCCGAGGTCGACATCCGATGTGGTTGTCGTGTTGTCGGTATCCTTGTTGTCGTCTTTGTTGTCGTCTTTCTTTTCAACCTTGGTGATTTCCTTCCATTCGTCGGCGGTGGGTTCCACAACCTTGACGTTGGTAAGGGTGTTTGCACTGAAGTCTGCGCCGATGTCTTCTGCCTTCTTCATTTCGTCGAAAGCGGTGTAACCGTCATTGGCGGTGTAGGTAACGGTCTTGACTTCGTCATCTTCGTTTTCCTGAGTAGCGGTGTATGCGCCGATTTCCGTTTTCATTGCGATGTCGTAGTAAACGGTGCCGGTCTGAACTTTGTCGCCGAGAATTCCGCCGCTCATAAGGGCAAGTTTAACGTTGCGCGTCGTGCTGCCTGTAACCACAACAAAGTAGTAACGCGTCCAGCCTTCGCCTTCGTTGATGGATTCGCAGAAGTACTTGCCGCCATCGATTACCTTGCTGCCTGCGTTGTCTTCGATGGAAGCGATTACCTTGTCTTTACGTTCGGTACCTGCCGCATTGTCGATAAGATAAATGTACGGTTTGGAACCGGCTTCGGTTTTGGCAAGTACGCTGATTACGTACACTTTGCCTGCCGACAGACTCATGGAAGAGGACAGGTAGCCGTAAGCGGTGTTTTCGGTGTGGATCTTCAGTACGTTTTTAACGTCGTCGTCGATACGTCCTGCGGTGATGTCCTGTACTACGCCGCTGCCCGCGATTGCGCTTGCCGGCAGACTTGTTGCGTCGATGGTGTTTGCAGCGCCGTCAAGGAAGATGTCGTTGCTGCCGCCGAACACTGCCGTCCAGTTGCCGGGCGTGCCGTAAATTACGTCCGTGTCGGAGAAACTGCCGTTACTTACGCTTGTGCCGGAAGTGTGGTCGGTAAGGGAAGCCTTTTTGACAACCGAGTCACTGCTTGTGGAAGTGCTGCTGTAGGTGGAAGAGGAAACCTTTTCCATCATTACGTCGGTCAGGTACAGCGTGCCGTTGTACTTGTATGCGCCTACGGTGGATTCACCTACGTAAATTGTTACGCGGATTTTGTCCAGTGTGCCGTAGTCGGACGGTTTCA
>OGMF01004126.1_pt1 | contig 10225 bp, 11 predicted proteins | sample 1572921 | NCBI WGS metagenome assembly OGMF01 (sample SAMEA2581919, study PRJEB24529) | metagenome | biome: Human gut stool | place: China | collected 2011
CTCTTCCGATCTGGATCGCCGCTTCCGCCGACGCGTGCGGCTACGATGATTTCACGCACAAGCTTGGTCCAGAGGTTGGAGCGCTTGGCGTCCTGACGGCCCTTGCGGTGCTGGATATTGGCCCATTTGCTGTGCCCAGACATAAAACCTCCCAAAACTCGGAGAATGTAAAAGGTGAAAAAAGACAGACGGCCTTGCGGCGCGTCCGTTCCCTGCCCAGGATACCGGGACATCCCGGCGGCGGGAGCACGCTTCCGGCCTCTCCGGGCGCGCACGCGGGTGCAGCGGCCCGGACAGCGGAGGATGGGACGCCCCTAAAGGACGCCGGGCTCCTGTCCGGTGTCGGGGGCTCCGTCCGTGTCCGCATCCTGTGCGGCAGGACGCGCCTCGGCCTTGAACCCCATGCCCACGAAGAAGGTCTCCTTGCTCTCGGCTCGGGAGCTCTTGGGCTTGAAGGATTTGACGGCCTTGAAGGCGCGACGCATGGGCTGGAGCATCTCCTGGATGTCCGGCCCCATGAAAATCTTGACGATGAAGCTGCCGCCGGGTTTGAGGTGCAGGCGCGCCACTTCCAGGGCCTCGCAGGCCAGCTCGAGCGAACGGGCCTGGTCCGTGAACTTGGTTCCGGTGGTGCGGGGCGCCATGTCGCTCATGACCACGTCGAACGGCCCCATCTCGCGCAGGCGGGCTTCAAAGGCATCGGAACGGTTGAACACGTCCTCCTGCATGAAGGTGACCTGCGGCGGAAAGGCGGTCTCCGTGGTCTGGATGTCGCAGCCCAGCACGAGCCCGCGCTGGCCCACCTTTTCGGCAGCACCCAGCGACCACGAGCCCGGAGCCGCGCCCAGATCCAGAACGCGCATCCCCTGGCGGAAGAGCTTGAACTTCGCGTCCAGTTCCTTGAGCTTGTACACGGAACGGGCCGGATAATTCTCGCGCTTGGCCTTGAGAAAATAATGATCTCGATATTCCTTCATAGTGACACCAGCGGGCTTCTATAGCGTTTTTTTTCGCGGTAGCCAAGCCCCACAGGGGCAGCCCGGCCGATTTTTTTCAGGGATGGCGGAAGGAGAGGACCCGGGGATGCCACGGGCTTTGTCCGGCGTGGCGTGAGGGTTGCCGGCCGGAAGACACGGCCCGGGGATGCCCCTGTGTCCTGGCGGGCAGGGCGTTGGTATACCAGCCTGCTTCGGAGCGCCCCTGCTTTCCCGCAGGCGTTCCGGGAAAGCCGGAGCTCGCCTGCCTGCATACCAAGGAGAAAACGCTCTGGAACCAACCGGAGCGAGCGGCGGACATGACGACCTCCCCATCCTGACGGTCACTGGTGCAAGCATGTCCTCCTGCTTGCCGGAGCCGGATTCATAGCTGACCGGCCCTTGCATGCCACGGATATCAGGCCCCTCTCTCCTGACCGACGGGCGGCCTGTGCACAAAAAAGACTTGACCGCGGCAGATGAATGGCATACATACCTCGCTACGCCGCGTTGTGGCGTCCATGTGGGGAAGTAGCTCAGCTGGGAGAGCATCGCCTTCGCAAGGCGGGGGTCGGGAGTTCAAGTCTCCTCTTCTCCACCACAAGGAAAACCAGGGGTTACGGTGATGAGCTGCGACCCCTTTTTCTTTGCCCAGACATATGCTATCCAGTACAGAATACCGTCTAAAATAGTTCATAACCCATCCTGTCCGGCCAGATTTATCGCAAAGAATATTTTCCCCTCTAATAAGGAAGTATCATGGCAGATATTGTTTCCATCAGACACGAAGGCGAGCTATTGGCTCTCATCATTCCCGCTGACTACCGTGCTGATGGCATACAGTTCTTTACTCCTGGAACTTTTTCCCAGCAACTTGGCTACATGAACCATCCGCAGGGACACGAAATACTTCCCCATGATCATAATCCTGTCCCCCGTACAGTGGAGTGGACCCAAGAAGTCCTTTTTGTCCGGTCAGGAAAAGTGCGCATGGATATTTATGCACCCGGTAGCCGGGCCTATCTTGAAAGCCGCATCCTCCGGCCGGGGGACGTGGTCCTGCTTGCCCACGGCGGTCACGGTTTTTCCATGCTCGAGCCATCGGAAATGATCGAAGTCAAACAGGGACCTTATGCCGGAGAGCAGGACAAGGAACGCTTCACTGCCATCCCTGCCGACCAGCTTCGCATCCAAGAATAATCTTCTCCTAATTTTTAACACGCACAGCAGTATGAAAAAAGCACTCATCACCGGCATCACCGGTCAGGACGGCGCCTATCTGGCGGAATTCCTTCTGAACAAGGGCTATGAAGTCCACGGCATCAAGCGCCGCTCTTCCCTGTTCAATACGGATCGTATCGACCACCTTTATCAGGGACCGCACCAGAAAGGCCGCAAGTTCGTACTGCACTATGGGGACCTTTCTGACGCCGGCAACCTGATCCGCATCATGCAGGAAGTGCAGCCGGACGAAGTCTACAACCTGGCAGCCCAGAGCCATGTGCAGGTCTCCTTCGGGTCTCCCGAGTACACCGCCAATGTGGATGCGCTGGGGACCCTGCGTCTTCTGGAAGCCATCCGCATGCTGGGCCTGGAAAAAAAGACCCGCTTCTATCAGGCCTCCACTTCGGAGCTGTTCGGCAAGGTGCAGGAGATCCCGCAGACGGAGAAGACCCCTTTCTATCCCCGTTCGCCCTATGCCTGCGCCAAGCTCTACTCCTACTGGATCACGGTCAATTACCGCGAAGCCTACGGCATGTATGCCTGCAACGGCATCCTCTTCAACCACGAGTCCCCGGTGCGCGGCGAGACCTTCGTGACCCGCAAGATCACGCGGGCTCTGGCGCGCATCCTGCTGGGGCTGTCCTCCTGCCTCTACCTGGGCAACATGAACGCCAAGCGTGACTGGGGCCATGCCCGCGACTATGTGGAGATGCAGTGGCTCATGCTGCAGCAGGAACAGCCCGATGATTTCGTCATCGCCACGGGCCGTCAGTTCTCTGTGCGGGATTTCGTCAATGCCGCGGCTGCCGAACTGGGCCTGAGCCTGGAGTGGAAGGGAGAAGGCGTGAATGAAACCGCTACCGTGGTGGCTGTTGACGCGGACAAGGCCGCGCTGGCCGCCCGGGGCAAAGCACTGACGATCCGTGTCAAGGAAGGGGACACCATCGTACGGGTGGACCCGCGCTATTTCCGTCCCACCGAAGTGGAGACCCTGCTGGGCGATCCGGCCAAAGCTCAGGCCAAGCTGGGCTGGGCACCGCGTACCACCTTTGAGGAAATGGTGCAGGAAATGGCCCGCCATGATCTGGAGCTGGCCCTGCGTGATGCTGTGGTGGAGGACGCCGGATTCACCAGCTTCAAACACGAGGAATAGCGCGCGCCACGCCGCGTCATATATTTTCAGGGGCGGCATGCGACAGTATGGCCGCCCCGCGCCGTATCGAGGACATCATGTTGCAGGAAGACGGTAAATTCTTTGTGGCCGGGCATCGTGGTCTGGTGGGCAGTGCCATCTGCCGGGCCCTGCGCCGCGCGGGCTATGAAAACCTGTGCGTTCGCAGCCATGCAGAACTTGATTTGACTGAGCAGCAGGCCGTACGCGACTTTTTTGCGGCTGAAAAACCGGACTACGTCATTCTGGCTGCTGCCAAGGTGGGCGGTATCCACGCCAATGCCACCTATCCTGCCCAGTTCATCTATGAGAACCTCCAAATCCAGAACAACGTCATCCATAGTGCCTGGCAGAACGGCGTAAAAAAATTCCTTTTTTTGGGGTCGTCCTGCATCTATCCCAAGCTCTGCCCGCAGCCCATCAAAGAGGAGTACTTGCTCACCGGAGCCCTGGAGCCCACCAATGATGCCTATGCCCTGGCCAAGATCTCGGGCATCAAGATGTGCCAGGCCTATCGCAAGCAATACGGCTTTGACGCCATCAGCGCCATGCCCACGAACCTCTACGGCACAGGTGACAATTACCACCCGGAAAACAGCCATGTGATCCCGGCCATGATCCGCCGTTTCCATGAGGCCAAGACTCAAGGGCTTGCCCAGGTGAGTATCTGGGGCACGGGCACCCCCCTGCGGGAATTCCTGCATGCTGATGACATGGCCGATGCCTGTGTCTTCCTTCTGGAAAACTATTCTGATTTTGAGCATGTGAACGTGGGCAGCCAGCAGGAGATGACCATCATGGACATCGCCCGCCTGGTGGCACGTGTGGTGGGGTATGAAGGCCAGATCCTCACCGATCCTTCCAAACCGGACGGAACACCGCGCAAGCTCATGGATTCCGGCCGTCTGTTCGGCATGGGCTGGCACCCGCGTATCAGCCTGGAAGACGGGCTGAAGGCGGCATATGCGGATTTTCTAACATCTGTTGCGGAATAAATCATGTCGCAAGAACTTACCATCGAAGCCGGACACGCTGAACGCCAGTACTGGAAAGATCTTTGGCGATACCGTGAGCTGTTTCTTATCCTGACTTGGAGAGATGTTGCCGTACAATATAAACAGACCGTTGTCGGCATCCTTTGGGCTGTTCTCCGTCCGTTGCTGACCATGGCGGCATTTACCATCGTGTTCAGTAAAATCGCAAAACTGCCCACAGAAGGCGAAGCCCCTTATGCCCTGATGGTTTTTGCCGCCATGCTGCCCTGGCAACTCTTTGCTACATCACTAGCGGCGACAGCCAACAGTCTTGTGGCAAACAGTAATCTTGTCTCCAAGGTCTACTTTCCGCGTGTCATCGTCCCCACAGCGACGCTTGGTGTTGCCATAGTTGATTTTGCTATCTCTTTCATCCTTTTATGTGGCATGATGTGCTGGTATCAGTATCTACCGCCCATTCAAGTACTGATGGTACTTCCCCTGACTTTACTGGCCGGCCTGGTGGCTTTGGGGCCGGGTCTTATCCTCTGCGCCCTTAACGTAACCTACCGAGATTTCCGCATTATAGTTCCCTTTATCACACAGTTTGGGCTCTATATTTCACCAGTCGGTTTTTCCTCCAGCATCGTTCCGGAAAAATGGCGTCTGCTCTATGAGTGTAATCCTATGGTTGGCATCATAGACGGTTTCCGCTGGGCTGTTCTGGGCACAGCAGATTTTCCAGGAAGAGCTTTGCTCATCAGTGGTGTCTGTGCCACTATCTTTCTGGTATTAGGAATTAAAACTTTTCGCCGTACAGAGCGCACATTTGCTGACGTCATCTAGGTAGATACTTATGAAACCCATCATCTCTGTCGAAGGCCTGGGGAAAAAATACACTATCCGCCATGAAGGCCAAGGTCGATACCGTGCGCTGCGCGAGGAGATATTCAAGCTGCCCCAGCGCCTCTTCCAGCGTAAGCAGGACAAGGAAGAATTCTGGGCTCTCAAGGATGTCAGCTTCGACATCATGCCGGGGGATAGAGTCGGCATCATCGGCCGCAACGGTGCGGGAAAATCCACACTGCTCAAGCTTCTTTCCCGCATCACTGAGCCCAGCACCGGCAAGATTACTTTGCGCGGACGTGTAGCCAGCCTGCTGGAAGTAGGTACGGGCTTTCATCCCGAGCTCACAGGACGGGAAAATATCTTCCTCAATGGCGCCATCCTTGGTATGAGCCGGGCAGAAGTCCGTCGCAAATTTGATGAGATCGTTGATTTTGCCGGTGTGGAAAAATTTTTGGACACTCCGGTCAAGCGCTATTCTTCGGGCATGTATGTCCGCCTTGCCTTTGCCGTAGCAGCCCACCTGGAACCGGAAATCCTCATCGTGGATGAAGTATTGGCCGTGGGCGATGCTGAATTTCAAAAGAAATGCCTTGGTAAAATGGACCAGGTTGGGCAGGATGGTCGCACTGTACTGTTTGTGAGCCATAATATGGCGGCTGTACAAAGACTCTGTACAGTAGGTCTTTTTTTTCAACAGGGAAAATGCACTTGCCAAGGCTCCATTAGTAAAATTATTGATACGTACATGCATGCTGATGATAGCAACTTATCATATGATGGTTTTGTTGACTTGCAGCATATCAATAGACATTATATAGAAAAAATATTTAAAAATATCTCATTAAAAAACGCAGACAAAAAAAATACAAATGCTTTAAAAATTGGAGATACTCTTTATATAACTATCGAACTCATAAATGGGAAAAAAGAATACGCATATGGTATTGCCATTTTTAACAGTAGTGGAATAAAGATTACCTCGTATGCAACATGGATGTACGATATCTATATAGATTCCCCTCAAAAACTCTCTTTAAAAATAGATAGACTATTACTCCCCCCAGGAAGATACTCTATATACTTAAGTGCTACAAACCATAGTGCTGGCCAATATATTGACAGTTTAGAGAACGCCATCTTCTTTGAAGTCAGTGAGAGTGATTTTTTTAAAACCGGAAAACTATTTAGTGCTAGCTATGGAGCATGTATTTTACCTGGAAACCTTATATTAGAGTAAAAATAACAACCTCGTTTTTAAAAAAAATGGACATTTTATATTTTCTACATGGTTTTAGATAGCTATTGTTGCCTAGGTAATTCGATAAATAAAACTAAAAAATCAATTGTCCTTAATTTTATATTGGGAGGTATCATGAAAAATATTTTTCGACACCTACAAAACAAATTTTATCAAGTTATTAACAAAAAATATCTTTCAATATATAATATACTTTTTTTAAACAATATTCCAAATATTAAAACCCATCTAACACTAGAGGAAAAATATTTATTACATACAAAAGTATTACCAAATAGCTCTTGCGTTGAAATTGGATCATATGTAGGTGCTTCATCTTGTTATATTGCGGCTACTAAGAACTGTAAAAAATTGTACTGTGTGGATACATGGGCAAATGAAGGAATGGCGGAGGGATTGCGTGATACTTTTGATGAATTTATAGCCAATACAAAAAATTTTCAGCATAAAATTATTACATTAAGGGGAAAGAGCTACGACATCGGCAAATCATTTTCCACAAATATAGATTTCCTTTTTATTGATGGAGATCATTCATATGATGGAGTCAAAAAAGATATAGAAATTTGGCTTCCCAAGCTGAGACCTAATGGTATTTTAATGATGCATGACTGTGGCTGGGCGACAGGCGTCCAAAAGATCATTAAAGAAGACGTGTTAAATAATATGAAAAAGTACAAATATACTCCGAATATGTTTATGGGGGTAAAAAAATAATGAAAGCTATCTATAATGAAAATTTTTACAAAAATCGGCATAAAAATACTCTATACAGTGCCCAAAAGATAATTAGTATTGTGTACTCAATTATCCCACAACAAAAAATTGCCTCTGCTCTTGACTTTGGATGTGGCATTGGGACATGGCTATCAGTAGTAAAAAATAAAAATTGTAAAATTACTGGTATTGATGGATCTTGGGTTCCGAAACAATACTTAGTAATTCCGCAACAAAATTTTTTATCTATAGATATCTCACAAAGCCTCAACGAGACATCTTCAGAATTGCAGTTGCTATCAAAGCACGATTTTTCAATTTCTCTTGAAGTTGCTGAACATATAAATCAGAACCTTTCAGATAAATTTATTGAATTTTTAACAGAAAAAAGTGATTATATTCTTTTTTCAGCAGCCATTCCTGGCCAGACAGGCGATGGACATGTCAATGAACAGTGGCCTTCATACTGGGCAGAAAAATTTGATTATTATGGCTTTGAATTGTTCGATGTCATTCGCCATGAAATCTGGGATGACGAGCAAATCCCTTTCTGGTACCGCCAAAACTGTTTTTTAGGGGCCAGAAAGGACTTACTCAATCTGCCGCCGGAGAAGCGTGTCCGCGGTAAAAAATTTGATATTGTTCATCCGCGACAGTTCGAATTCACATATCAAATAGATACCCCGCAGCCTTTTTTGAAGCGCTTGAAAGCAAAATTTTTAGGATAAAATTCATGATAAAGGTTTCTATTATTATTCCAACATGTAATCGTGCGAATTATTTGATAGATACATTATCAACTTTAAGAATGATGTCAGAGATTTCATCAGCTGAGCTCATTGTTATTGATAATGGATCTACTGATAGAACACGAGAGATTGTTGAAACCTTTATCAAAGAAAGCCCGATTCCCTGTCGTTATGTATATGAACCTACCCCCGGCTTGCATGTTGGTCGCAATCTGGGTGCCCAGCTGGCGCAAGGAGAAATCTTAGCTTATCTTGATGATGATGTCTTTGTCGATCCAGATTGGCTAACTGGCATTCAGGATGCCTTTACTAATTATCCTGGGTTGGCATTGCTTGGTGGCCCCTGCCTTCCTCATTGGGAAAGTCAACCTCCACAGTGGATTCTGGACCTCAAGAGCCTTAGCTCTGATGGAGGTTGGGTTCTCAGCCAACTGAGTCTGCTAGATCTTGACTATCAAGATCCTGCCCCCTGCTCCCCCTGGCATGTTTTCGGCTGCAATTTTATTATCAGGAAAAGTGTTCTTTTTGCGGCAGGTGGCTTCCATCCTGACGGTATGCCAGATCATCTTCTCCGTTACCGCGGTGATGGCGAATCATACATCAGTCGCTATATCATCGATAATAAATTATTATCGCTGTATCACCCTGCTTGTAAGATAAGGCATCGTGTACCTGAAAAGCGCCTGTCTCGTGCTTATATTGACTATATTGTCATACGCAATATATATTCTCAGGCATATACGGAATGTCGCCGAACAGATTTTGCTCTCATCCCCCTGCTTACGTTACTTGTCCGTTTTGGCTGGCGGGCGTTAAAAACGGGCATTTATTTTCTATTGAGACAAAGAGAAACAAGTGCAGATGTCCGACATGCCTTTCTTCTGTTCTGGCGCTGCCTGCTCCATAGCTTATCCCCCAACATGCGGGCCTGGATACGCCAGCCCTCTTACTTTAAAGAAGATCCGTGTCCTTATAACCAAGCATCCATCCGGAAGAGACTTTCATGAATGACTTCCTCCCCGTCTGCGAGCCCATGCTCGCCGGTAATGAACTGAAATACATGACTGATGCCGTCAGTACCGGCTGGATTTCCTCCGCCGGTAGCTATGTCACAGCATTTGAAAAAGCCTTTGCCGAATACTGTGGCGTCAAGCATGGTATTGCCGTCTGTAACGGTACCGTAGCGTTGCATTTAGCTTTACGCGCCCTTGGAGTGAGGCCGGGCGATGAAGTCATCATTCCGGACTTCACCATGATAGCCTCGGCGCTGGCGGTCTGCTATTGCGGTGCGAAGCCCGTCTTCGTGGATGCCGATGCTGCCACATGGAATATGGACGTCTCGGCCGTAGAACAGTACATCACCCCTGCCACAAAAGGGATCATGGCCGTCCATATCTTTGGAAATCCCTGCGAAATGACAGCATTGCAGCGGATCGCCGACAGCCATGGCCTCTGGCTGATGGAAGATGCCGCGGAAGCGCATGGAGCCATCTATCATGGGAAAAAAGCCGGAGCGCTATCGCGTATCGCGGCATTCAGCTTCTTTGCCAACAAGAACATCACTACGGGCGAAGGCGGCATGGTCGTTACCGACGATGACGAGCTGGCTACCGCCTGTCGCTATTTCAAAAACATGTGCTTCCCCTTGGACGCCCCCCGCACCTATCTGCATGCGGATATCGGCTATAACTACCGCATGAGCAACCTTCATGCCGCCATCGGTCTGGCCCAGACCGAAAAGGCCGATGACTATAAGGCACTGCGGCAGGCACACGGCAGGCAATATCGGGAACGCCTGTGCACTATCCCCGGTGTGTTACTTCAGGAGGACACAGCCGGCAGCGAAAGCGTCAACTGGATGAACGGACTGGTGGTTGCGCCCGCGTACGGACGCACGCGCGAGGAGCTCATTGGGCATCTGCGGGAAAAGGGCATCGACACCCGGCTGTTCTTCAACGGCATGCACCGTCAGCCGGCGCTGAAGGAATTCGGCTGCGATTGCGGCGGGGACTATCCCGTTTCCGACTGGCTGGCGGACAACGGCTTCTATCTGCCCAGCGGGAGCAACCTGCGGGCAGCGGATATCGACCGGGTCTGCGACGTCATCGCCGCCTTTGCCCGCTAAAGGAGGCCTTATGACTATTTTTGGCGATTATGCGCGCTATTACGATGTGCTTTATCAGGACAAGGACTACGCGGGCGAAGCGGATTTCGTCCTTTCCTGTCTGGTGCGCCGGCAGGGGGAGCCCCGCACGCTGCTTGATCTGGGCTTGCGGCACGGGGCGTCATGGGCTGGAGATGGCCCGCCG
>OGMF01004127.1_pt1 | contig 10223 bp, 8 predicted proteins | sample 1572921 | NCBI WGS metagenome assembly OGMF01 (sample SAMEA2581919, study PRJEB24529) | metagenome | biome: Human gut stool | place: China | collected 2011
TAAAAGATTCTTACCGAAAGCATATTTTAGAAGAAGTAGAACGGTTTTTATCTGATGAAGAAAGAGTGTGTCCAATATGTGGGCTAGAAAATAAGAGAAATATTAAAGAAATAATAAAAGAAGAATTATTGAAAATATCAGATATAAAAGAATTGGTTGTGAAGAAATATCAAGAGATTAATCCGGATTTGAAATCAGATGAAATATTAGAAAAAGTAAATAGTATAGTTGAGTTTGTTAAGGAAAATGAAATTGAGACCAATCACATAATAAATTATTTACTATGTGGAGGTAGTAAAGAAAAAGCAGATTTAATTATAAAAAATATAGATTTAATTAAAAACATTAACAATGAGATAGAAGAACTAGAACTTCGGAAAGAACAATTCTATAATAATTTAAAAAATAAAAAAGATTCTTTAGCTAATACATTTAAGTTTCAATTTGATGTGAAATCAACAGATATCAACTATAATGATAAGGAAAGAAATATTGAAATTAAACTTCCCAGAAAAGTAGAGCAATACAGTACTGGTGAGATAAATCTTATGACATTTATGGTGTGTATGTTAGAATTTATGGCAAATGATAAAGATTGTTTGATTATAGATGATCCACTTAGTAGCTATGATATTCCTAATCAATACAAAATAATATATGAAATAGCATCATCAAAAAATGTAAACAAGCAAATATTAGTATTTACACATAATCTTAATACAATAAACATTGCAAATTCTCAACACAATGGTTTATTCAATTATGATGTGTTAGAAAAAAGAAAAAATACACTATATATAAATAATATTGATTATTCTACAAAAGATAATATCATTAGTATAGAAAATTTACAAAAATATTTAGAAGAGTCTTATCCTCATAAAAAATATTTAGAATTACTTGTAAAAAAAGATACATGGGATGACAATATTCCAGATGAATATGAAAATCATTTAATATTTCATTATGATGAACCTTTTTTTAAAAATATAGAAGGTTATAATTATGAAAATACCCATTTGTCTGATTTGATAGATAATTTTGATGAAGATAGTTTTGATAACATTAATTACATTGAAAATACAGCAAATAAAATAATATATACTGCCGCATTAAGAATATGGATAGAAAAACAATTTTATGATATAACAAATAATGATTCATCACTTCATGGAAAAGAATTTGGACCAAAGATAAAGTATATGTTCGAGGGAGGCAGATGGAATGGATCTCCTAAGGTGACAAAAGAATATCTAATGAGTAAAAAAGTAATGTTAAATCAACATATACATCAAAAAAGTCAAGAAATGCCTTTCTATTTTGCCTTAAATTTATCTTTAGATGATGTTGCAAAAGAAATAGTTGATATAAAAGAACACTTTATTGTTTAGACATATATTAGTTTAAATTATATAAAAACTTCTCGCCAACTTGACGAGAAGTATTTTTGTCTTATGAGGGAAATCCTTTATCATTACTTACATCGGCAGGTGGCGATGGTGCCGAAGTAATATATGCACTTCGTAATACTGATGCGTTATCTAAATTAATTGCAAAAGAACTAGAATCCTCAGGCCAAAATGTAAGAAAATATTACCAAAGAAGACTTCCAAGTAATCCGTCAAAAGATTATTATTATTTGCTTAGAGATACCCCAAATAATGAAACTTTAATTGTAGAGTATGGATTTTTAGATAGTACTGGTGATGATGTAAATCTTATAAAAAATAATTGGGAGGATTTAGCTGAAGCAGTTGTTAAGGCTCTTGCAAATTATATTGGTGCTCCTTATTCATTAAATGAAGGAAGTGATTATTATATAGTTAAGAAAGGCGATTCTTTATGGAGTATAGCTAAAAAATATAACATGACAGTTGATGAACTTAAATCAATTAATAACTTAAAATCAAATTTATTATCAATTGGCCAAAGACTAAAAATAAAAGAGAGTGATGATAATCAAAATATTTATATAGTTAAAAAGGGTGATACTTTATATAAAATTGCTAATATGTATGGAACTACTGTAGATAATTTAAAAGCAATAAATAATTTAAAAAATAATAATTTAAGTATTGGTCAAAAGTTAATTGTTCCTTCGAAAAATAAAATATATATAGTTCAAAAAGGTGATTCACTGTGGTCTATAGCAAGAAAATATGATACTACAGTTGATAGTATTAAAAGGAATAATAATCTTTCTACAAACGTTTTACAAATAGGTCAAAAGTTAAAAATATGAGTTTAAATAAATTCATATTTTTTTATATTTTTTATATAATATAATTAGCACTAAACATTGACAAGTGCTAATATTTTTAGTATAATAATATACGTAAAAAGGAGGAATGAATTATGTTTAATCAAAATAATGAAGAAAATGAAAACGTTCTTGAAAAATATGGACGTAATATAAATGACGATGTAAAAAATCGTAAAATTGATCCAATTATAGGCCGTGATGAAGAAATAAGAAGCATAACTAGAATACTTTCTAGAAAAACTAAAAATAATCCAGTTTTAATTGGTGAACCAGGTGTAGGTAAGACTGCAATAGTCGAAGGACTTGCTCAAAGAATTGTTAAAGGTGATGTTCCAGAAAGTCTTAAAAATAAAACAATTTGGGAACTTAATATGGCCTCACTTATCGCTGGTGCAAAATATCGTGGTGAATTTGAGGAAAGACTTAAAAAGGTTTTAGATGAAGTTAAGAAAAGTGAAGGCAATTTAATAATGTTTATTGATGAAATTCATTTAATTGTTGGAACAGGTGCAACTGAAGGTGCAATGGATACAGGAAATATTCTAAAACCAATGCTTGCACGTGGAGAGATACATGTTATTGGTGCAACTACCTTAAACGAATATCGTATGTATATTGAAAAAGATGGTGCACTTGAAAGAAGATTTCAAAAAGTAACAGTTTGCGAACCAACAGTCGAGGATACAATAACAATTCTTCGTGGTTTAAAAGAAAGATTTGAAATATATCACGGAGTTACAATTCAAGATAGAGCTTTAGTTAGTGCGGCAACTTTATCAAATAGGTATATTACAGATAGATTTTTACCTGATAAAGCAATAGACCTTGTTGATGAAGCATGTGCTACAATAAGAGTTCAAATGGATAGTGTTCCAACAGCTCTTGATGAAATAACTAGAAAAATATTAACATTACAAGTTGAGAAAGAAGCATTAAAAAAAGAAAAAGATGAACTTTCTGTAAAAAGACTTGAAAAGATAGATGAAGAGCTTTATGATTTAAAAGGTAAAGAACAAGAGTTAAGTACTAAATGGAAAGAAGAAAAATCTATTAATGAAGATATCAAAAAAGTTAAATCTGATATATCTAAATATACATTTGAACTAGAACAAGCAGAGAATAATTATGATTTAGAAACTGCCGCAAGGATAAAAAACGGAATACTTCCAGAACTTAGAAATAAACTTGATGAACTTTCTAAAAAAGGTAATGAAGGAATACTTTCAGATACTGTTACAAATGAAGATATAGCAAATGTTATAAGTAAGTGGACAAATATTCCAATATCTAAACTTATGAGTAGTGAAAAAGAAAAGATTCTTAATCTTGAGGATAATTTAAGAAAAAGAGTTAAAGGACAAGATAAGGCTTTAAAACTTGTATCCGATGCAATTATTCGTTCAAGAAGTGGTATCAAAGATCCTAACAGACCAATTGGTTCATTTATGTTTTTAGGACCAACAGGAGTAGGTAAAACAGAGGTTGCAAGAAGTCTTGCTTATGAACTATTTGATGATGAGCATCATATGGTAAGAATAGATATGAGTGAATATATGGAAAAATATTCAGTATCTAGACTTATTGGTGCAGCACCAGGTTATGTTGGTTATGAAGAAGGAGGACAACTTACAGAAAAAGTAAGAAGAAATCCATATTCAATTGTACTTTTTGATGAAATAGAAAAAGCTCATCCAGATGTACTTAACTTATTATTACAAATTCTTGATGAAGGAAGACTTACTGATTCTAATGGTCGTACTGTAGATTTTAAAAATACTATTATTATAATGACATCAAATGTTGGAAGTGAGTATATTATTAATGGTGAAGAGGATAAAGTTACCTCTGAACTTCCAAAATATTTTAAACCGGAATTTTTAAATAGACTTGATGAAATAATAATTTTCAATAAATTATCAAAAACCGATTTAAAAGAAATCCTTGATAAAATTATCGAAGAAATTGAAAAAAGATTAATTGATATTAATGTAAAAATTAATCTTACTGATAATGCCAAAAATTATTTTATTGATAATGGTTATGATGAATATTATGGAGCAAGACCACTTAAAAGACTTGTTAATAATAAACTAGAAACGCTAATTGCTAAAAAACTTATAAATAATGAAATCAAACCAAATACGATAGTTAATGTTGATTATATTAATAATGAATTAAAGGTTAGTTAAGCTAGCCTTTTTTTTAATGTATTTCTTTACATACTCCTGGATCTGGTTTATAGAAACAATGGTTTTTATATCTTCCAGATAGGTTTTGAGTATACCAAGTATTTTTACAAGAATCACCTTTTTTCGGAGCATAAAACCATAATGCGTTTGTTGCGGGGTAATAATATTCTCCATCTAAAATTCTTTTTGCTAAATTTTTTTCCATTGTAGTCGCAGCCGCTTCGAATAAAGAACTTGTAGTTCCCACAAATTGATTTTTTTGATAAATTGCATTATAAACACTATTAATATTTTTAAAAGTTAAACAATTTGCTAACACTCTATTTACTACAACATTTCCAACCATTAACATTCCCAGTTCTCCTTCATTTAAGGCTTCCGCACGCATTATTCTAGCAAGTAAATCAAGTTCTTTTGAATTATATGAAACAATCATTATATCACCGCTATAATATATGCATAAAAAAAGAAAATTGTTATTTCTTAAAAAAACTTAACAATTTTCCAACACTAAAAATTATTTTATCACTATTTTTAATAGCAACTGTTTTAAATATTGCTTTTCCTCCAATAGTAAGTGAAGAAATTAAAGCTGCAGTTATTACACTTATTAAAGATATATTAACTTTAGTTATGTTTGCTATTGATATAGCAAGTACAGCACCAAGTCCTCCAGAAACAATACCGCATATATCTCCAACAATATCATTACATATACTAGATATTTTAACATTGTTTTTAATAAGTTTAATTGTTTCTTTAGCACCTTTAATTTTTTTTGCATTCATTGAGTGAAATGTTGATTCTTTACTTGTAAGACTGCTTGCTCCAATCATATCAAAGATTATACCAATTGCTATAACGAGTAATATTATAAGTATCATTACCACTATGCTAGCATGACTTGATAAATAATTTGTTGAGAAACTGAAGATGGTGGATAATATAAAAGTCCATAAAAAAACTTTATATACCCAGTTATTTTTTTTCATATAACCCTCCTATAAAGTTATTAAAAATGTTATGGTTTATTATAAATTAATCTTACGGCTTTGGTCGAGTTGAATTTCTCTATTTTCTCTCCCTTGGTTACCCTTAGGCGATTTCTCTTTAAAGAAAATAATTAGTAGTTGCCTAACTAATGACTCGATTGCCACATAGTCCGCACTTCAATCTTTATAATAAATAACACGCTAGAGGTTTTCCCTGACACATCTAAACTATTCTTATTCGCTTTTGCAGTTAAGATTTCATCAACATTATTATTCGTTAAATCCCTAATAACCACGCACGACATGAATAACTCTTCTTTTTTTGCTTAATTACAGGGGGTTAGTCATATGCCGTTATGATTTCCCTATAATTTTAAATTACATATTCACCCCAACTTGGGCAGAAGCAGCAAATATATAAAGTGCAATTGTATCAATTAATGGATTTTTAGCCCCATCTTCAAATAGTGATTGTGACTAGCATAATGCACCACATAAATATTATATCAAACCTACAAAATTTTGTCTAGTAGGTGTACACTTTAATTATATGCACAATTTTTTTCTTGATTACGGCTTTTAACTATGATATAATGTTTTTGCCATAGGGGCGTGGTATAATGGTAGCATAGGAGTCTCCAAAACCTAACGACTTGAAACAACTTGAAACGATTAAAATTAAATTGTTAAAAATTGATTAAGTCCTTTAAATACTTGGAGAAAACCATTCTTATCCTGCTAATAAAGTTCAAATAAATAATTGTTAAAAAATAGATTTTGTGCCAATTTTTGTGTCACTTAGTTCTAAATGTGGCAGTTATTGAAAAATAACAAGAAATATGATACAATATTACTTGTCAAATGAGTGGCACAATTCATATAGGGAATTAGTTCAGTTGGTAGAACGCTGGTCTCCAAAACCAGATGTCGTGAGTTCAAGTCTTACATTCCCTGCCATTGATGATTACCGATTTTTCCTTATTATATAAGGTTAAATCGTTTTTTTATAATTTAATTTAAAAACAACTTGTATTATTTATTATACAGAGTTAACATCATTAACGAGGTGATGTTATCGTGAAGTTTTATAAAGATTTTAAAGTCAATGAAGGAGCTTTTGTCCTCAAGGAAATACTTGAAGTTATGTATGTTAGTGAAAGTATTTCTTTACCACCCTATATATATAGGAAAGTAATTAATCTGCAAAAAGCACTTTGTGACTATTTAGAAGGTGGCTATCCTGATATTGATATGGATGATAATCATCTTTTTAGAAGATGCTATTACACAACTAATTCACATCCAAAGAAAATAAAAAAACCAATCCTGTACTAGCGATTGATTCAAATCTTTATAGTAAGATGCTTATTGCATCTTTTTTGCTGTAATAATTCTTAATAGTAATTTCATATTGTAATGCATAATTTTCTAATAATCTTATACTACGATCCACAATATCAATTTCATCTTTCATTTCAAGAATTTGTTTTTGTAAACTACTAAATAGAAATAATGATGACCATGTATCATGATTGCTTACTGATAATTCACGGAGTAACTTATACAATTTACTAACATCATCATGATGTCTTAAACTAATTTTATTTATTTTAATACCTTTTTCTTTTAAGAAATATTTAACTTTATCACTTACTTCTGCTACTGATTTTAAATTATCATAAAAAGCTGTAACTATATATTTTTCAATATTATATTTAAAATACTTTATGAAGTCATTGTTTCCCCAATAGTTTTTACATAGGAAGAAATCATCATTTTTTCCATTTTCTAAAACAAGTTGCAAAATTAACATCTCATAACTTCCCAAAAAATAAAAATCAGTTTTAAATCTCGCAATAAAATTATTTAATAAATCTAAAAATTGTTCTTCGCTAGTTAGAAATCCCTTTTTTGTGTAATTATAAATAGTGCTTTTTATACTTTTTGGGAAGTTATGAGATGTTAATTTTGCATCGTTGAGTCTGCCTATAAAACAGTATCATTACTAGGACAATCTAAACATCAAACTGTTCTTGCACTAGATTTTGCATTAATTATAAATAATATTTATGTTGATAATTTTGATGATTCTTTTAAAGATGTTGAGTGGATACACGAAAATGCTTATAAATATGGGTTTATCTTAAGTCATCTCAAAAGTAAAAAGGACATAACTGGTTTTTCCTATGAATATTGGCATTTAAGGTATATAGGCAAAGAAGTATCATATTATATGCACAATGAAAATATTTCTACTTTGGAAGAATATAAATTTAGGTTAGAAAATTTAATTACACCTCCAATAATATAATTTATATCTATGAAATTAATTTTATTTGTGTTATTATTATAATAGAGGTGTGAAATGACAGAATACTGTGTTGATGGTAACTATTTTGAAAACTTACAATTACTTTCTTCTACAGGAAGAGAATCAAATGTATATTTAGATTTATTTACATATAATATGCCGATGTGTATAAAAAAATATAAAAGTTCATTTTGGTATGATTGTTCAAATGATGAAGCTTTAAAGAAAATGTTTTTATTACAAGAAAAATTGGCAGGTTTTAAAAATATTTCCCCTAGTATTGTTTTTTATGATATTAATGAGTATAAAAGAGGTAATAAGAGGTTGCTTGCGATTGGAATTCCCTATTTGCAAAATTATATATCTATTGATAAAATTGATGATATTAGTAGTAGGTTTATATGTATTAGAAATTTATTAATTCTATTAGAAAAATTTATATCATTGGGTATTTATCCAACTGATTTAAATAATTCGAACATTATGGTATCTTCTGATTTAAATGTCCAACTTATTGATTTAGATGGAAATCAATGTAAAGTTAATTCTAAAACTCCAGGTAAGTATTACCGACAAATATTTAATTCCATACGATATAGGATTCTTACCGATTTAATGGTAAATGATGAGGAATATAATGCTGCTCATAAATATTCCTCTCTAAATGAAGGATTACGTGCTATTCTAAAGCAAAAGGGATTCAATGCTGATATTATCAATGTAGTATTAGAAAGCCAGGAAGAATCAAAATTGGATATATTATTAAAAGTATTAAATGAAATTGAACCATTTTATGTTGAGACTAAAGATAAATCTATTTTTAGAGATAGTAGAAAACATTTATAATAATTCTTGTGTTTATTTTAAAGATTCTATTAACACATCTATTTTTAGTTATTTTTGTTGTAATTGATAGCAAAAATAATATATTATGGTTATCGGCATTAAAAAAAGTAAATTTGATGTAGGAAAAAATGAAAAGTGTGATATAATATGTAGTGTTCCAAAAAGTAGCAATTTTAAAATCGTTTAGGGGATTAAAGTTATATAGGAGTGGAATGTTACCATTACCCTACAAGTTAGGTTTTGAGTTGTGCCATTTGCTAATTTTAAACAAATAATGATGTACCAAATGTGTGCCATTTGTTTCTAAATGTATCAAATTACGCCAATAAGTTGGATAATTTGAATTGTCTTGAAATCTTGTGAAAAGTCTTTATTTCAAAGGGTTTCAAAATAATTCAAAGGATTTCAAAAAAATTCTCCAAAACTTTAGATGGGAGTTCGATTCTCTCCGCCCCTGCCAATTAAAAAAATAGATTTAACTATAAATGCTAGTTAAATCTTTTTTAATATATAAAAATTGGTTATAAGAATCTATCCCAGTAATATCTTTCTTCACTTGATAATATATTAAAATATTCTTTAATTTGTGAACTAATTAGTTTAGCTTTTTTATTTATAGGTGTACCATCATTATAATAATCTTTTGTAATACTTCTAGACATTAAGTCAGAAAAAATTACAGCTCTATCCTCTAAATAATTTGTTTTGCTATATGCAGATATAAAATAAGCATTATTTAAATTACTATAATAATAAACATAATTATTACTTGTATCTCCATACGTAAAATCTATTGGGTTAACTTCTTTCATTGTATTATTTATATCAATTGGATAACCTTTAATCTTTATATAAATATCTATATAATGCATTATTTCATGATGTAAAGTATTTTCAAATAAAAGCGCGGGTTCTATCATAATTTTAATGTTACTACTATCTTTTGCATCAGTAAGACCAGATACATTACTACTTATGTTTTTTACTAAATAAATAGTTAATGGCATTCCATAATCTTTCATTTCTTTAAAAAAATTATTTGGATATTTTTTTAATGCTTTATCTATTTCATTAAGATACTCATTTATAATATTATCATCATTTAATTTTTCTGAGCCATATCCATTAATAGTATAATTTCCTAGTTCATCTTTATATGCTATTTTAATAGAATATTTATTTTGTAATTGATTTCTTAAGTCATCATTTTTTTCAGCCAAAGTTTTTTCTATAACAGGTTTATTTTCTTCGGGTACAATTATTGTTTCATTATTATTAGTGTTTATTTTACTATTATTACTAGGTTTATTAGTATTGATTTTATCATTTATATTGTTATTATTAGTATTAATACTTGAGTTATTATTATTTTCAGTATCAATTATTTCATCATTAATTTTTTCCCAAGTAGCATAAAGTGTAGTGTTTTCCTTTATTATTGAATTATTATAAAAAGGGGTATTATTTTTATCAACCCAACCTTTAAAAGTGTATCCCTCAAGGGTTGGTTCTTCTGGAAGAGTTAATTTACTATTTTTGTTTATAATACTGTAGTATCCATTTCCTAAATCAGTGATTTTCCAAAGCTGATTATTATCGCCATTTGGCTGCCATAATTTCAT
>OGMF01004128.1_pt1 | contig 10220 bp, 10 predicted proteins | sample 1572921 | NCBI WGS metagenome assembly OGMF01 (sample SAMEA2581919, study PRJEB24529) | metagenome | biome: Human gut stool | place: China | collected 2011
GGTGCCGGAAGGCGGTGGCGCATGAAAAAACTCCGAACAGACAACGGCGGTTACGCGCTGATCTATGTGCTCATCGTCGTTCTGGTGCTGTGCGCCGTCGCCGTGTCCGTCTGCACCGCGGCGCTGAAAAATTATCAGGCGCAGGAGCGCTCCATCCGCCAGACGCGGCAGCTCTATCAGGCGGAGGGCGAGATCGAAAAATTCGTGGCGCTGGCGGAGCACGTAAGCTCCTTGCGGGATTCCGAGGAATACGACTCGGAAGATAAGGCAAAGGCAGAGGCAAAAAAAGCATACGTTGAGAACTTGAAGACTTTAGCGGGCGGCTGCACTCTGCCACCTGATGGCACCGATACCGACGTCGAATTCTGCACCTTTGCCCTTACCCGCGCAAACGATGCCGTTCGCATCGAGACAAAGCTCAAGATGGAACTCAAATACGAAGTGAAAAAAATCGAGAAACAGGAGCCACAGCCCAACGGAACGTTCAAAGAAGTCATAAAGTACACCGCCAAGGTCAGCAAGGCCACGCACCACTACATCACCTACACCATCACCCACTTGACAGCGGAAGGGGAGGCGAGCGGATGAAACGAAACAACAGCGGCTTTACCATGGTCGAGCTGCTGGTGACCGTCGCTGTCAGCTCCATCGTGCTGGCAGCCGCAGCGTCACTGATGCTGCTCGGACTGCGGGTGCATCAAACGACGCAGAAGGAGGCGGGCGAGCAGCAGACCGTGCGCATCGTGCTCTCCGCGCTGGAGGATCTCTCCGCCAGCGGCAAGATCTACCGCGTGGAGCCGCTCTCCGACGGCTGGCAGCTACAGGGAAAGACTGCCGGCGGCACTCCCGGCGCGGTCCTGCTGCGATACAACAGCGGCACGCTCACGAGCGGCACGAGCGGCGATCAGGTGCTGCTGGACAACCTGCGCGGCGCGCGGGTCGATCTGGACGGCAGCCTCGTGACCTTCACCTTCGCGACCGCGGCGCACATCTACAGCACCTCCGTCTTCTGCCGCACCGGGATCGAGGGTGACAGCGTCGGCAAAGCGGAGGCGGAAGATATCCTAAAAAAAACTCCGACCCTGCCGGCCGCCGCCGATCTGACCGAGACGGAAAAGGACGCGCGGTTCGAGTTTTTAAAGACGCTTGCCGGACAGTACGACAGCAGGGGAGAGATCAAGGGCGGCAGCGATTACACTTACTTCTCCCAATGGTACATCGACGGCTACGAGGGTCACCCCGGCTGGAACCAATACACCCCCTGGTGCGGCTGTTTCCTCTCGTGGGCAGCCGATCAGCAGCGCGATACCATCAACGGCGCGCCGCCCAGATTCGCAGACGTGGATGAGGGCATGAAGGGATTCAAGGATAGCCGTATGTGGCGCGAACGCGGTGACGCCAACAATATGCCCATCCCCGGCGACTATGTCTTTTTCGACTGGGACGGCCGCAACGACCCGGACGGCGGCAAGGACCCCGACCACGTCGGCGCGGTGCTGTGCGTGGAAGGGAATTTCCTTTACACCATCGAGGGCAACAGCGGCGGCAGGGTCGCCGTCCAGCGCTACGATCTGAACGATAAGCGCATCGTGGGCTACGGCGTGCTGAAATGGAAGACAGAATAGGAAACCACAGAGGAATCATCTGTTCATATAATTCTCAAAAAGAAAACAAATATATTGAGGAGGAAACAACATGAAAAAGCAAGTGGAGAACAAGCTGCGCGGCAGCGCAGGCTTTACGCTGGTAGAGCTTATTGTGGTCATCGCGATCATCGGCATTTTAGCCGGCATCGGCACGGTGGGCTACGGCGGCTACGTCAAGCGCACCAACGAGGGTCTGGACGAGACCCTGTATAAGAACATCATCTACGCCGGTGAGATCGGCAAGTATGAGAACCCCGGTGCTCTGGGTCGTGTCACCGTCACCACGAAAGGCGCTACCGTTTCTTCCGACAAAGGTGATACGGCGGTCGTTGAAAAATGGCTGTCCAATGCCTTTGGCTCTGATTGGGCAACCTCGGTGAAGTACCGCACAGGCAAGTATGCGGACTCTTACGGAACGATCATTCTGCCCGTGCAGGAGTGTAAGCTGGATAAGGATCACAAGACGCTTCTTGACAATTTCAGAAAGTCCAATCTGAATGGTCACGAAGTGGAATTGGCAAATACCTGCAACGACATTTCCAAACTGTTTACCAGTTGGCTAACCGAAAACGGAGGCAATCTGACCCAATGGATGCCCGAAGCCGACTATAACAATATGATCGCTGAGCTCAAGAAAAAGCTGAATCGCGACCCCGAAAATACGGAGATCGCAAACGCCACCATTCTTTATGTCGCTTCCAAAGCGCAAAAGATGAACAACAATGAGTTTTTGGATGAAGTAATAGCTCATCCCGAAAAGGTAATGAACGATATTCTGACTAAAAATAAAGAAAGCGAACCGCTTGCAAAGGCAGCTCTTCTGTATGGCACCATGACCGCCTATGGCAACTCGGACTATGCAAGTCCGGATTTCAAGAAAACGCTTAAGGAGACCAAACCTACGAACACAGCCGCCATTGCACAGCTCCTTGGCGCCCTGATGGATGATGGAAATAAAGGCGGTAAGCCGCAAGATTATCTGAAAAACGAGAATAAGGGTGCTAAGGCAGACATGACGGCGTACCTCAGCGCGCTGCAGATCATCAACGAGAGCAATAAATACGGTGTAGAGTTCGATGTTTCCAAGAAAAATCCATTCAACGATGACCAGGCGCTTGCCCTGCTGCAGGGGATTCTGAACTCTAAAACCTAAACATGGCTCTGCTCACTTGGCTCTCTGACCACGCGCTTATTCTGCTGCTTGGCTGCGGGACGCTGTTCAACGTCTATTGGCTTCACCGCTGCCGCGAGCGGCTGCATCTGCGCTGGCTTTCTGTGCTGCTCCTTTCCGTGCTGCACACGGTTCTCGGTGTTCTCAGCGTGAAGGTGTTCGCGCTGTTTGAAACCGGAAATTTCAGCAATATGAGCCTGTTCGGTGGTGTATTCTTTATGCCTCTGTTCTATTGGGGCGTGGCGAAGCTTGCCAAACAGAAAGCGGCGGATGTGTTCGATGTGTTCACGATTTGCCTTGTATTCACGCTGATGTGCGCCCGCCTGAACTGCATGATTTCAGGATGCTGTCTGGGGGCGCACATCCCCATCGAGGGGCTGACGCATCTGCGCTTCCCCACGCGCGAGCTGGAGCTGCTCTTCTATGTCCTCCTGCTCTCGCGCCTGTGGCGCAAGGTGGTGACAGGCAGCGCGCGGGGCATGATCTACCCCATCTATATGATCTCCTACGGCATTTTCCGCTTCGTGACCGAGACGCTCCGCTTCTCGGACCGAACGGACAGCATTTTGCACGTTTCCCACCTCTGGGCGCTGCTGTCGCTGGGGATCGGCATCAGCATTTACGGCGAATTACAAAAAAAAGAGAAAAAAACTGGAGGACGACGGAATGGTTAAACGAATTGGCAGGCGCTTTGTGTCGCTGCTCCTGACGTTTGTCACAATACTGACGATGCTTCCGGCGATGACGCTGCCGGCGCTGGCGGCGAACAGCGGAACCCTTAACTTACCCGATAAGAGCATCGGCTTGAGCTATAGCGGTGACGCGGACGGTGCGTGGACCACCAACGGTACGAGCATTACCGGCGCAGCTACCAGCACAGGTGGATGTAGCACTACGCACTACAGCTCCACGCTGACCATCAAAAACGAAGGAAGCACAACGGCGAGGCTGTCTTTTAGCTATACCGTCGAGGTAAACGAAGGTACGATTCTGGTGGACAAAACGAAGGTCACTGCGAACGGCACGTTCACCAAGGAACTTGCTCTCGGCGACACCGTTGAGGTGAAGATCGAATCCGGCAGCACCGCCGCCACCAAGATCACGATGACCGATGTGAAACTGGAGGCTGGTGCGACTGCCACCGTGACCTTCCAGCCTGCTGAAAACGGCAGCTACACCGTGGACGGGAAGGACATTACCACCGAAGCGTATACCAACACCCAGAGTTCTCTAACCGCTTATAAGGTCATAGCGACCCCGGCGGATGGTTATCAGTTTCTTGGCTGGTATGATGCTACCAACAAAAGTTACCTGCCAGGCGGCGCAAGTAGCAGCATATTTGTATCGTCAGATAACTCTAAGGTAACGGCGAAATTTGGGAAAATAGGAACGAAATTTCAAGTAGGAACAACCACTTTGAAATGGGACAACCTTAACGATGCGATTATTAGCACAAGAAATAATAGCTCCGGATACGTTAAACAACTCGAGAGTTGTACCATTTCGGGCGAATACACAATTCCAAGCGGCGTCACCCTGCTGATTCCCTTTGATGAGACGGAAGCGCTGTATACCACAACCCCTGCGTATACGACGACAGCGGAAGCACAGAAAGCCTATAAAACGCTTACCATGGCGCCCGATTCGTCCATCACAGTCGACGGCGGCGCGATCAGTGTTGGCGGAAAACACTTTACCAGTTCTGGTCGGGAATGCTGCAAGCCAACCGGAGCCTATGGACTGATTAAAATGCAGAAAGGCAGCAGCATTATGCTCAATAACGGTGCCAACCTCTATGCATGGGGCTATATAACTGGCGACGGCAGTATAACGGCCAACTCCGGCGCAAATGTCTATGAATATTATCAAGTTACAGACTGGCGTGGTGGTTCAAAAACGGGCGACATGGCAAATAATGCGCAGAAAGTGTTCCCGTTTACGCAGTATTATGTGCAGAATATTGAAGCTGCGCTAACGCTTAATGCGGGCGCAAACGAATATACCTACATTTCTGTAACGGCCAAAATTGTCGGAACGAAGTCCGTAACAATTCCGTTTGTTGGTTCGAACGGCCTATTTAAACTTGGAGCAAATGGGCAATTTACAAAGAGGTATATCCCTGCACAGGACCGCATGGTATTTACAATCTCTGGCGAGGCTTCTCTCAATAGTATTGTTATGTCTCTCGCGGGTATTGCAACTTTCGACTCTAAAGACTACGTGCTTCCAATCAATAACAATGTGGACATCGTAATAACAGATGGAACAACAACCATCGAAAAAGACGCAGCTCTTTTGCCGGGGGTAACAGTCTTAATTGCCAAAGATGCAGAGCTGAAGGTTGCGTCTACCGCGTCCTTGTATGTTTATGATGATGCAGAGTGGAGTCCGGATTATGTATGGGGTAGCAAATCTTTCGGATCTTCCGGAATTTGCCCGGTAAGCTATTCACCGTCTGGAAAGGGGTCCCGAGGGATTGCTGATGCTAAGGTCGATGTAAACGGCGTGCTGACAGTTGCGGGCGCTGTTTACACGACGGCAACGGGTGCCAATATCACTTCCAGTGAAAAAACTGGTAAGTATGCTCAAGTTGGCACACCCGGTACAAGTAATAAAACCTATCAGTTCAACCAAGAATCGAATAAATATATTGGTGTAGATATCACCGCCGCCAAGCTGAAAAACGCCGATGGCGGCGGCTACACCGAAACCAGTACTGCCGAGGCCGGCCAAACCATCCCCTACTGCACCTGCCCGACCTGCGGCGGCAAATGGCTGAAGGATGTCGCGGCGATCATCAACAACGGCACGCAGGGGGACACCTATTCCACCCTGGAAGCCGCGGTCAAAGCCTACTCGCCGGACAACAACACCGCTCCGACGAACTACATCAAGCTGCTGCACAACACCACCGAGAAACCTATCAGCGTCAGCAACAAGAGTCTCTATCTCGACCTGAACGGCCGCACGGTGACGGGCGATATCTCGGTAACGAACGGCTATAAGCTTTACGGCATGGACAACTCTGCGGGCGCGGACTATACTACCGCCCCGACGGGCAAGATCGTCGGCACGGTGACGGGCTATGCCCCGACCTACCAGACGCCGGGTGATACCAACGATTGCTATGTTGCCATTCCGGGGACGGAAGAAGATAATGAAACCGCAAATCTGTCCTTCCACCGCTTCAACATCTCCGTCAGCGGCTACCGCTTTGAGCTGAAGGCCCCGGAGTGTGCGCTGTTCTTCATCGGCAAGTTCCAGGGCGACGATGCGGCAAAGGCGCACCTGACGAAGCTGGGCTTTACCCTGACGGATATCGATAAGACGGAAAAGAAATACGGCTGTACAATAACCGGTAAGACGATTCCCTCAATGCCCACTGGGGGAGGGACGAGCACGAGCGAAGTCGTTCAAGATGCTGAGGGCGCCTATTTCTTCGAGGCATACCTGATGCGTTCCTTCAACAAGAACGACACCGCTGCCTATCAGACGAAGATCTCTGCCACCGCGCAGGCATCGTTCGACAACGGTGGAAAGCAGCAGAGTGATCCGCGAAATCTGAGCTTCGAGGACGCTTGGACGAACCCCGGTGAACTCGATCCTGCGCAGAAGGATATCCTCGACAAATTCCTTAAAGCGCTGAACATCCCCAACCCGTAAACGGAGTGAATCAGCATGATGAAAACGATAAAAAAACCTTATATCGCTCCGTCCGCCGAGCTGATCCTGCTTGCGCCGCTGGAGGCGCTGGCCGCTCCGGGGTCGCAAGAGGACGAGGTTGCCTTGCAGCAATGGGGCTACAAGCCCTTCGGGACCGCTGCCAGCGTCACGAGCAATCGCACCTACTGGAGCGAGAATGGAAAGATCTCCAAAAAGTGATGCGTTACCGAATCGCTGATCTGATCGTTGAAATGTCCCCCAAGGGACGCACGGCTGCCCAGGCGGAGGTCTATCGGACCTCCGCCCGCGGCGGCGCGGCGGATATCACCATCCGCGTGGGCGGCGCGGAGGCGCTGTCGCTCTGTCCCGAGCTGGAAACGGAGGACCTTGCGGAGTACATCGCCACAGGCGACTGCTTTGCCGTGGGGCTTCTGTCCCACGAGGGGATGATGCTCCACGCCTCGGCGGTGGAATACGGCGGACAGGCCGTGTGCTTTTCCGCGCCGCCGGGCACGGGGAAATCCACCCACACGGAAAAATGGGTGCGCCTGTTCGGTGCGTCCATTCTGAATGATGACAAGCCTGCCCTGCGCCGTTACGACGGCGTATGGCAGGTCTTCGGCACGCCATGGTGCGGCAAGGAGGCGCTGCATCAGAACCGCAGCGCGCCCCTGCGCGCGATCTGCTTCCTCTTTCAGGGGGAGGAAAATGCTTTACAGCCGCTCACCCCGGCGGAGGCTTTCCCTCTGCTGCTGAGTCAGACCCCCTTCCGTCTGCATCGGGAGGATATGGACCGGCTGCTTGCCGCGGCAGACCGTCTCCTGCGGGAGACGAACGTGTTCCGGCTGATCTGTCGGAATGACGACAGCGCCGCCTATTTTGTCCGGGAGAAACTGTTCCCGGATCAAGCCAAACCCATCGATTGACAGGAGGCAGTACGCAAACGCCGTGCTGCCCGCTGCCAGTGGACGGAAGCGGCACAAAGAGTACCGACTGATATGCGGCTTTTTGTGCCGCCTTTAGACTATTCAGGCGGTCTCTCGCCAAAAGGGGCGGAAAGCCCCGCTCAAGATCTGTCCAAACGCAGACAGAAAGGGAAATACAACCATGAACGAATCCAACATCAACCGCTCCAGCGACATTCTGGAGATCGACCTTTGGAAGCTGCTGCTGCTTTACCTCAGGCGGTGGCGGCTGATCCTGCTGTGCGCACTTGCCGCCGCGGTAATCTCCCTGATCTACACCGCCAATTTCATTACGCCGCTGTATCGTGCCAACGTCACCATTTACGTCAACAACGTGAAGGCGAATCAGCAGGTGGATTATATCAGCGCGGCCAACCTTGCGACCTCCCAGCAGCTCGTCAACACCTATGTCAACATCATCCGCAGCGATACCGTGCTGGAAAAGGTGGTAAAGAACGCGAGGCTCGACTGCTCGGCGGCGGAGATCCGCGGCATGATGACGACGGCGCAGGTGGACGAGACCGAGCTGTTCTCCGTGTACATCTCCCACCCCGATCCTGAGATGGCGGCGAAGATCGCCAACGCGGTGGCGACCGTCGCCCCCGGCGAGATCGAGGAATTTGTCGAAGGCAGCTCCACCAAGATCATCGACCATGCCAAGGTGCCCACGAGCCGCTATACCCCAAGCTATCGGAAAAATACCCTTTTGGGCTGTGCGGTGGGTCTGCTTCTCGCGGTCGTCTATGTCACGCTGCTGTATCTGATGGACGTTCGCATCAAGAACGAGGAAGACCTGACGCAGCTTTTCGATCTTCCCATGCTGGGGCAGATCCCCTCCTTTGCAGAGAATGAGCGGAAAAAGGCGGGTCTCAGCGCACAAAAAGCCGATGAGCACGGCGGAGAGAGGTAAAAGGCGATATGAAGAACAACCTGTTTTCCCTTCTGCGGAGAGCCCGGCGTCACGATGCGCCGGATACCGCGGCGATCATGGAAGTGGAGCGGAAAAACATCCTCTCAGAAAAGAGCGATTTTTTCATCCGCGAGTCCTATAAGACCCTGCGGACCAACGTGACCTTTTCCCTGGCGGACGAGGCGGCGTGCAAGGTCCTGATCGTGACCTCCGCCATGCAATCCGAAGGAAAGAGCATCACCGCACTCAACCTTGCCATCTCCTATGCGGAGATGAAGCAGCGCGTCCTTCTGATCGACTGTGACCTGCGCCGTCCCAAGCTGGCGCGTCTGCTGTCCGCGAAGGAAAAGGTAGGACTGAGCAACCTGCTTATCCAGCCGGAGCTGCTGGGGAAGACCATCCATGATTCCGGCATTGAGGATCTTGACGTCATTTTTGCCGGCGACGTGCCGCCCAACCCGTCGGAACTGCTCGGTTCCTCCCGCATGAAAGCGCTGCTTGACAGCTTGCAGAAAAACTACGATTACATCATTCTCGATACGTCTCCCGTCAATCTGGTGACGGATGCCTGCGTTCTGGTGCCGGAGAGCAGCGGCGTGCTGTTCGTGGTACGCGCGGGTCTTTCCGAGCGAGGGAGCGTCCTGCGCGCGGTGGAGCAGTTAGAGCGCTCCCACGCGAAGATCCTCGGCTTTGTTCTCAACGAGGTGACGAGGGAGAACGGATACTACGGATATCGGAAATACGGCTATCGACGCCACCGCTACGGCTACGGACGCGGCTACGGCTATGGGCACGGCTACGGTTACGGATACGGACAGGAGAAGCCGGACAGCGGGGAACGGAGCATCCCATGACCGATCTTCACACCCATATTCTGCCCCGCATGGACGATGGCGCGCCGGACACGGCAGCCAGTCTTGCAATGCTCCGCATGGAGGCAGCGCAGGGCGTTACGGGTGTAGCGCTCACCCCCCATTTTCATCGGGACAGGGAGAGCATAGAGCAGTTTCTCGCGCGACGTCAAGCCGCTTGGGAGCATCTTTCCGCAGCGATGGAGAAAACCGCCGAACCTTTTCCTGACCTTGTGTTGGGTGCAGAGGTGGCATGGATGCCAAATATGAACCATTGGGACGATCTTGAGGCACTGTGTCTCGGTTCGAGCCGTTATTTGCTGCTGGAGCTGCCCTTCACCCTCTGGAACAATAGTATGATCGACCAGCTTTACTCGCTGACGGCGCAGAGCGGCGTTACGCCGGTGCTGGCACATCTGGAGCGGTATCTGGGGCGGCAGAAGAAAGAGCACATACAGGAATTGTATCGCCTGAACGTCCCCATCCAGCTCAGCGCCGGATGCCTGCTGCATCCCATGGAGCGGTGGAAGCTCCTTCGGCAGCTGAGGGAGGGGCAATCCTTTTTCCTTGCATCCGACTGTCACGGCACGCAGCAGCGCACACCCGATCTCGGCCCTGCCGCTGCCGTTGCCAAAAAGCGCCTGACGGAGGATGCGCTCAAAGCGCTCCTTTGCCGCAGCGACGCGATCTTCACCGCAGCGCGCGCAGAACAGGAGAGGGAATATGCGAAGAAATGAGAATTTCATCCTGCGCCGGGTCGCAGATATGTCGGTCATCGTCCCCCTGGGGGCGGCTGCCGAAGCGTTTCCGGGAATGATCTCCGTAAACGAGACCGGCGCATTTTTATGGAACCTTTTGGAACAGGAACAGACGCTCCAAAGCCTTGGAGACGCCTTGTGCGGCGCGTACTCGGTCGAACGGGAGCAGGCGGAGGCAGACGCAGCCGCCTTTCTTGACAAGCTGAGACCCGTCGGCGCGGTGGACGGTCTGTAAGATGCAGGTCCGGCAGATCCC
>OGMF01004129.1_pt1 | contig 10215 bp, 10 predicted proteins | sample 1572921 | NCBI WGS metagenome assembly OGMF01 (sample SAMEA2581919, study PRJEB24529) | metagenome | biome: Human gut stool | place: China | collected 2011
GAACGCAATGCGATGGGTGCTGTCAAGGCAGTCAATTCGGCGCGAATAGCCATGAAAGGCGACGGTACGCATTTCGTGCCGCTCGACGACGTGATTAAGACCATGCTGGACACCGGCCGCGACATGAATAACAAATATAAGGAAACCTCGCTCGGCGGTTTGGCCGTCAACGTCCCGAACTGCTGACGCGGAACAACTTGCAGAATTTGCTTGCTAATCGGTGCAAAATGGCTTTTAATCCGGTTAATGGATAAATAACCGGAGTTTTGATAATGTTTAAAAAACTGCTCGACGGAGAACTCAGCCTGAAAGACACGTTCTGGAAGTTTGGCGTTGTCGGTCTGGTCTTTGTCAATATGCTGGTTCGCATTTTCGGTTCCATGCTGGCTCAGAAACTCAACGGCATAACAATCCTCAACTATTACCGTACATATTTTAACCCGCTTAAAATGGACAGCGGCATGGTTTTGCTGACGGTGCTGTATCTGGTTTCGCTGGGCATTTTGCTTTTTTACTGCGTAACCGTTGTTCTGGGGACATGGCGCTCTTCGGCACAGTATGACCGCAGCCTGTGGCTCCGCCATCTTTCGCGCTTTTTGATTCTGGTTATGGTTTTTTATTCTGTCCGTTCGTTGTTTTAAGGGTTTGTTCCGATGAAAAAATTGATTTTGCTGGTTTGCTTTTTTCTGCTGTTTGGCTGTAAGGTCGGCGAGTTTCCCGAAAATCGCAACCGTCTGCACGAATTGGGGCATGAAAAAAACTTTTGCCAGAAGTCCCCGGAGCGTTGCGTCGACGGCGTGCAATGGTAATTCACAAAAAAACCGTCCGAATCCGGACGGTTTTTATTTTGCCTGAGAAGCTTTAGTCTATATTAACCACAATACCCTGATTGAGGATAAACTCCGGCGTTTTGCCGTTGAACGAATTGTATTTTCTAACCAGTTCTTCCGCTTCGGGGTCACGTTTGGGCTGCGTTGTACGGCAGGCATTGTTTTTGGCACGCGGCTGTCTTCCGGTTCTGGCCTCAATGGCCTGCGCGTTGCGTTCGGCTTCCTGTTCCTTGGTCTTGTCGACCTTAATTTCTTCCGGCGCTTTCAGAATCTTGTCCAGAACGCCCTGAGTCTCGCGCGAACGGCGGTTGGTATAGACAATGTTCTGTTTGTCGGCCGGCAGCATTTCGAGAATTTTTTCCAGATTCGGCAGCTGTTTCTGTTTTTTTATCAGGTTAATGTCATCTACGACCAGAATATTGGTTTTGGACAGGTCGACACGGCCTTCGGCGGCAATGTCCAGCAGCAGGTCCGGCGAACCGATGATGACATTGGCTTCGTTGTCGATGTCTTCGTCACGGTCCTTAATTGTTGCCTCGTTGATTTCGTGATATTTGTTAAAAACGGCCAGGCGGTCGGAAACTTTGACCGATTGTGCCGAATCCGGCGTGACAATCAGAATGTTTTTGCCGCTGCTGCCCTTGTCGGAATTGTTGCTGCTGATGATGTCAATCAGCGGAAAGACGTAGGACATGGTTTTGCCGCAGCCGGCCGGTGCAATCGTAAAAACGTCCTTGCCTTGCAGAATTGAAGGAATGACGTCGGTTTGTACGGTCGTCGGCTCTTTGATGCCAAATTCATCGATAGCCTGAATGGTTTTTTCGCTCAGGCCCAAATCTGAAAAATTCATTGTACTTCTTCTCTTTAAATATTGGTTTATATTGTTTTTTTAGATACTATGTATTTTATAAAGCCTAGTCAACCCCAAATGAAAACAAGGACGGATAAGATGTTGATGAACAGACGGAATTCACTTCTCATGATTATTGACGTTCAGGAACGCCTGGCGCCGGCGATGGATGATCCGCGGCAGGTTATCAGCAACAGCGCCCGGCTGGTCGGTGCTGCCAAGGCCATGGGCGTGCCTTTTGTCATTACCGAGCAATACCCCAAAGGTCTGGGACAGACGATGATTGACGTCCGGCAGGAAGCCGGAGATGAGGCGGCGTTTTTTTCAAAGCTGTATTTTTCCTGTGCCCGCGAACCGGAAATTATGCAGGCAATACAGGAGTCCGGGCGCAGGCAGATTATTCTTGCCGGCGCCGAAACCCATATTTGTCTGCTTCAGACGGCTATGGATTTGAAAGGGCAGGGGTATGAGGTTTTTGTCGTATCCAATGCCAGCTCTTCGCGGGATGCCGTCCAGAATGTGATGGCATTGCAGCGGATGGCGCATGGCGGCATTGATATTGTCACCTCCGAAATGGTCATTTTCGAATGGCTGGAAAAAGCCGGAACCGATGAGTTCAAACAAATCGTCAACAAATATATTTTGTAAGCTGAATATTAAAAACCGGCATGCCGTAATTCGGTGTGCCGGTTTTATATGGCAATGTGTCATGAACACATGCTTTTGCCGGAAACCCGGACATAACTGATGTTCTCTTTGTCAGTCCTGTATCTTTTTTCGTCACGTACCGAACCGATACGGTTAAGCATGTTGTCACGGTATTTTTCCGGCACGTTCAAAATCCGCAGCTGCAGTTCCCAGATGTTGAGCATGGTATCCATGTTGCCTTTCAGATAACCGCCGACATCGTTCAGTCCGTTGCGTTCGGCGCCGCTGATAATCCGATCGACCAGCTGCGTGCGGTATTCGATGAGTTTCGGATCTTTGGCATGTTCGTCCTTGTAACACAGTGCGCCCGGAAGCAGTCCGCGGGTCAGATACAGGGGCGTGTTAAAACCTTTGGTCTGGTTTTTCGGAATGCCCGGGCGTTCGGTAATAAACGGTTGCAGGTCGATAATGAACCAACGCTGGTCTACCGCCGAATACAGAATGTTGCCGGTATTGGTAAACAGGCCGCCGCCGACGTCCATACTGTATTTCTTTGACGACAGGTAATGCAGGTCGTCATAGATGAAGTCGATGGCGCGTTCGGGAATTTCCAGCATTTTTTCGCTCAGCAGCCGGGTTTTGATTAACGCTTCTTCACTGTCTGGTTTGGGGCGTCCCGGTTTGTAAACCTCAAACGAAAAACCCGGACAGTAGCGGTTAACCGTCAGCACCGGTCCGTCGTCGTCCAGCAGTTTCGGATGGTTGAAATAAGCCACCGTCTGCGCAAAGTTTCGTTCGCCGAAGATGTCCGGCTGCATAACCGGTTCGGCTTCTTTCAGCGCTGCGGCCAGTTCGTTAATCGGCATGTCGGTCAGTCTTTTGCGTACCGTAAAGTTGGGGTTTGTATGAATCTTGAATACCTGGGCTTCGGCGCCTTCGCCGAGCGGCGCTTCGCTGACGGCAAAAACAATTTCGTCAATCTCGGGCAGGTCGGTTTTTCTCACAATCGCAATCCTTGTTATTTTGTCAAAATTATGTATATTTATACACCGGATTTTTATAAAAGACAACATGCAATGAATATTTTTTTTGTCTATAAAACGTAAAAAGCTTCCGCCTGGCAACGGAAGCTTTTAATGAAACAGGAAAATTCCTATCCGGCGCGGCCGTAACTGTCTTCGTAACGGATAATGTCGTTTTCGTCCAGAGTTTCGCCGGTCTGGACTTCGATGAATTCCATGTTCTTGTCAGTGTTGTTCTGGATGCGGTGTTTCATTTTGACCGGAATGAAAACGTTTTCGCCAGCTTTCTTGACGATTTTGTCTTCGCCGAGCGTAACGACCGCTTCGCCGCTGACGATAATCCAGTGCTCGTTGCGGAAGTCGTGCGACTGCAGCGACAGTATGTTGCCGGGCGTGACACAGATTCTCTTAACGCAGAAACCGTCGCCGGAATCCAAAACTTCCCATGTGCCCCAGGGGCGGTTGTCACGGTCGCCTTTTTTGTAATTGTTGGCCATTTTTTTGCTCCTTAACCAAAGTTTATACTTGATGAAAATGAATATAGGCAATATAACTTAAAGCGCAAGAATTAAATTTTTTAAGATGGAACAATTATGCAGTCACCGGCCATAAATCAGGCGATGGACATTTTGAAACTTCTGCGTCAGGTCACCGAAGGACAGGATGAAGCGCCGGTCAAGCTCGCGAAAATCATCAAAATCATTGCCGAAAAAATGAATGCCGACGCCGCGGCCTGTTATGTCGCGGTCGATGACAGCTATTTGGAGTTGTTCGCGTCTTACGGGTTCAATGCCGATGTGGCGCATAAGGTAACCATCCGTTATGGCGAGGGTTTGGTCGGCGAAATTGCCCGCACCAGCCGTTCGCTGGCCGTTGCCGATGCCTGGGGGCATCCGAAGTTTTCCTACAAGCCCGAACTTGGCGAAGAAAATTACAAGTCTTTTCTGGGCGTGCCGTTGGTGCGCTGGAGTCGTTCAATCGGCGTTCTTTCTTTGCAAAACCGCGAAATCCACGAATATTCGCGGCTTGAAATCGAAATCCTCGAAACCGTGGCCATGGTTCTTTCCGAAATGATTGTTTCCGAGGAAATGACCGAATACAAAAAAAGCCTGATTAAGGCGCGCGGACTTGCCTCCCGCGAGCGCGTCAAAGGTCTGAGCCTGAGCAAGGGCTACGGCATCGGCAAGGCGGTGGTGCACCGCCGCCGGCAGACGGTCAGCAAGATTTTTGCCGAAGACCGGGAAAAGGAACTCCGCCGTCTGGAAACCGCCTATAAGCAAATGAACGACGATTTGGACAGGAAATTTGCCTCCACTCAGCTCGGCATCGGCGAGCATGTCGACATTCTTGACGCGTATCGCATGTTTGCCAAAGACAAGGGGTGGTATAAGAAAATTGAGGACAACGTCAAAAGCGGCCTGACGGCGGAAGCGGCGGTCGAACGTTCTTATGAGGATATGTGGAACCGTCTCTCGGGTACCAATGACCAGTATCTCAAAGAGCGTCTGCACGATCTGCGCGATGTGGCGGATCGCATGCAGTCTTACCTAAGCGGAGATTTTAAGGATATCGGCGAAATCCGTAACTGGAGTGATATTGTTGTTGTGGCTCAGACCATGGGCCCCGCTGACCTTATGGACTACGACTATCACAAAATCCGCGGTCTGATTATCGAAGACGGCACGCCGACCATGCACGTCGCCATCGTTGCCAAGGCGCTCAACATTCCGGTCATCGCCAAGATCAAAGGATTGTTTGAAGAGGTCAAAACCGGCGAACTTATTGCCGTAGACGGCAATGACAGTTATGTCTACATCAATCCGCAGCCGGCTGTTCAGGAAAAATTCAAAGCTAAAATCGCCGAAAAGGAAAAACTGCTGGCCCGGCTTGCCGAACTCCGAAAACTGCCGTCCAAAACGCAGGACGGCGTCCGTATCGGCCACTACATCAACGTCGGTCTTTCCTTTGATCTCGACTATATCGAAAGCACCAACTGTGACGGCATTGGGCTGTATCGAACCGAAATCCCGTTTATGGCTTCCGATGTTATGCCGAATGTCGAACGGCAGTTGGGGTATTATAAGGAACTTATGGACCGGGCCGGAAACCGGAAGGTTATTTTCCGCAGTCTGGACGTTGGTTCGGACAAGCTCCTGCCTTATTGGAGCAATATGGGGGAGGAAAATCCGGCTATCGGCTGGCGCTCGATTCGCATTTCGCTGGATCGCCGCGCCATTCTGCGCAAGCAGGTAAGAGCGTTTTTGCGTGCTGCCGCCGGCAAGGAACTGAACGTAATGTTTCCGATGATTTCCGATTTGTCGGAATTTGAAGAGGCTAAGGAAACCCTGATGATTGAGCTGGAAAAGGAACGGCGCAAAGAGCTTCCGGTGCCGTCAAAGGTCAATGTCGGGTTGATGATTGAGGTTCCCGCCATTGTTTTTCAGCTGGAAGACGTTTTGAAACAGGCCGACTTTATTTCCATCGGCACCAACGATCTGGCACAGTTCACTTTTGCCTGTGACCGGGGCAATCCGCGCCTGACCGAGCGTTACGACGTTTTGTCCTCGCCGTTTTTGAAAATGATGGGCGATATCGTTGCCAAGGCTGATGCCGCCGGAGTTTACTGTTCCGTTTGCGGCGAAATGGCCAGTAATCCGGTTGAAGCCATGGCACTTATCGGCCTTGGTTACCGCAACCTGTCTTCGTCAGGCGCTTCTTACGGCCGCGTCAAGTCGATGATACGTTCGGTCAATGTCGAAGAAGTGACCGATTATGTAAAAACCCTCTTAAAATCGCAAAAAAGGACTTTACGTCCGCAATTATTGGCTTATGCTTATGACCATGGTATTGAAATCTACTGAAATATATGATTGAATAGGCAGAAATTAATTTTTTAGACAAAGGGCTGAAACGTGAAAAAAGAGAATAGGAATAAGGCGGCGGAGGAAGTCAAAAACGTCGCGCCGGTTGCCGAAACCGAAAAGGAAGAGAAGGAAATTCAGGTTAATCAGGATAAGGTCGGTTCTCTGATGCATGAGGCCCGTCTTAAAAAAGGGCTTAAGATTGCGGACGCTTCCAGGGATTTGTGTATTCGCGCTTCTTATCTGGAGGCTATCGAAGCCGGAAATTATGAAGAAATTCCCGAACCGCCCTACGGTATTGGTTTCATTCGTTCCTATGCCGATTATCTGGGGCTTAATTCCGCCCGTATGGTGCAGCTTTTTAAGGAAGAAACCGATGCCGCTTCCAAAAACAGCGACTATTATGTCATGGAGCCGCAGACGGAGGTGACGGCGCCGAACAAAAAATATCTGCTGATAAGTCTGGCGGCTGTTTTTGCGGTTTACTTGGGCTGGTTTATGTTTAACGAAAGTCAGAATAAGGCCGCCGAAGACGTTTCCGAAACGTCCGGGTACGTGGCCGAAACCTCGGAAACGGTTGTTGATTTTCCGTTGCAGGTTGAGGATTTTGCTTCGGTTGAAGAAAACGTTGCCGATTCTCCGGCGGTCGACGAACAGCTTCCCGTTGTCGATGTGGCGCCGGTTTCCGACGGCGCCGGCGATAACATTACCGTCAGTGAAGCCAGCTTTGTCGAAACGCAGCCCGTTGCTGAAGTTGTACCGGCCGCTTCTTCCGAAACGCCGGCCGCCGCAGAAACAACTGCCGTTCAGCCCGCGCCGGAGATCAGAGAACCGGTTGCCGAAGTCATGAGCAAAAAGCCCGGTTCCCGCGTAACCGTCAAAATCAAGGGCGGCGACAACTGGGTAGAAGTCCGCAACGGCAGCAAACTGTATATCAGCAAGGTTCTGCATGACGGCGATGTTTATGAAGTTCCCGCCGGCGAAGGCATGATTTTGTCCGTCGGCCGCGCCGAGGGTGCCGATGTTTTTATTGACGGCAAATTGACCGAAGTCGTTAAACCTGCCAAAAAGACAGGCATTGCTCTGGATCCGTTTTTAGCTCCCGCTAACCATTAGCGCAGCGTACATATTGCAGAAAATAGCAGGTTTTGCGCCTGCTGTTTTCTTTTTTTGTTTGTAAGAGTTTTATAAAATCGAGGTATAATATGGCAAAATTACAAAATGTTAGAGGAACTTATGACCTTTACGGCGAAGCTAAGCGCAAAATGAAGAAAGTGACTTCCGTCGGTTCGGAAGTTGTCGAAAAATATGGTTTTGAAGAAATCGAAACCCCGATTTTCGAGTTTACCGAGGTTTTTTCCCGTAATCTGGGCGAAACTTCGGACGTTGTGACCAAGGAAATGTACTGCTTTGAAGACCGCGGCGGCGAAAGCCTGACCCTGCGTCCGGAAGGTACTGCCGGCGTCGTGCGTTCCTTCATTTCCGAAGGCATGCAGCAGAATCTCCCGGTCAAGCTCTATTACAGCGGTCCGATGTTCCGATATGAACGGCCGCAGAAAGGGCGCCAGCGCCAGTTTACGCAGTTTGGCTGCGAGCTTCTGGGCGTTGAAACGCCGCAGGCTGATATTGAAGTCATCGCCATGGCTTATGAGTTTTTGGAAAAACTCGGCCTGACCGGTTCCGTTACCGTTGAAATCAATTCCCTCGGCGATAAGGAAAGCCGCGACGCCTACCGTGAAAAGCTGGTCGCCTACCTGAAAAGCCGCTATGACGAGTTATCCGAAGACAGCAAAACGCGTCTTGAACGCAATCCGCTGCGCGTGCTCGATTCCAAGGAGGAATGCGACAAGGCTGTTGTCGAGGGCGCGCCGCTGTACAAGGACAGTTTGAACGAAGCCTCGGCCGCGTTTTTCAACGCCGTGCTGAAAGGGCTGGATAATCTGGGTATAAAATATAAGGTTAACGATCGTCTGGTGCGCGGCTTGGACTATTATTCGCACACTGTTTTCGAACTGGTTACCGATAAGCTCGGTTCGCAGGGGACGGTGCTGGCCGGCGGCCGTTATGACGGCTTGGTTGAACAGATGGGCGGCGGTAAGGTTGCCGGCATCGGCTGGGCCTGCGGTGTCGAGCGCCTGAGCATGCTTCTGGAAGCCGACGTTTCGCTGCCGCGTCCGATAGCGGTTATTCCGGTCGGTGAAGATGTCAACGAGAAGGCGGTCGAAATCGCTTATCAGCTGCGCCGCGCCGGTTTCCGCGTTGAACACGGCTACAGCGGCAATCTTAAAAAGCGGATGATGAAGGCCAATAAGGTTAACGCCGTTAAAGCCGTAATTGTCGGTTCTGACGAACTGTCCAGAGGCGAAGCCACCTTGAAGGATTTGGACAGCGGCGCGCAGAAGAATGTTGCTCTGGATAAAATTGTTGAGGAATTGAGATAATGAGTTTTGCCGAAAAGTTAGCCAATGTTGTCAACCGCCACGATGAAATTCAGGCGCTGCTTTCTTCGCCGGACGTCAGTCCGGACGATTTGGTGCGTATGAACAAGGAAATTTCCGAACTGGCGCCGGTGGTGGAAGCGATTCATAACTATAACCGCACCGAAAATGACCTGAACGATGCCAAGGCGATGATGGAAGACGATTCGCTGGACAAAGAAATGCGCGAAATGGCCGCGGCCGAATACTATGAACTGAAGGACAAACTTCCCGAGATGGAAAAGGAAATTAAAATCCTGCTCCTGCCCAAGGAAGAAGACGATGAGAAAAACGCCATCCTTGAAGTGCGCGCGGGCACCGGCGGCGACGAAGCGGCTCTGTTTGCGGCGGTGCTGTTTGAAATGTATCAGCGCTATTCTCAGAAAATGGGCTGGAAGTTTGAGGTTTTGGACGCAGACGAAAATTCGCTCGGCGGTTATAAGGAAGCTTCTGCCAAAATTACCGGCAAGGATGTTTTTGCCAAACTCAAATTTGAATCCGGAGCGCACCGTGTTCAGCGCGTGCCGGTAACGGAATCGCAGGGGCGTGTCCATACCTCGGCGGCTACGGTTGCGGTTTTGCCCGAAATTGAAGAAGTTGACATGGATATTAATCCGGCCGATTTGAAAATCGACGTTTATCGAGCTTCGGGAGCCGGCGGTCAGCACGTTAACCGTACGGAATCCGCCGTGCGTATTACGCATATTCCGACCGGTGTGGTTGTGCAGTGCCAGGATGACCGCTCGCAGTATAAAAACAAGGAAAAGGCCATGAACCACCTGCGCGCCAAACTTTATGACCTGCAGAAGTCAACCATTGACAAAGAATATTCGGAGCGACGCAAATTGCAGGTTGGCTCCGGCGACCGTTCGGAACGGATTCGCACCTATAACTATCCGCAGGGACGCGTAACCGACCACCGGATTAACCTGACGCTCTATAAACTGGACGAAGTCGTTTCCGGCGACGCGCTGGATGAGATTATTGACGCGCTGGTTACCGAAGATCAGGCGCAGCGTTTGTCCGAACTGGATTAAAAAACAACAAGCCCCGCATTTGCGGGGCTTTTAATTAATAAAAACTTGTAATCTTAATAACATACAGTTTCATAAACATTATATTCTCGTCCTTCCATATATGAACAGTTTCCTGATATTATTCTGTCACAACTGGATGGATCACGTTCATCTCCACCGCAGTTTCGCAATTCATCACCACTTTCCGTTCGCCCATCGTTATAATAGATGGTGTAACTAATTGAGCAGCATGTTGAATAGCCGTCAATTGGATACCAATAACTATTAGGATGACAATAGCAGGAACCATAAATCTGTTTACCGGTTACCTCTTCATAGCAACAGCTTTTTTCTTTATAACAGTAAGTGCCGCATTCCGTTGTTGTGGTGTCAAAGCAGCCATCAGGTATTGTGAAAGAATATCCGTCCGGGCAAGTGTCGTCGCAGCACTTTTTACAGGATTCAAATTTTTGGATTGATCCGGAGTAACAGGAAGCAGAGCCGGTTTCGC
>OGMF01004133.1_pt1 | contig 10212 bp, 9 predicted proteins | sample 1572921 | NCBI WGS metagenome assembly OGMF01 (sample SAMEA2581919, study PRJEB24529) | metagenome | biome: Human gut stool | place: China | collected 2011
AGGATTTTCATCAGTGTACTTTTACCAGCGCCGTTTTCACCGACCAGACCCAGCACCTCGCCCTCGCGAAGCGTAAGGTTGATGTCCGTCAGAACCTGATTGCCGAAAAAGTCCTTCTGGATATTTCGCATCTCCAACAATGGAGCATTGTTATTTACCATTCGTTTTCCTTCTCCCGCATAGCTTAAAACAGCAGGGGGGCTCCCCTGCTTTGCGTGTCAAAAACCTCGTAGAGTTTCACCCCACAGGGCGAAATAACGTGAAAATTCATGTTATCCGGCGGCTCTGCCGACCGGAAACATACTTCTCACCTCGCAAGTGTAGAATTTTGCCCCAAAGGGGCAAAATTATGCGCGCAGTCGAGGTGCAGTCCCTTTAAATGAAAAGCGTAAGCTTTTCATTTAAGCCATTAAGCCATATCGATGTGCTTCTGGATGCGGTTGATGATCATTTCCAGCGCGATGAGGTTCTTGCCGCCCTCGGGAACAATGAGGTTCGCTTTTTTCTTGCTGGGCTCAACGAACTGCTCGTGCATGGGCTTGACCGTCGTGAGGTACTGCGTGATGACGCTTTCAAGCGTGCGGCCGCGGTCGCGCACGTCCGCGTCGGTCTCAACAAAGATCTTGATGTCAAGCATCTCACGCAGCGTGGGATCCTGAAAGATGAGAATGCCCTCGACGATGACGACCTTGCTCGGCAGAATGAGTTCGGTTTCCTCGGTGCGCTGATGGTCGGCGTAGGAGTAAACGGGGCAATGAATGGCTTTGCCGGATTTGAGCTCCTTGAGCTGCTTGACCATCAGATCCGTTTCGAAAGCGTCGGGGTGGTCGTAGTTCTGCTTGCAGCGCTCTTCAAAGGGAAGATCCTGGTGCTTATAATAGCTGTCGTGGTGGACGACGCTGATATCGTCGCCGAAATGCTGCTTCAAATGCTCGGTGAGAGTCGTTTTGCCGGAGCCGGTGCCGCCCGCAATGCCAATGAAGATGGTGTTCATCGCCGCTTCCTCCGTGAATTGTATTTTATAGGTCAATTATAGGGAGACTTTGGCGGAAATGCAAGGCTGCGCTGCGGAAAGCGACAATTTTTTGCGCATTGCAGTTGACGCGGAAGAAAAAAGCAAGTATTATGTAAAGGAATACAGCGTGCTTGCGCTGTGCGGCAGATACTTGATTTTTGACAAAAAGAAAGGAGCGTCGGCATGGATCTTCTCAAATGCCCGCGCTGCGGTGAAGAATATTCTCCCAGCTATCGCAGATGCCCGTTCTGCGAGGAGGGCGACCACCCCCGTAAGGTCAAGCACAACTCCGGCAGGCACAATTCCGGCAAACAGAACGGCGGCCGGCGTGTTTCGGATAAAAAGCAGACCCACTCCGCCCGCGGCGCGATGGCGGCGGTGCTGGTCGTGGTGCTGCTGCTTTTGAGCTGGTCGCTCTTCGGCGAAAAGATCGTCGCAAAGATCAACCCCGATGACGCTGACCCGTTACCCGGCGTGCAGGACGACAGCAACAAGCCGGTCGACGGCGAAACGGACGCAGATGGCGAGGCCGATCCGAGTATCGGCGAGGAACCGAACGTGGGCGATGTGACGGGCGGCGAAACGACCGATCCCGGCACGACGGCTCCGGTCACTCCGACGGTGGACGCCTCGGCGCTGAGCATCAAGACCAACGTCGGTACGACGCTTTCCAAGGACGCGAACGGCACCTTCGACTGTACGATCAAACCGAGCGAATCCATTCGTCTGAGCGTTTCCGGAACGGACGCAGCCACCACCTGGGCGGTGGCGGACGCGAGCGTTCTGTCCATCTCGGCAGACGGTACGATCTCGCCCATCAAGACGGGCATTACGACCGTGACGGCCTCGGTCGGTGGCGCGGTGCTGTCGATCATCGTGCGCATCAAATAAAATACGCGGTAAAAGAGCGGCCTTTCGGCCGTTCTTTTTTTGCGCAAAAGGAGAGGCCATCCTTGCAAGGCACTCCTGCCTGTGCTACAATTACCTTGAAAAAGTGTTTTCAGGAGCAATCGATTATGACGACCCGTGAATTTCAAAAAAAGCAGCCGCTTTCCATTCTTTTTGCCTACTTCAAGCCGCACCGCGGCCTGTTTGCCTTAGACCTTGTCTGCGCGACGATCGTCGCGCTCATTGACCTTGCCTTCCCGATGGTTACGCGCAAGTCGATGTACGATCTGCTGCCCCAGCAGCAGTACCGCGCGTTTTTTGTCGTCATGGGCGTGATGATGGCGGCGTTTATCGTGCGCGCGCTTTTGTACTATGTGATCGCCTACTGGGGGCACACGTTCGGTATCCGCGTAGAGGCGGATATCCGCCGTGACCTCTTCATTCACGTGCAGGAGCTGGACGTCAGCTTTTTTGACCATAACCGCACGGGTCAGCTCATGAGCCGGCTGACGAGCGACCTCTTCGAGATCACGGAGCTTGCCCATCACGGGCCGGAGGACCTGCTCATCTCCACGCTCACGATCATCGGCGCGCTTGTTATCATGTTCTCCATCGAGTGGCGGCTTGCCCTTGTGGTGGCGTGCATTCTGCCGGTGTTTATCGCCGTTATCATGTCGCGCCGCAGCAAGATGGGCGCGGCTTCGCGCAACGAAAAGCAAAAGACCGCCGCCATCAATGTCGGCATCGAGTCGTCGCTCTCCGGCATTCGTACGGCGCGTGCTTTTGCCAACGAGGACGAGGAGATCGACAAATTCAACACCGCGAACGAGGAATTCAAGGTCTCTAAGCGTGCTTTCCACCATGAGATGGGCGTATTCAACGCGACGATGGAATTTTTCATGACGCTGCTCTCCGCCGCCGTCATCACGGTGGGCGGCTGCCTCATCATGCGCGGCGAGATCAACTACATTGACCTCATCACCTTTTCGCTCTACATCACCGCTTTTATCAGCCCCGTGCGTAAGCTCGCCAATTTTTCCGAGATCTTTGCGCGCGGCTTTGCCGGTCTCGAGCGCTTCACCGCGCTGATGCGCGTGGAGCCTGCGCTGAAGGACGCGCCGGACGCGAAGGAGCTTACGAACTGCCGCGGCGAGATCGACGTTGACCATGTGAGCTTTTCCTATGAGGGAACAGAGGGAGAGGGTGTGCTGCATGACGTGAGCGTCCATGTTACGCCCGGCGAGATGCTTGCCATCGTGGGGCCATCCGGCGGCGGCAAGTCGACGCTCTGCCAGCTCATTCCCCGCTTTTACGAGGTCAGCGACGGTGTGATCCGCATCGACGGGGAGGACGTGCGCGCCCTCACGCAGACCTCGCTCCACCGCGCCATCGGCGTTGTGCAGCAGGACGTGTTCCTCTTTGCAGACACCGTGCGCGAAAATATCCGCTACGGCCGCCCGGACGCGACGGACGAGGAGATCGTCGAGGCGGCGAAGCGCGCGGAGATCTACGACGACATCATGGCCATGCCGCACGGCTTCGACACCTACGTCGGCGAGCGAGGCACGATGCTCTCCGGCGGGCAGAAGCAGCGTGTGTCTATCGCGCGGATCTTCCTCAAAAACCCACCCATTCTCATTCTGGACGAAGCCACGAGCGCGCTCGACAGCGTGACGGAGGTGAAGATCCAGCATGCTTTTGACGAGCTTTCGCGCGGGCGCACAACGCTTGTGATCGCGCACCGGCTCTCCACCATTCGCTCGGCAGACCGTATCCTCGTCATCGAGGACGGGCGCATCGCCGAGCAGGGCAGCCACGACGCACTTCTCGAAAAAAACGGCGAGTACGCCTCCCTCTGGCGCACGCAGAACGGAGCGTGCTGATGGACAGAAGACAGCTTTTAGACCGCGCCGCGCAAAGCGGCGAGGAGCGCGTGCTGCTGGCGCATATCCTCGATAAATGCGAGCAGAGCCGGCAGCGCAATATTCCCGCGGCGACAGATTTTTTAAGCCCCGCCGAGCAGCGCGCGGCGCAGGAGCTGCTGCACGCCGCCGCCATTCACGAAGGCTACGCCTTTCGCGGCGGTTATGAGCGCGCGGAGCGGAAAATGCTCTTTTTCCTGCCCGACTGGCAGGAGGAAGCGGACGAGAGCGAATCCATGACGGCGCTGCGCTGTACCTACCGCAAAGAGGACACGCTGACGCACCGGGACTTTCTCGGCTCGCTCATGGCGCAAGGCATCACGAGGGAAAAACTTGGCGACATTCTGGTGTCGGAAGGCTCGTGCGACCTGATCGTTTCGCGCGACATTGCGCCCTATCTGCTGCAAAATGTGACGAGCGCGGGGCGGGTGAAGCTCTCGGTCAGCGAGATCGAACTTTCTGGCTTGAATATCCCTGAGCTCAAGGTCAAGGAGATCCGCGAGCGGCTTTTCGATGAGCCGCGGCAAGGCGCAGGAGCTTATCTCCTCCGGCCGCGTACAGCTCAACCACCGCGAAACGCTCAAGGCGGACGCGCCCGTTGCGCAGGGAGATGTGGTCTCCGCGCGCGGGCTTGGAAAATTCGAGGTCGCCGAGGTCGGGGGTCTCAGCAAAAAGGGAAGAACGGCGCTGTTGCTGCGCCGATACTTGTAAGGAGAAGAATGCAATGACGATGGAAGAAAAGATCGCGCGCATCAATGCGCTGGCGCGCAAGGCCAAGGCCGAGGGACTGACCGACGATGAGCGCGAGGAGCAGGCGCAGCTGCGCCGCGACTATATCGACTCGGTGAAGGCGAACCTCAAGTCGCAGCTCGACTCACTGTATGTGCTCGATGAAAAGAGCGGCAAAAAGACGAACATCATCGACTTTGAACGCGAGCGCGCCGCAAGAGCGGGCGAAAAAAAGGAGAAAAAATAAATGAGTAAGGAATTTGAGTACGACCCCGAGAGCGGCTCGTTTCGCTTTGACGAGGGAGACAAAACGCCAAAGAAAAAAGATGGCGGCGACATCGGCAGCTGGATCATCATTGCGGCGCTCTTTGCCTTCGGCCTGTGGCCGATCGGCCTGATCGCGCTCATTTCCAAGCTTTCCGACAAGCCGAAGAAGGCGAGCGCACCGCGCAGCGGCATGCGCACGAGCACCAGCCCGAACGCAAACGTCACCGCGCGCAGTACGAACAAGGTAGAAAAGACCGTCGTAAAGACGGCGAAGAAGATGAACCGCGCGCCAAAGGCTTCGGACAAGACCGCACGCATTCTGATGATCGTCGGTGCTGCCATCACTGCGATCTTTGGTATCAGCCTTGTGACCATGCTGGGCGAGGTCATCGCCTACGGCTGGTATTCCTACATGATGGAAGAACTTTTCCCTATGAGCGGCTTCTTTGCCGGCGGCGTCGCCGTGCTTGTCGCCGGGCAGCGGATGAAGCGCCGCAGCGCGCGTGTCGCGCGCTACCTTGCCGTGATGGGTAAGCGCAGCCACATTGCTGTGGACGAGCTTTGCGCCGTGACGGGCAAGAGTCGCAAAAAGGTCGAGAGCGATCTTGACTTCATGGTGAGTAAGGGATTGTTCGGCGCGGGCGCTTATCTGGACAGCGGGCGAGGAATGTTCTTCCGCAACGCCAACGCCTTTGCCGACTATGCGAACGAAACGGCGAAGAAGGCAAACGTCACACCCAAGGAAGCGAACGAGGGCTACGCGGGCGCGCTGCGCGCCATTCGCAGCGCGAACGACCGCATCGCCGACCCCGTGCTGAGTGAGAAGATCGACCATCTTGAGACGGTCGCAGGCAAGATTTTTCGCGAGGTCGAGCAGCATCCCGAAAAGCAGCAGCAGGCCGCGACTTTCCTCAACTACTATCTGCCCACCACGCTCAAGCTGCTCGACAGCTACGCCAAGTTTGAAGAGGCGGGCATCGAGGGAGAAAATCTTTCCCGCGCGCAGGAGCGCATCGAAGAGACGATGGACGCCCTCATTAAGGGCTTTGACAAGCAGCTCGACGACCTTTACCGCAGCGAGGCGATGGATATTGACAGCGACATTCGTGTGATGGAGAACATGCTCCGCCGCGATACGGCGAGCGTGGAGGAGGATTTCGGCCTCGGCGGCGCCGCTGCGCAGCGCGCGCCGGACGAGGAATAAGGCGCATGCGGTGTGATGCAGTCTCATATGCTCTATGATGAGAAAGGACAAGAGGTATGAAGCAAACCGGCAGACGATTTGACGCTGCGGCCTTTTACGGCGGCACGAACAGCGAGGCCTACCGCTATCTCGGCGCGCATCGCACGCGGCGGGCGGGAAAAGACGGCTACGTGTTCCGCGTGTGGGCGCCGAACGCTGCGTATGTGTCCGTCGTGGGAGATTTCTGCGCATGGAACGGATACGACCACCCGATGACGCGCAACGCCGACGGCTTTTGGGAATGCTTTGTCGCGGGGCTGAAGCGTTACGACACGTATAAGTTCGCCGTCACCTCGCAGAGGGGCGACACGGTGCTCAAGACCGACCCCTACGCCTTCCACGCCGAAACCCGCCCCGGCACAGCCGGCAAGCTCTACGATCTTGGCGGGTACCGTTGGGGCGATGACGAATGGTGCAGAAACCGCGCGAAAGCGCCCATCGACCGCTCTCCGCTCAATATTTACGAGGTTCATCTCGGCTCATGGCGGCGGCGCGAGAACGGTGATTTTTACGATTACCGCACGCTTGCCCATGAGCTGGCAGACTATGTTCTGGATCTTGGCTACAACTGCGTGGAGCTCATGCCCGTGACGGAGTATCCGCTCGACGATTCCTGGGGTTACCAGTGTACCGGCTATTTTGCCGCGACATCGCGCTACGGAACGCCCAAGGATTTTATGTACTTTGTCGACCACCTGCACCGCAAGGGGATCTCCGTTCTCCTTGACTGGGTGCCCGCGCACTTCTGCAAGGACGAGCACGGCCTCATCGACTTCGACGGCGAGCCGTGCTACGAGTACGCCGACCCAAAAAAGCGCGAGCACGCGGGCTGGGGCACGCGCGTATTCGACTACGGGCGCGGCGAGGTGAAGAGCTTCCTGCTCTCGTCCGCCGCCTACTGGCTGCGGGAATATCACCTTGACGGTCTGCGCGTGGACGCGGTGGCGTCCATGCTCTACCTCGACTACGGGCGCGAAGCGGGTGAGTGGACGCCGAACAAAAACGGCGGCCACGAGAACTTGGAGGCCATCGACTTCCTGCGCGCGCTCAACACCGCTGCCTTTGCCATTGATCCGAACGTGATGATGGTGGCGGAGGAATCGACCGCGTGGCCGCTCGTGACCTATCCGGTCTCGGACGGCGGGCTGGGCTTCAACCTCAAGTGGAACATGGGCTGGATGAACGATATGTGCCACTACCTCAAGCTCGACCCGTGGTTCCGCCAGTTCCATCATAAGGACCTCACCTTCTCGCTGATGTACGCCTTTTCCGAAAACTTCGTGCTGCCCATCTCGCACGACGAGGTGGTGTACATGAAGGGCAGCCTGCGCGGCAAGATGCCGGGCGACGAGTGGCGGCAGCTCGCGGGCGTGCGCAGCTTCATGGTCTATATGCTCACGCACCCGGGCAAGAAGCTCACCTTCATGGGCGCGGAGCTGGGCCAGTGGCACGAGTGGGATTTTGCCGGTCAGCTCGACTGGTATCTGCTCGAAAACGATGCCAACCGCAGGATGCAGGATTTCTTCCGTGCCGTCAACCGGTACTACCTGACGAACCCCGCGCTCTGGCGCATCGACTTTGACTGGGCGGGCTTTGAGTGGCTCGTCGCGGACGACAACGAGGGCGAGGAGCTGCTGGTCGCGGTCAACTTCTCGCCCAACGGCTACCGGGACTACCGCTTCGGCGTCCCACAGCGGAAAACGTGGCGCGAGGAGCTTTCCACGGATGATACCGCGTTCGGCGGCACGGGCGAGTGGCGCAACGAAAAGCCGGTCCGAACGCAGGCGATCCCCTCGCACGGACGCGAGCAGTCCATTGCCATCACCATCCCCCCGCTCGGCGCGGTCATCCTGCGCGGCGCGGGCGAATATAAGAAACCGAAAGCGAAAAAAAGCAAGGCAAGGGAGGAATTACCGGCATGAAAAAAGAGTGCATCGCCATGCTGCTCGCCGGCGGACAGGGCAGCCGCCTTTACGTCCTGACGGAGAACATGGCAAAGCCCGCCGTCCCGTTCGGCGGGAAGTTCCGCATCATCGACTTTCCCCTTTCCAACTGCGCGAACTCCGGCATCGACACCATCGGCGTGCTCACGCAGTACCGCCCGCTGGAGCTCAACCGCTACATCGGCAACGGCCAGCCCTGGGACCTTGACCGCTCGGACGGCGGCGTACACATTCTCCCACCCTACCAGAGCGCGAAGGGCGCGACGTGGTTCAAGGGCACGGCGAACGCCATCTACCAGAACATTGGCTTTATCCAGCGCTATAACCCGGATAATGTGCTCATTCTCTCAGGCGACCATATCTACAAGATGGACTACGCGGCGATGCTGAAGTTCCATGAGAGCATGGACTCGGACTGCACGATTGCCGTGCGCGACGTGCCCTTAAAGGAAGCGTCCCGCTTCGGCATTATGAACACGCGCGAGGATGGCTCGATCTACGAGTTTGAAGAGAAGCCGAAACATCCGCGCAGCAACAAGGCTTCCATGGGCGTATACATATTCACCTGGAGCAAGCTTCGCCGCTATCTGCTCGAGGACGAGGCGAACCCCGCCTCCGGCAACGACTTCGGCCACGATCTTATACCCGCGATGCACGAAGCGGGCGAGCGTCTTTTCGCCTATCAGTTCGACGGCTACTGGAAGGATGTCGGCACGATAGACAGCCTCTGGGAGGCAAACCTCGACCTGCTCAACCCAAAGGTCGATCTCGCATTATGTCTCATCCGACGCAACGGTTCAGAACTCCATGGTGACCGAGGGCTGCGAGATTTCCGGCGATGTTGACTTCTCCGTTATCTTCGCGGACGTCACGATAGAAAAGGGCGCGGTAATAAGAGACTCGATAATCATGCCCGGCACGGTTATTAAATCCGGCGCGGTGGTTCAATATGCAATTGTCGCGGAGAACGCGGTGATTGAAGAGAACGCCGTTGTCGGTGAGCGTCCCGAAGCTATGGAAGATCTCGACAAATGGGGCGTCGCCGTTATCGGCAAGGGCGTCACGGTCAAAAAGGGCATGAAGATTGAGCCCAAGGCCATGTATGACGGAGAAAAGGAGGACGTCCGCAAATGAGAGCCAACAATGTTCTCGGCATAATCTATGCCAGCACCTATGACCAGTCGCTTCCCGAGCTTACAAATATGTGCACGATGGGCTCCGTCCCGTTCGGCGGAAGATACAGGCTCATAGATTTCCCGCTTTCAAATATGGTCAACTCCGGCATCTCCAAGGTCGGCGTTATAACCAAGAGTAACTACCGCTCGCTGATGGATCACCTCGGCACAGGCAAGCCGTGGGATCTTTCCCGCAAGCGCGAGGGTATGTTCATTCTGCCGCCGTTCAACTCCGCAGAGGACTCCGGCGGACTGTTTGCAAACAGAATCGACGCGCTTATCGGCTGTACGTCGTTCATATCGAGCTCGACTAACGAATATGTCCTGCTCTGCGACTGCAACACGATTTGCAATATTGATCTCAACCTGCTCTTTGACGCGCACGAGCAGAGCGGTGCGGATATCACCGCGGCATACTGCCACGGCACCGTTCCCGCGCTGAGCAACACCATGACATTCGACCTCAACTCCGACGGACGCATAAAAGAAATCGCAATTTCTTCGACAGGCGGCGCTGAGGGCAACTATTCGCTCAACGTATTCCTGCTCAAGAAGTCACTGCTCGAGAGACTTATCTCTCAGGCGGCAAGTATGCACTACACCGACTTCGAGCGCGACCTTATTCAGGCGAATGTCGGCGCGCTGAAGATCTGCGGCTACAAGACGGAGGGCTTTGTCGTCACTCTCGACTCGCTCAAGAGCTTCTACGACGCGAACATGGCTCTGCTCGACCTTGGCAACCGCTCCGAGCTGTTCTGCAGAGAGCGCCCGGTCTATACAAAGGTACGCGACGAGGTTCCGGCGATCTACGGACTCGGCGCAGATGTCAAAAACAGTCTCATTGCCGACGGCTGCAAGATAGAGGGCAAGGTTGAAAACAGTATCCTCTTCCGCGGCGTCACCATCGGCAAGGACGCAGTCGTCAAAAATTCCATCATCATGCAGGGCTGTTACATTGGCAATGGTGCCGACTTGGATTACTGCATCTGTGATAAAGGCGTGCTGGTGGCCGATAATCGTCGTCTGGCAG
>OGMF01004134.1_pt1 | contig 10211 bp, 10 predicted proteins | sample 1572921 | NCBI WGS metagenome assembly OGMF01 (sample SAMEA2581919, study PRJEB24529) | metagenome | biome: Human gut stool | place: China | collected 2011
AGAACACCAGCTTGCTGCGGTCCAGCGTGTACTCGGCATCCACCAGCTTCATCTGCAGCTTATGGGCGGCAATGCGCTTTTCGCACAGTTCAAAGGTGGCTTTCTCGTCCGCACGGTTCTGGCGCATGCGGCGCACATCCACGCCGTCCGCCAGCCGGATGACCGGCTTGATCTCCCGCGGGAAGCTGCCGGAGGCAATTTCATGTGCGCTGCGCACGACCTCGCCGCATTCCACGCCGCGGGCCGTCTCCACAATCACAAATTCCCCTTCCTTGATTTCCAGCTCCTTGGGGTCAAAGTAATAGGCGCGGCCGCTTTCCTTAAATTTAACAGAGATAACTTTCATTTCAATATCCTATCTATCGGGATTGGTGTATCGTTTCAGGGGGTACCTGCCCTACCTGGCAGCCATTTCCATACCGCACACGGTCAGGGCAAGGCGCAGATTGCCGTTTGCCTTCATGGCGCGGCGGGCGGCTTCCGCCGCGCGCAGGATCCGCGCTGCGGCCTGGGTCCCCTGCCACAGCACAGCGGCAGCGCTGTCCTTATCTTTTTCATAGCCCGCCAGCAGCGCCTGCACACGGTAGGTGTCCTGCTGCTGGGCCTGGCGGCACAGCTCCCGTGCCGCGGCACGAGCCACCTTGGCCGCCGGGTCGGTCAGCGCTTTCAGGCACAGGCCAATGTGCCCCTCATACAAAAAAGCCAGATCCTGTGCATTCTGTTCGTTCAGCTCCGGTTGTGCTGTGCGCAGGGCAGCGGCACATTCTTCGGTCGGCACCGGTGCCATGGTGTAAGACGCACACCGGCTGCGGATGGTGGGCAGCTCCTCCATAATTTTCAGCATTGCGTTGGCCGAAGCCCCATTCAGGTTCTGCGCGCCATAAATAAGCAGCACACGGCCCTCTGCATCCGAAGAAAGGGCTGATTTCTGGATATTCTGCCGCGCATCCCGGATGGCTTCCACCTTGATCTGGCCGGAAGCCCCCTCCCCACGCACCACAATGGATTCGGTATCCTGCCCGCGCAGAACCGCCTCGGCATGGGGGCCACCATTGGGGTACAGATAATCCGCCGCCAGGCAGCGCGCGGCAAAGCCGGCACCGCAGCCCGGCTCCCCCACCAGCAAAATGCTGTGGGCGATCCGCCCGCTGCCCAGTGCCGTCTTTAAGTCCTGTTTCAGTTCACGGTTGCCCGCAATGCGTTCCAGCATTGGCATTACAGCTTTTCAAACCGTTCTACGTTGGTCACAAAAATGGTTGCGCCGCCAACGGTCACCTCAATGGGCATAGCGGTTTCCAGCCCAACGCCGATGGAAGCGGTGCCGGGAACGATCTCGGTGCGCTGTTTGCAGCAGCGGGAGATCACCTTGATGCAGTCGTCCACACGCTCGTCCTCGGTGCCGATCAACCAGCAGTACAGCGATGTGACCGCATGGCTGGCGGCGGGCGGGGAAGAGAAGGTCATCGACTACCTCTGCCCGCAGGTGTACTGGGGTTACGGCTTTACCCTGCACTCCGGCAGCACCCGCTTTGCCTTTGAAAACATCGTGCCCGCGTGGTGTGCCATGCCCCGGAGCGGGAACGTGGCCCTCTATTTCGGGCTGGGTGCCTACCGGGTAGGCACCGGAGACGGCGGTGCCAATGAGGACAGCACCCGCCAGTGGAGCACGGGCAGCGCGCTGGCAAAGCAGGTGGAGACCCTGCGTGCCCAGGGCGCTGGCGGCTGGGCGCTCTACCGGTACGGCTCCCTGTTCGGGAGCGCCGCCCCGGAGCAGGCCGCCGCCGAGCGGGAGGCCCTGGCCCGTGCAAACGCCTGAGCCCGGGCAAAATTTTGGTGAAAACCGACCCAAAGCCACGCGGAACAGGGGCTTTCTCTTGTAACGCGGCCCAAAATGCGGTATGATAAAAAGACGGAAATTTCACGAAATGTTTTGAGGATACAAAGTTATGAAAAACGCAAAACGCGTCATCATCCCGGTGGTGATCGTGCTGGTGGTCCTGCTGGCGCTGAACAGCTGTAAGGACACGCTGGGCGCTGTGATCGACCAGGCCACAGGCAAGGCCGACACCGTGCAGGAAGAAGATACCACCCAGTGGGCAGAGCCCACCAGCGACCCCCTCAGCCTGGAGGGCATCGGCGACCCCTCGGCCAAGTATGCCGCGGCAGCCGTCAACAGCTGCCTGAACATCGTCTTCAACGGCATCTGGAGCCGCCAGACCGATTACTTCACGGCCCCCAACGGCGTCATCACCATCACAGGCTACGGCACCGCCGAGGGCACCCAGAAGTATAAAATCGCCCTCTGGCGCAAGGTGGATGGCGGCGCCCAGTATGTGGACGGCAGCACCTATTATATCAAGACAGACGGCCAGAACTACCGCTGCTCCATCGGCGGGCTGGACCCGGCCGCCAGTTACCGGCTTACCATCTCCTACGATTCCAGCCGGTATTACCTCTACGGCGGACTGAAAGTGGAGGGCATCGCTGGATGACGACACAGACCAAGAATTCACTGCTGCTGATGCTCTGCTCCTTTATCTGGGGCTTCGCGTTCGTGGCACAGAGCTCCGGCTCCGGCATGGGAGCCTATTCGTTCCTGGCCGGGCGCAGCTGGCTGGCTGTGCTGGTGCTGATTCCCACCATGTATGTGTTTGACGCGCTCCACCGCCGGGCAGGTGCCCCCTACGGCTGGCCCAAGGCCAAAGAGGACCGCAAGACCCTGCTGACCGCAGGCGTCGTCTGCGGCACGTTCCTCTTCCTTGCCTCGGCAGCCCAGCAAATGGGCATCATCCTCAACCCCTCCACGGCCAAGGCCGGTTTCCTCACTGCCATGTATGTGGTGCTGGTGCCGGTGTTCGGGCTGGCACTGGGGCGGCGGAACAGCGCGCGGCTCTGGGTGAGCATGGTCATCGCGGTGGCCGGGCTCTACCTGCTCTGCATGAAAAACGGCTTTGGCAGCATTGAGCTCAGCGACTGGCTGCTGCTGGGCTGCGCCGTGCTGTTCAGTTTCCAGATCATGGCGGTGGACCACTACTCCCCGCTGGTGGACGGTGTCCGCCTGAGCCTGCTGGAGTTCCTGGTCACGGCCATCGAGAGCACCCTTGCCGCGTTCCTGTTTGAGACGCCCACCCTGGCCGATTTTGCGGCCAACGCCTGGCCCATCGTGTTCTGCGGCGTCTTTTCCAGCGGCGTGGCCTACACGCTGCAAATTCTGGGCCAGAAAGACCTGAACCCCGCCATCGCCAGCCTCATCATGTGTCTGGAAAGCGTCTTCAGCGCCATTGGCGGCTGGCTCATCCTGCACCAGAGCCTCTCGGCGCGGGAGGGCATCGGCTGCGCGCTGATCTTTACCGCCGTGGTGCTGGCGCAGCTGCCGCTGGGCAAGCGCGCCGAGAGCGCCGCCTGACCCCATGGCAGGCAAAACGGCGGCACCGCGGCTGCGGTGTTCCGGCGGCATCTGGTATGAGTGCTCCCGCCGCAAGGTGAAAAAGCTCAACCTGCGGGTCCGGCGGGACGGCTCGGTGGCCGTCAGTATCCCCCTGCGGATGGACTGGGCCCAGGCAGACCGCTTTGTGGCCGAGCAGGCCCAGGGGATTGCCGAGGCGCAGGCCCGGCAGCTGGCCCGCGCCGAACGCCAGACGGAAACGCCTCTGCCGCCCAAAGAGGTGGCGCTGGCCTATTTTACGGCCATGAGCGACGCCGTGTACCCGGCCTTTGCCGAGGTGCTGGGCGGCCAGAAACCCACCATCAAGGTGCGGAGCATGGTCAGCCGCTGGGGTGTCTGCGCCATGGCAAAGCGGCAGATCACCTTTGCATTGCAGCTGTACAACATGCCGCCCGCGGCACAAATTTATGTGGTAGTACATGAGTACTGCCACTTTTTGCAGCCCAACCACGGCAGGGCGTTCTGGGCCGAGGTGGAAAAGCTGCTGCCGGACTGGAAAGCCCGGCGGGAATTACTAAAATAAGAGTGGGCCCTGCGATAGAGGGCAGAAAGTATCATAACAATTATGTCAAACGAAAATCAGAAATCCAGCGATAAATACAGCAAGCTGGCAGGCAACACCCTTATCTTTGCCATCTCCAGCTTTTCGTCCAAGCTGCTGACACTGATCGTCCAGCCGTTTTTGACCTATGCCATGGCCGAGATCTCCGATCTGGGCCTGGCCAAGATCCTGAGCCAGTACGCCAACCTGCTCATCCCCTTTGTCTCCATGGGCATGTCCAACGCCATCATCCGGTTCGGTCTGGATAAGGGCAACAGCGAAAAGCAGGTGTTCACCAATGGCCTGCTCACCATTCTGGCCGGTTTCGGCCTGTTGGTGATCTTCTGGCCAGTGGTGCAGTTTTTGCCTGATATGGCCCAGTACGGTATGCTCATCTACCTTTATATCCTCATGAGCTGTCTGCGCACCCTCTGCACCCAGTTTGTGCGCAGCCGCCAGTGGAACAAGCTGGTGGCCATCGACGGCATCCTCTGCACCTTTGCCACTCTGATGTTCTACGTCCTTTATCTGGTGGGCTTCCAGCTGGGTGCCAACGGCTACCTGCTGGCCATCATCAGCGGCGACCTCGTCAGCATCCTCTTCCTCTGCCTGACCGGCAGGCTGTGGAATTATGTGGAGCTCAAGGGCCTGAACAAGAACCTCTGGCAGCAGATGCTCCGCTTCTCCCTGCCCATGATCCCGGCCCAGATCAGCTTCTGGGTCATCAACGCATCGGACCTGTTCTTTGTCCGTGAGATGTGCGACGGCATCGACGGCCACAGCGGCGACGCCTGGAGCGGCCTGCTCTCCACCGGCTACTTCCTGCCCACCATCCTCACCACGCTGGGCCTCATCTTCTACGATGCCTGGCAGCTCTCCGCCGTGACGGAAGAGGACGGGCGCGCCCGGTTCTTCACCAAGATCTTCCGCACCTATTCCAGTGTGCTGTTCTGCTGCGCGGCGGGCATCATCTGGCTCTGCCGCCCGGTCATGCACATCATGAAGTCCAACTACTACACCGCCTGGCACTTTGTGCCGTTCCTGGCACTGGCGTCCACCTGCAGCTGCTTCAACCAGTTCCTCAACAGCGTCTACGTCGTCAACAAAAAATCCACCCACAGCCTCTGGACCATGCTGGCAGGTGCCGTGAGCAACTGCATCATGAACTACTTTTTCATCAAGTGGTGGGGTCCTGTGGGCGCGACTTACGCGTCGTTCTTAGGGCTGGGCGTGGTGTTCACCCTCCGCGCCATCGACGCCCACAACATGATCGGCATGAGCATCCACCCCGCCCGCGTCCTGCTCAACTTTGCAGTGTTGGCCGGAGAGGCTCTTGTCCTGCTGGCCGAGGTGCCCCTCTACGGCCTCTGGACGGGCCTCATCACGCTGGGCATCATTCTGTACAACTTTGCCGGTGTCTGGGCCATGGCCCGGATCCTGCTGCCCAAGCTCCTGGGCCGCCGGGGCAAAGCACTGGTGAAAACCATCGACTCCCTGCTGGCTCCGCGCGAAAAACAGGCGTGAAGCGGGCCATAGCCGCGGTGAGCATGGCTGCGGCGGCGGTTGCCACCACTGAGAGATTTATAAAATAGCGCCCACTCGTCTGAGATTCTCAGGGGAGTGGGCATTTTTTGTGCGATAATATAATTTCAATTATGATAATTCAAATTATATTAAGTCGTCCAGCCAAACTGTACTTCTGACCTCTAATATCTGATATGAAATCATAGGTACAAACCCAAAACATCAGCATAAAACAAAAAAGACGACAAACCGTTCGTTTCAGCGATTTGTCGTCCTTTTGGTGCGCTCGAGGGAACTCGAATCCCTGGCCCTCTGATTAAAAGTCAGATGCTCTACCGGCTGAGCTACGAGCGCATATTCATGCAATAAAACATATTGCCGAATTATATTACCACACCCGGGCAAAAAAAGCAAGAGTAAAGTGCAAAAAAGCGCATTTCTTTTTCCGCGGGCAGGACATGCCGGGCTGTGGGCCGGTGCTGGCCGGAACTTCCTCTTTACAAACCGGACAAGAACCAGTACAATCAAATCAATCAAAACTTACACCCAACCGCGCTGGGCCGGGCGGCTCAGCGCTTTTACAGGAGGTCTTCCGCAATGAAAATTTCTCGTCGGTCTGTACTTCGGTTTTCGGGGATGGCGGCAGCGCTGCTGGCCCTGACGGGCTGCTCCGGGGCGGGCAGCGCCGCGCTGGGCGGCGGCGTGTCCAGGTGGATCAAAAAGCTGGTGGACGGCAACGCACCGGCCGCCAGTGAGGCTGGCTCTGTGGCGGCTTCCAGTGAAGCGGCTGCATCGTCCGTGGCCGGGGCCGCGTCGTCCGAGGCAGCCGCCGCGCTGCCGGTTTATGACGCTGATGTGCTGACCGGACAGGCCCACCGCACCAATGGCCGCATCGTGGGCGTGATGGTCAACAACATCTCCAACTCAGAGCGGCAGAATGCCCGCCCACAGCGGGGCATCGGCTCGGCAGACATCCTGATTGAGAGCAAGGTAGAGGGCGGTATCACCCGCCTGTGCGCGCTGTTCCATGATGCCAATGACATCCCGGAGGTGGGCCCGCTCCGCTCCGGCCGCGACCAGTTCCTGCAGCTGCTCATGCCCTGGCAGACACTCTATTACCACGACGGCGAGAGCATCTTCTGCACCCAGTTTGTCAATGTATATCAATATTCTGGCCTGAACATCGGCGGCAAGAATTACTTCAACACGCCCGTCCACCCCCATGTGGCCCACCGGGACAACCGGGGCCGCAACGTGGCCTACGAGCACACCGAGTTCACCTCCGGCAAGGAGATCCGGCAGGCCGCTTCCAACGCGGGCATCAGCCTGCAATATCCTTACGAGAGCACGTTCTTCCGCTTTGCGGATTACCGCACCGACGAGGTCAACAAGCTGAGCGGCACTCCCTCGGCCAAGAAGATCCACATCACCCACTCGGACAGCTACCGCTCGGAGCTGGTCTACAGCAGCCGCAGCAAGACCTACTCGCTCTCCATGTACGACCCCTCCAAAAAGGCCTATGGCGACACCATTGACGAGCTGACGGGCAAGCAGCTGACCTTTGACAATGTGGTGGTCTGCTTTGCCAACATTGCCGCCTATGCGGGTGACTCCCACGACGTGCAGGAGGTCCAGTACGTTCAGGGCGGGCAGGCTTATCTGTTTACCCACGGCGGCGTCCAGACCGGCCGCTGGGAGAAGCCGCACCCCACCCATCCGCTCAAGCTCTACACCGACAGCGGCGAGGAAATGACCCTCAACCGCGGCAAGACCTACCTCGCTCTGGTGGACGATGATGAGTGGAGCAGCTTCAACTATCAGTAAGGGCAGTCATGCCTGCAACCGTAAGGAGACGCGAATGAAACGCATTGGAACCGCGCTCCGGGCCGCTGTCAGCCTCGGGCTCTGTGCCGCCCTGCTGGCAGGCTGTTCGCTCCTGCCATCCGACCCCGCCCCGGAGCAGCCTGTTTCCACCGACCCGCTCACCGGGCAGGAGCAGCTCTGGCCGGGCCAGCGCCCCGTGGCGGTGAGCATTGAGAACGCCTCGGACAGCACCACCCAGTGGGGGCTTTCCACCGCTTCCGTGGTGCTGGAAGCCCGCACCGAGCTGCAGGGCAGCACCCGGCTCTGTCTGGTCTATCCCTCTGTGAATGCTGTGCCTCAGGTGGGCCCGGTGGCCGCCGGCGAAGACTTATACTGGCGGCTTCTGGTAGGCCAGCAGGTGATCCCCGTCCAGCGCGGCGGCGGGCAGTTCGACCAGAATTATCTTGATTATTATTCTCTGCGGCCTGTCGATGCACTGGAAGCAGGCCGCAACGCCTTTTCCTGCCCGGCAGGGTGGAGCAACGCGCCCCTCTGGTACACCAGCGGCAGCGCCCTTTCCAGCGCGCTGGAAACGCTGAACATCTCCTCCACGCTGACCGAATCCCGGGTGACGACGGCCGCTTCCGCGGCGGCGGACAGCGCCTCTGGGGAAGACACGCCTCTGACCATCCCGGCCCTGCTGCCCCAGAGCATGGAAAATAAAGTCCCGGATGCCACGGCCCCCGATGCCGTCAATGTCCGGCTCCAGTTCGACGAACAGAACGCCACGGGCTTTGCCTACGACGCCGAGAGCGCCACCTACAAAATGCTCCACGCCGACGGCACCCCGCAGCTGGACGCCAACAGCGGCCAGCAGGCAGCCTTTGACAACCTGCTCGTCCTGTTCAGCGCTTCCGCCCTGCGGGATGACGAGCAGACGTTCGACTATGATCTTTCCATGGGCGGCGGCGTCTGGCTCAACGGCGGGCACCTGTGGTACATCACCTGGACGCAGGGCACCGACACCACGTTCCAGTTTTACGATGCCGACGGCGAGCTGCTGACCCTGAACGCCGGGCGGAGCTACCTGGCCCTCGTTTCCAGCGTGACCGGGCAGGAGCTGGCCGTGACCAACTCCGCCGGAGAAAATCTGATCCAATAATCTCAAACATGCAAAAATGCCTCCGCGCCGGTCTGACGCGGAGGCATTTGTTTTTCTTAGAATCTTTACAGGTCCACCACGCTGCCCACTTCGGCAGGGGAAGCGGGCACAGGGCCCAGCTGGACTTCATCGGCACCGCGGCGCACCACGAACGTCATGGGCTGGCTGGCCGCAAAGGCAGGCTGATAGGTCAGCTCCAGCGTCTCCCAATTTTCCGGTACCTCACAGAAGCAGTGGAGCATGGCTCCGCGGCCTGCGGAGAGGTTCAGCGTGAACGCCGAGGCATCCGCCGCATTCTCACCGTAGAGGGGCGCTGCAAAGCTGCCGCAGCGGACAGGCTTGCCGTCGCACCGGGCAGTGAGGCCTACGCCCAGGGTATAGAGCTCGTCGGTGGTGGCGACCTCCCGGCTGAGCAGGTAGCTGGCCCCCACGGCCAGCGTTTTTGCAGAGAGATTTTCCACCGAGAGATAGACCAGCGCACCACCCAGACCCGGGGCCGGGGCATAGCCCAGCAGCTCTACGGCAGCTTTGCCGTCCAGCAGGGCAGGTTCGCCCTGATAGCAGGGCGCAAGCGCAGCCGCCGAAACGCCCGTGAGCAGGGCAGCAGCCAGACTGACCGCACCCGACCCGGCGCATTTCAGGAACGAACGACGCGACAAAGATTGAGACATCGGGGGATTCCTCCTTGCAAGGGAAAAGTTTCACTTTATACAATAGTAAATTCCGGGCACCCTGTCAAGGCTTTTGCCCGGAATTTCCCGTTCTTTGCCGCAAAAATGCCGTCGGGCAGCAGTTTTGTGCCCAGCGGCAAAGATTTTGCAGACTTATGATCCCACGTTATTCAAACGCTTCGTTTTCCTCGGTCTCGGCCTGGCCCCGCAGGGTATCGGCATAGCCAAAGGGCACGATGTCGATGGCCTCCACCAGGCGGTCCCGCATCCAGAGCTGAACATCGGTCTGGACAGTGTAGCCGCAGCCGGGGTCGGCCATCCACTGCTCCGGGTGGCGGGAGGGGAGGGCACGCTGGCTCAGCATACTCATGATGACGCCGCCGTGGGTCACGCAGGCGGCCTCGGTGACATCCATCCGGATCATGTACTCAAACAGCTTGAGCAGGGTCTCGGCACAGCGGGCATGGAACTGCTCGGTGGGCTCGGCACCCTCGGGCACAAAGCCGGAGCCGGGGGTGATCCACTTTTTAAAGTCCTCATCCTTGACCAGCTCTTTCACCGGGCGGTTCTCAAACACGCCGAAGCCCGCCTCCCGCAGGTCGTGCACCGAGAACTGGTGGGTGGCGTTGGGGAAGAGGATGTTGGCCGTCTCCACAGAGCGCATCAGCGGGGAGGAGAAGACGGTATCCACCTGCGGGTACTCGAACCGCTCTTTCAGCTCCTGCAGTTGGGCGCGGCCCTCGTCGCACAGAGGGATATCCGTGCCGCTGCCGATGTACAGCCCCTTGAGGTTGCCCTCGGTCATGCCATGGCGGATGAGATGAAGTTTGAACGTTTTCATGTAAACTACCTCAATTTATCCTGAATTTTGGCCTCGCAGGCAAGATCCTGTTTTGCCGCGTGCCACAAAATGTATGCTTTCTGTCCTCTAGTTTAGCATAGATATGGGGGAGGGGCAAGTTTTTTGATAAAAATGACGAAAATCGACAAAAAATTCCGTCACTTTTCTTGCTTTACAAGTCGTTTTCCATTGTGTATAATCAACGTGCTGTAAACCAAAAATCA
>OGMF01004138.1_pt1 | contig 10207 bp, 6 predicted proteins | sample 1572921 | NCBI WGS metagenome assembly OGMF01 (sample SAMEA2581919, study PRJEB24529) | metagenome | biome: Human gut stool | place: China | collected 2011
TGCGGGACAGCGGCTTCCCCGGCATGAAGGTGCTGGAATTTGCCTTTGACTCCCGCGATACCGGCAGCGCCAGCGACTACCTGCCCCACAACTACCCGGTGAACAGCGTAGCCTATACCGGCACCCACGACAACGAGACGCTGGTGTCCTGGTACCAGACCATCTCGGACGCCGAGCGCGCCATGGTGCGGGATTACCTGTATGACTACGCCACCCCGGACGCGCAGCTTTATAAAAGCATGATCGCACTGATCCTGCGCAGCGCAGCGGCAAGGTGCATCATCCCCATGCAGGACTGGCTGGGGCTGGATAACGCCGCCCGCATCAATAAGCCCTCCACCGTAGGTCAGAACTGGCGCTGGCGGCTGAAAAAGACCCAGCTGACCAAGAAGCTCCAAAAAGAGATCTGCCAGCTGACCACCCGCTACGGCCGGAAGAACTGGGCGTAACCGCAAGAGAACTCAATACAAAGGGCAGGGCGGCCTGTGGGCTGCCCTGCCCTTTGTGCGGATGCCCCTTGGCAAACCTGCCGTGATTGCGCTATAATAGAGCCGTAACAGTTCCACAAAGGTGTGGTAAGGGAGGTGCGGTCATGATCCGGGTGGCGATCGTAGAGGACGACGCGGAGGTGCAGGGGGTATTGCAGGAGTATGTCCGGCGGTATACCCGGCAGTACGGGACAGAGTTTGAAGTGACGGTCTTTGCGGACGGGGTGGACATTCTGGACGGCTACCGTGCGGTCTACGACATTATTTTTCTGGATGTGGAGATGAAGCATCTGGACGGCATGACCACGGCAGAGCGCATCCGGCAGATGGATGCAGACGTCATCCTGATCTTCATCACCAATATGGCGCAGTATGCCATCCGGGGCTACTCGGTGGGAGCGCTGGACTATGTGCTGAAGCCGGTGCCCTACTTTGCCTTTTCGCAGCAGCTGCTCAAGGCGGTTGCCCGGCTGGAAAAGCGGGCAAAGCGCTACCTGACCGTGCCGGTGGAGGGCGGGCTGCGGCGGCTGGATACCGCAAGCATCTATTACTTGGAAAGCGAGGGGCACCGGGTGCACTTTTACACCGACGAGGGCGATTTTTCTGCCCCCGGCGCCCTCAAGACCTTTGAGGAAAAGCTGGCAGACTGCCCCTTTGCCCGCTGCAACAGCGGCTACCTTGTCAATCTGGCACAGGTGCGGGAGCTGCGGCAGAGCACCGTACAGGTGGGCCCCTGCGAGCTGCAGGTCAGCCGTCCCAAGCGCAAGGCCTTTCTTGCCGCCCTGACCGACTACATCGGAGGTGAAGGCTCATGACCGCGCTGCCGGATATCCCCCGGCTGTACACCGCCCTTGCCGAGTGTCTGTCGGTACTGCTGGTCACACCGGCGCTTGCACCCCGTTTTTCCAAGGCGGTTACCGTGGGCGTCACCCTGCTGTGGGCGGCGGTGCTGTCTGCCTTTCTGGGGCTGACGGGCGATGTGCCCGGCGGGCTCTGGATCCCCTGCATGGCAGCGGCCATCGGGCTTTCTTACTTATATTTATGGGGTGTGTGGAGCATCACCCTGCTGGAGGCCGGGTATCACTGCGCCCGGGCGTTTATTCTGGCAGAGCTTGCCGCCAGCGTGGAGTGGCAGCTGCACTGCGCCCTCTGGCCCGCCCGCAGCCCGTGGGAGCCGCTGTCTTTGCTGCTGCTGGCGCTGGTGTACGGGGCGCTGTTCGGGGGGATGAGCTATTGGCTGCACATCAGACCCCAGCCTGCCGGGCATCTGCAGATCAGCGGCAGCGCCGCCCTGACGGCGGTCATGCTGGCGCTGACCGCCTTTGCGGTGAGCAATCTGGGCTTTCTGCCGGGCAGCGATATCAACATGAGCATCTTTTCCATCCGCACACTGGTGGATTTTTCCGGCGTGCTGATCCTGACCGTGCAGCACGAGCAGCTGCGGGAGAACGCTTTGCACAGCGAGCTTGCCGCCATGGACGAGGTGCTGCACCGCCAGTACGAGCAGTACAAGCGCAGCAAGGAGGGCATCAACCTCATCAACCGGCGGTACCATGAACTGAAAGTCCAGCTTGCCCGCATCCGGGAGGAGCAGGACCAGACCAAGCAGAACGCCGCCATTGCCGCCATGGAGCAGAACATCCGCCAGTACGAGGCCGAGAACAAGACTGGCAACCCGGTGCTGGATACCCTGCTCACCGCCAAGACCATGGAATGCCAGCAGGAGAATATCACCATCACCAGCGTAGCAGACGGCAGGATGCTGGGTTTTCTCACCATCCGGGAGCTGTGCACCATCGTGGGTGTGGCGCTGGACAACGCCATTGCCGCCGTGCGCGCCGAGCCGGACCCCGAAAAGCGGCTCATCAAGGTGGCGGTGTACAGTCAGGGCGGCTTTGCCATGCTGCGGTTCGAGCACTATACAGAGACTGCCCCGGCACTGGATGCGGACGGTCTGCCGCAGGGGACCGACCTGAAAAGCGTCCGCACCGCCGTCCAGCAGCACGGCGGCAGCATGACGCTGCACTGGGAAAACAACTGGTGCACCCTGCGCATCCTGTTCCCGCTGCCCCAAAAGCAATAATATTTTTACGGCAGGCATCCCCTGCCGTTTTTTGCTGTCTGGCAGGGTGCACAAAGAAGTGCGAGCTTTGTTTGTGCACAAGCACAATAAAAATTGAAAATTTATTGTAACTTTTGCAAACTGTGTATCCAAAACGACAGATTGTGCAAAAGATGATAACGATGCGCAAATATCCGTTATAATGGGTCACAGTTGGGTACGGCCCAAAAAATATAAAAGAATATGGAGGAGACAACACAATGAAGCGCGATCCGAACAACAAAAAGCCCACAAAGTTGCTGACAGCTGTTACAGCACTCTTACTGGCAGTTGGAATAGTGGCAGATGTAGCAATGTTTGGTGTGTTTCCCAGTTCTCTGGACAAGGCATTCCCTGGCCAGAATGGAGACCCGGAATTGCAAAAAACATCGTATGCAAATGGTTTGTCAGTGGCTCAGAAAATCGAGGAGGAAGGCGCAGTCCTTCTGAAAAATGACGGCGCTCTGCCGTTGGCAGGAACAAACCGAAAAATCAATCTTCTGGGCTATGCTTCCGCAAATCCGGTTTATGGCGGTACGGGTTCCGGTGGCAGCAGCTACACTGCAAACCGGACAGATTTTGTAAAAGCCTTTACGGATGCAGGTTTTGAAGTGAATCAAAATCTGGTCAATCTCTACAGACCCAAAAACAACGAAGGCGGAAATACATTCTCTGTTGATTTTTCCATCCCGGAACTGCCTGCAACCGAGGAATTGGCTAAGAACATGGGTGTGGAGTACCAGTATACTGGAGACTGCTCATTTGAAGCAATGAAGGATTTTTCGGATACTGCTGTGGTCGTGTTCTCCCGCAAGGGCGGTGAAGGCAATGACCTGCCCACTTCGATGGCTGAAAATACCTCGTATGCACCGGATCAGAGCAAGCATTATCTGGAACTGAACAGCGCGGAACAGTCTTTGCTGGAACAGGCAGAAGCGACATTTGATAATGTTATCGTTCTGATCAATTCGGGCAATGCTATGGAACTGGGCTTCCTGAATGATGAAGGCGTTGATGCAGCCCTCTGGATCGGTGATCCCGGTGATGTGGGCACGATTGGAATTGTCAACATTCTGACGGGCGCAGTCAACCCCTCTGGCCGTCTGCCGGATATCTACCCTTATGCAGTAGAAACGACCCCTTCTTACTACAACTTTGATACCTTTGAGTATACCAACTCTAAGGACTGCTTCAAAAACTTCGAAAGTCATCCTGCCTACCTTGTAGAGTATCAGGAAGGCATTTATGTGGGATATCGTTATTACGAAACCCGTGAAAGCTACGATTACACTACCCGTGAAGGAGAGAATCTGACGGGACTTTCCTACAATGATGTAGTGCAGTTCCCCTTTGGCTATGGCTTGAGCTACACAAGCTTTGACTGGGAACTGGAAAACACGATTCCGACTACCGTTACCGCACAGGATACGCTGGAGTGGAATGTCAAAGTTACCAATACTGGCAATGTGGCTGGCAAAGATGTTGTGGAACTGTATTACAGTGCGCCCTATTACAGTGCAGCTGAAGGCGGCAGCGGCTTGCAGAAGGCTGGCGAAGTACTGGGCGGCTTTGCAAAGACGAAGGAATTGCAGCCGGGCGAAACGGAAACGGTTACGATTTCTATGCCAGTAGAGCAGATGGCTTCTTATGATGCACAGAAGTACTACACTTCTACCGGTTCCTACGTGCTGGAAGCTGGCGAGTATCAGATTTCTCTGCGTACGGATTCTCATACGGTGAAAGATAATCTGACCATGACCTGCAAGGTTGCTGAGAATGAAGTGTTCCAGGACAGTGCGTTTGGCAGTGGTGTGGAAAACTGCAAGTATGTCGGCAAGCGCTCTTCGGACGAAGTGGTAGCAACAAATCAGTTTGATGATGCAGCTGGTGATGTGGCTTACCTCAACCGTGACACTTGGCAGATCGTTCCCGGTACCAGCAAGGAAGCAACTGCTGAACAGCTGGAAGCCTTCAACAATGCGCTGGTAGTGGATGATAGCTATGTGGATGCAGATGACACTGCGCCGACCTTTGGTGCAAAGAATGGCCTTACTCTGAAAGACATGGAAGGCCTTGCCTATGATGATGCACAGTGGGATAAGCTGCTGGATCAGCTGACCCTTGATGATATGTACAAACTGCTGGGCGCAGATGGCTGGGGAAGTGCAGCAGTTGATAATATCGGTAAGGGACAGACTTATGAAATGGACGGACCTGCCGCTCTGAGTTATGTGTTCGATGCCTTTATGGGTACCTGCACATATAAGACGGTTACTTATCCGGCAGAAGTTCTGCTGGCGGCTACTTGGAATGTAGACCTGGCTTCTGAATTTGGCGATGCAATCTCGCAGGAAGGAAAGGCGTGGAATATTTCCGGCTGGTATGCGCCTGGTGCTAATACCCACCGCAATGCATTTGCTGGCCGTAACTTTGAGTACTATTCTGAGGATGGCTTCCTTTCTGGTTCCATGTCCGCTGCTACGGTTGGTGCGGCAGAGAAAAATGGTATGTACTGCTACATTAAGCATTTTGCACTGAATGAGCGTGAAACCTGGCGTCATTATGGTCTGTGCACCTGGGCCGATGAGCAGGCAATGCGTGAAATTTACTTTGTGCCGTTTGAAAAGGCTGTGAAGGAAGGCGGCAGCACGGCTGTGATGTCTTCCTACAATAATATTGGTACTACTTGGGCCGGTGCAAGTACTGCACTACTGACCAATGTTCTGCGTAATGAATGGGGCTTTGTTGGCACTGTGATTACGGATAACAACGAGGAGCATGGCTTTATGGATATTGAAAAAGCTGTCTTGGCAGGTGGTACCAATCTGCTGTTTGGCTGGGGCACTAAGACCTTCGATAACCTGAGCCAGACTGCTACCGGTCAGCTGAAGATGCGCGAAGCTGCACATCAGTATCTGTATACGCTGGCGAATAGCTACGGTGTAGATGTAGATGCGCCTGTGCCTATGTGGCGCACGCCTGCACTGGTAGGCAGTGTGATTGTCTCTGTGTTGGTTCTGGCAGGTGTTGTGGTGATTCTTCGCCGCCGCAAGTATAATAAAACGCTGGCTAATACCAATGCAGGTGCGGATGTGAGTAAGGCATAAGTACTGACCCGTAATCAAAACTGTCTTCCTTCTAATCCCGGAACACGGCTGCACGGCAGTTACGGCCCGCAGCCGTGTTCCCTTTTGGAAACAGAATCACGCTTCTTCTCCTTATGCGTGGTCCTGTTTCCAAAGGCAATACCGTTTCTACTGAAAGGAGATTTCCCCGTGAAACATCAGGATATTATTGCAAAACTGAGCCTGGAACAGAAATGCGCCCTGCTGAGCGGCGGTACGGTGTTCACCACCCGGGCGCTGCCGGGCAAGGGCATCCCGGCCATTACCCTGTCGGACGGCCCCAACGGCGTGCGCAAGCAGGCGGGCGCGGCCGACCATCTGGGCCTGAACCCCAGTGTGCCCGCCACCTGCTTCCCCACCTCGGCCACCGTTGCCAACAGCTGGGACCCGGCACTGGGCGAGGCTGTGGGCGCAGCCATGGGCGAGGAGGCAGCGGCACAGGGCGTGTCGGTGCTGCTGGGCCCCGGTCTGAACATCAAGCGCAGCCCGCTGTGCGGCCGCAACTTCGAGTATTTCTCGGAGGACCCCTACCTTGCCGGCAAGATGGCAGCGGCCTACGTCCGCGGCATCCAGAAAAACGGCATTGCCGCCTGCCCCAAGCACTTTGCCGTGAACAGTCAGGAGCTGCGCCGCATGGCCTCGGATTCCATCGTGGACGAGCGCACCCTGCGGGAAATTTACCTGACCGGCTTCGAGATGGTGGTCAAGGAGGCACAGCCCAAGACCATCATGTCCGCCTATAACCTTGTCAACGGCACCTACGCCAACGAGAACGCCCACCTGCTCATGGATATCCTGCGCAGGGACTGGGGCTTTGACGGCGCAGTGGTCACCGACTGGGGCGGCAGCAACGACCACGCCTTGGGCGTAAAGAACGGCTCTACGCTGGAAATGCCCGCCCCCGGCGGGGACGCCGTCCGGGAGCTGATGAAGGCGGTGCAGACCGGCAAGATCACCGAGGCAGACGTGGACGCCCGGCTGGATGAACTGCTGGAGCTGGTGTTTACCACCAAGGCGGCGGTGGACGCCGCACCCGGCAAGTTCGATGCCGACGCCCACCATGCACTGGCGCGCCGGGCTGCTGCCCAGAGCATCGTGCTGCTGAAGAACGAAACCGGCCTGCTGCCCCTTGCAAAGGGGGAAAAGGTGGCGGTCATCGGCGACTTTGCCCAGACCCCCCGCTATCAGGGTGCAGGTTCCAGCGCCGTCAACTCCATCAAGGTGGATTCCTTCTTGGACTGCCTTGCCGAAAGCGGCCTGAACAGCGTCGGCTACGCCAAGGGCTTTGACCGGCAGGGCAAGCCCGATGAGGCACTGAAAGCCGAGGCGGTGCTGCTGGCAAAGAACGCCGACGTGGTGCTGCTGTGCATGGGTCTGGATGAAATCAAGGAGAGCGAGGGCATCGACCGCGCCGACATGAAGCTGGCAGAGAACCAGCTGGAGCTGCTGGCGGCTGTGGCGGCGGCAAACCCCAACGTGGTGGTGCTGCTGAGTGCAGGCTCCTCGCTGGAAAGCGATTGGGTCAAGGACTGCAAGGCGCTGGTCTACGGCTGCTTGGGCGGTCAGGCCGGTGCGGGCGCACTGGTCGAGGTGCTCACCGGCGCGCAGAACCCCTGCGGTAAGCTGGCTGAGACTTGGGCGCGCCGCTACGCCGACACCCCCGCAAAGGAGCATTTCGGCGGCGCGGGACGCACTGTGGAGTACCGCGAGGGTCTGTATGTGGGCTACCGCTACTACGACACTGCCGGTGTGCCCACCGCCTTCCCCTTCGGCTATGGCCTGAGCTATACCAGCTTTGCGTACAGTGACCTGAAAGCAGACGAAAAGGGCGTGACCCTGACTGTCACCAACACCGGCAGCTGTGCCGGTGCCGAGGTGGTGCAGCTCTATGTGGCAAAGCCGGATGCAAAAGTTTTCCGCCCCGTCAAGGAGCTGAAGGGCTTTACCAAGGTGCAGCTGGAAGCCGGAGAGAGCAAGGCCGTCACCATCCCGCTGGACGACAAGGCATTCCGCTACTGGAACGTCAAGACCGACCGCTGGGAGGTGGAGGGCGGCAGCTATCAGCTGCTGGTGGGCGCTTCCAGCGCCGATATCCGCTTGACTGCCGCTGTCACGGTGGCGGGCACCGGCGCACCCGACCCCTATGCGGGCAAAAATCTGGAGCATTACCGCACCGCGCAGGTGCAGAACCTGCCGGACGCGGAGTTTGAAGCGCTGCTGGGGCATGCCATCCCGGAGAACAAGGTGCATATCGACCGCAACATGACGCTGGGCGAGATGGGACACGGACGCAGCCCCATCGGCTGGCTGGCGGCTGCCGTGCTGGGCGCCCTGCTGCGCCGCAGCATCAAAAAGGGCAAGCCCGACCTGAACATCCTGTTCCAGTACAATATGCCTCTGCGTGCGCTGGCCAAAATGACCAACGGCGCTATCAGCATGGGCATGGTGGACGGCATCGTGATGGAGCTGCAGGGCTTCTGGATCATCGGTCTTGTGCGGGTGATTTTTGAGGCTGTGAAGAACCTCGTGCTGAACAGCCGCATGGAAGAGCGCTTGAAAAACAGCTGAAAGGAAGCAGGCTATGAATTTCTGGAATAACTTCGCGGCAAAGCACCCCGCCGCTGCCAAGTGGGTGCGCGAGGGCGGCCTGTTCGTCATCGTGTCCAACCTTATCACCGTGTTCAAGTACCTGCTGCTGCAATTCCTGCCCAAGGCCTTTGCAAGCCTGCCGGTGGTGGATTTCGGCTGGCCGGGCATTGATATCACCCTGTTCGGCGAGACCTTCAAGTGGAACATCCTCGGCTACGATGCCGCCCACGGCGGTCTGCCCTACTTCTGCGCCTACATGATCGCCATGGTCATCGGCGAGTGCATCAACTTCCCCATCCAGCGCAATTTTGTGTTCCGCAGCAAGGGCAATCTGGCAAAACAGATCGGCTGGTATGTGCTGGCGTTCTGCGTCATTACCTGCATCGTCAACTCCATCAACTGCATCTGGGTGGCGGTGGCCGGTCTGCTGGTACCGGACTTCATCTACAACATCGGCACCACCGTGCTCAACGGCGGCATCTCCATGGTCATCTTCTTCTTTGTGAATAAGATCATCTTCCCGGAGGGCGAAAAAGCCGCCAAATAATAAGCCATCTTCTTCATTTTCTTCTTTTCATCATAAGCCGAAAGGGCTGCTCCGTTACCCGGGGCAGCCCTTTTGGTTTGGGGGGCGGCTGAAATCCCTCAGGCAAAACCTGACGGTTTTGCCAGCTCCCTCTGGGAGGGAGCCTTTGGCATAGCGGTAAAGCTTCCGGCTAAAGTGCAAAGCTTGCGGGCGTGCCCGCTCCCCCTTGGGGGAGCTGTCGCGCAGCGACTGAGGGGCTATGGATGGAGAAGCGAAAAAAGCGTTAAAGCGATAGCGCCGACTGGCGCAGCGCTAGCTTTTTTGTGCTTCGACTTCTTCTTTAGGATTGTCAAGGGCGAGCAGCCCTTGGCCCGTTGCGGGGTGGGTGGAGTCCAGAGGTAGGGAGGGGGGAGTCGGAACACCCCTCCCTGCCTCTGGCCCAGCGGAGCGTCCCTGCACGCTGAAAGCAAGCAGAAACTTCCCCCGCGGAGCGTCCCTGTACGCTGAAGAAAAGCACAAACCTTCCGCTTTTGACTGAGGGGCGTGCCCGCCGTAGCCGCTTCTATTTTTGTTTTTCTGCACAAAATGTTCTGCGGGCAGGGTTTTCCTCTTGACAAGCGGGCAAATGTTTCGTACTATATTTAGTAGTATGGAATCAAAGACGCTGTACGCAGGTTTCAGTGTGACCCTGTACCCGTTTCAGGCAAAGCGTGCCTGTTTGATATAAAATGGAACCGTAAAGAGAAAAGCCGTATGCTTTTGCCCGTGCCGCCGGTTTTGGGTGGTGCGTATGGTTTTGGTGTCACTTTTTGCATTGAAAGCTCTTTCTATATCATTGCCCGTGTCCTGCTGCGCAGCGTCTCCTGCTTTTAATTTTGCATTGAATTGAAACAAAGGAGAGTGAACGCAATGACCGCGATCGGAGTGATCGTGGCCTTGATCGTTGCTGTTGTCGGCGTGGCTGCGGGCTATTTTATTGGTTACAACAACCGTAAAAAGACCGCCGAAGCCCAGATCGGCAGCGCCGAGGCCGAGGCTACCCGGCTGGTGAACGAGGCGATCAAGACCGCCGACCAGAAGCGCAAGGAAGCGGTTCTGGAAGCAAAGGACGAGGCTTTCCGTCTGAAAGCCGAGGTCGATGCCCAGAAGGCAGAGGCCGACAAGGAGATCAAGCAGCGCCGTGCGGAGATCAGCCGTCAGGAGAACCGCATCGACCAGAAGGAAACGGCGCTGGACCGCAAGACCGAGGCGCTGGAAAAGAAGGAAGAGGAGCTGAAAAAGCGCGCTGCCGAGGCCGAGGAGCGTCTGGCAGAGATCGACGCTCTGCGCGCCAAGGAGATGGAGCGTCTGGAAACGCTGGCCGGCCTGAGCCAGGAGG
>OGMF01004141.1_pt1 | contig 10201 bp, 6 predicted proteins | sample 1572921 | NCBI WGS metagenome assembly OGMF01 (sample SAMEA2581919, study PRJEB24529) | metagenome | biome: Human gut stool | place: China | collected 2011
CCATAGCAGCAGAGTGGGTCATGCCGGAGCAGCCGATGGTCTCCACCAGAGCCTCTTCGATGACGCCGTTCTTGATGTTCAGGGACAGCTTGCAGGTGCCCTGCTGAGGTGCACACCAGCCCACACCATGGGTGTAGCCGCTGATGTCCTTGATCTCATAGGCCTTGACCCATGCGCCCTCTTCGGGGATGGGAGCCGGACCATGCTTAGGACCTTTGGTGATCGGGCACATATTCTGTACTTGCTGCGAATAGGTCATAATCATACTCTCCTTTTGACAATTTGTGCTCTGCGGGCAAAAAACGAGCCTGGTATCCCAGCCTCATTTCATGTTCCACGTTGCATTGACCGGGCGTGCCGCTCTCTTTCTGCACCACATTCCGGTACTACCACGCATGATTTTATTATAGAGAACCTTGGCGCATTTTGCAAGACATTTCTGATAAATAATTCGCAATCTTTTTGGAGGTTATTTATGTCTAACCGTCATTTTTGCTTCTTTCGTCTCCCACATCGTCATGTTTTTGTCAATTTTGTCGGAATGGATTTTTAGTTCAATTGGGACGGGGCGCGCGGGGCGGCTGGACGGGTCTCAGAGCCCAGATGGCAACAAATCCGCCCACCGCTCCCGCAATGGCAAGGATGTGCCGCCCCTGCTCCAGCCCCCAGAGATTGGCCATAAACGGAAACGCCAGGCTCCCCACGCTCTGTCCCAGAGCCAGAAAGCCATAGTTGACCCCGGCATGGGGAAACCCGAACAGATCGGTGGAGAGGGCGGGCAGCACCGCCGCCAGCGCCGAGTAGCAGAACGTCAGCCCCGCATACACTGCCACGACGGCCCATCCCCGGGCAAACAGGAACGCCGCCGAAAGCCCCAGCGACACGCCAAAGAGGATGAGATCGGTGGGGCGGCGGCCGATCTTATCGCTGAGCAGGGGCATCAGCAGCCGTCCGGCCGCACTGCCCACGCTGCCCAGCACCACGGCCCAGAGGGCGGCGCTCTCGTCCAGCCCCCGCTCCATCCCAAGCTTCAGGATGATGGGGCTGAACAGCAGCACCGCCGGGGTGGAAAAGCAGACCGCTCCGGCGCAGAGCCAGTACTGCCGCGTGCCAAGCATCTGCCGGGGCGAGAGGTCAAGGGGCGGCGCGGCCTTAGCCTTTCCCTGCTGGCTGGGCTGAGGCTTTTCGGGCGGCGGGTCGGTCAGCAATGCACTGCCCGCGAGGCAGACCGGCAGGGTCAGCGCACCCAGCGCCCAGAACGCGCCCCGGATGCCCTGCACCGGCCCGAAACCCCGCAGCGCCGTGCGGACAAAGACGGTCAGGAACGCTCCGCTCAACCCCACTGCGCCCCCGATAACGCCGGTGGCGAGGCCCTTCCGACCCTTGTACCACTTCTGGGCGCAGGACTGGATGGACGGATAGAGAAAGGCTGTGCCGAGCCCCGCCGGGATGCTGAACACCCCGAAAAAAGCCCTTCCCTTCTCTGCCGGGAGAGCCGCCGCCGCGAAGAATCCGCCGCAGAGCAGACCCGTCCCCCACAAAGCTGCAAAGCGAGGGCCGTGCTTATCCTGCAGAAAGCCGCCGATGACGCACCCTATGCCGAAAAATGCGATGAGCACTCCGAAGGCATAGCCTGCCCCCTGCTCGCTGAGGCCGTATTCCTCCATGACGGGTCTTTGAAACACGCCCCACGCGGCGGGCAGGCCTGTCAATACCTGAATGGCCGCGCCCGCCGTCAGGATGGCCCAGGGTCTTGTTTTCTGCATTTCGTGCATCACCTCAGAGAATAGTGTGTCCTTTTCGATTGACAAAAAGACAGTATTCTTTATAATTAGAAGGGTATTATAAAAATCATCTCTTTCGTCACGTTGCTTCTGTGCCTAAACCTCTCCGTCACGGCTGATGCCGTGCCACCTCCCCTACCGAGGGGAGGCTTTGGCATTTCGGAACACTTTATCTCTTCGCCAGAGGCTCCCCTAGGAGGGGAGCTGTCTGCGAAGCAGACTGAGAGGTTAGGCTCAGTATCTGCCATCCGCGACTGAGAGGGCTATACAGAAAGAGGACTATATTATGAAAACTCAGGCCTTAAAAGGTATGCGCGACCTTCTGCCCAACGAGCAGACCCTGCGCGACTACATTCAGGGCAAAATTCTCGAGACTTACCGCGCATCCGGCTTCGAGCGCATCTCCACCCCCATGCTGGAGGATATGGAGAACCTCGACAAGTCCGACGGCGGCGACAACCTGAACCTCATCTTCAAAGTGCTCAAGCGCGGCGACAAGCTCACCGCCGCCCTGAACTCCGGCGACCCGAAAGAGCTCTCCGACATGGGCCTGCGCTATGATCTGACCCTGCCCCTGAGCCGCTTCTACGCCGCCAACAAGGACAAGCTCCCCCACCCCTTCAAGGTCATCCAGACCGACCGCGTCTTCCGCGCCGAGCGCCCCCAGAAGGGCCGTCTGCGCGAGTTCGTCCAGTGCGACATCGACATTCTGGGCGACGAGAGCCCCAACGCCGAGGTCGAGCTCATCGACGTGACCACCCGCGCCCTGCTGGGCATCGGCTTCGACGGCTTCACCGTCAACATCAACGACCGCCGCATCCTGCGCGGGATGCTGGAGAGCATGGGCTTTGCCGCTGATACGCTGGATTCCGTCTGCATCACCTTCGACAAGATGGATAAGATCGGTGCCGACGGCGTGAAGGCCGAGCTTCTCGAGAAGCAGCTGCCCGAGAGCGCGGTCAACGCACTGGCCGACTTCATCGCCGCCGGCGAGGTGACGCTGGACGCTGTGGCCGCCCGCTGCGCAGACCCCGCCATCGCCGACGACCTCAAGTACGTCCTCGCTACTGCCAACGCCATGGCCGCAGGCCGCTATCAGGTGGCCTACTGCCCCAGCCTCGTGCGCGGTCAGGGCTACTACACCGGCATGGTCTTCGAAATCACCTGCCCGCAGTTCAGCGGCGCAGTCGCCGGCGGCGGCCGCTATGACAACATGGTGGGCAAGTTCCTCGGCACTCAGGTGCCGGCAGTCGGCTTCTCCATCGGCTTCGAGCGCGTCTGCGGCATCCTGCTCGAGCAGGGCTATCAGATCCCCGGCGCAAAGCAGAAGATCGCATTGCTCTACGGTAAGGACGCCGACTTCACCGCCGTCCTGAGCAAGGCCGCTGCCCTGCGCGATACCTACAACGTCACCGTCCTGCCTCAGGGCAAGAAGCTCGGCAAGCAGCTGGGCCAGCTGGAAGCAGCAGGCTTTGCCGGTGCCGCCTTCATGGACAAGGACGAGGTAAAGGTCTTTGCCGCTCAGTAAGGGCTGAACAAACCAAAAGCACTGCACTCCCCAAAAGTGGGCGGGTGCAGTGCTTTTTTGCGTTTATGGCTGCCGGGTCAGCCGGTTTTTTTGGCGTTGGGGTACACCCGCTCCATCCGGGCGTTGTCAAAATGTTCGTCGAGGAAGACGTCCAGCTGGTTCGCCGGGGCGAGGCCGCTGGTGCGGGCGTCGTACCGGGCCAGCGCCAGTGCCGAAAGCCCCATATTCACGGCCATGAACACCGTCAGCACCACGGTCATCCAGGGCAGGATGTGCTTTTTCAGGTTTGCCATCAGCTTTGCGACGAGGGGGTAGCCGTACCGGATCCAGACCACCGCCGCGATGCCCCAGAAAAAGCAGTAAAGCAGATTGACACGGCCTCCCAGATTGAACTTGAAGCCGCTGTAGTCCCAGAAGATGACGCCGAACAGCAGCTCACCCACGGCGCTGCAGATATACTCATATGCGCCGCCCATCACGAAGCCGAACAGGAAGATGGAGCGGTCGCTCCGCTCCTCGCTGCCCCGCAGCAGGACCGCCGCCATGACCAGCGCCAGCCCCCACACCACGCTGAAGGGTCCCCACACGAGGCTCGAGCGGCTCATCCAGACGCCCGCCGTCACCCTGCAGAACAGCGTCTCCACCACGTCGCCGAGGAAAGCCCCGATGACAAAGAGCCAGACGAGGTCGCCGAAGCTCAGAGCCTTTTCTTTCTGAACAGTCGGCTCGGGCTGGACGATGGCCGGGTAAGCCCGCTGGATACGCTTTTCCACATGGGCGATGAGCCGCTGGCGCAGCTTGTCCGAGTGCTTTTCCAGCTCGAGATTGAGCTGTTCCAGCCTCGGATGGCTGGCGGCGTACCGGTTGACGGCCAGCGCTGCGCCCAGCTGGTCGAGAACGGCCAGCGTCATCGCCGCCCAGACGCCGATATGCAGCAGCCAGCCCGGCAGCAGGGCGCAGAGCCGTAGCAGCAGGACGTTGCCCCACAGCACGCTTGCCATGCCCAGCAGGCCCCAGAGCACCGAGTACTGCAGGCAGACGTAGCCGTCCAGATTGAACTTTTTATCTGAGTAGTCCCACCAGCGGCGGCGGTGCATCCTCTCAAGCAGCTTGGCCGTCACCCACTCCACCACGGTGGCGTTGGCCGCACAACCGAGGAAGAGGGCCACCGGCGTCGAGCGCAGGTCGGCAAAGCCCACCGCCATCAGCACAGCCGCCGTGCCGTACACGAAGCAGAACGGGCCGGACGCCACGCCGCGGTTGACGAAAGCGCGGCCTTTGATGGTCGCCACCACCGTCTCGGCTACCCAGCCGAGGAACGAGTAGACCAGATAGATGACGCAGAGGGTATAAAAATTCAGCTCCATTGCGTGTTTCCTTTCTCATATAAACGGTTATAGAGCTATTGTATGCAGTTTTGGCCGCGTCCGCAAGAGGGAGACGGGATTTTTACGCAAAAAGGCCGCTGTAAGAAACCTCTCCGTCAGCGCTAACGCGCTGCCACCTCCCCTAGCAAGGGGAGGCTTTGGCATGACGGATAGCCTTGCCTTTTCGCCAGAGGCTCCCCTCGGTAGGGGAGCTGTCGAGCGAATGCGAGACTGAGAGGTTATCCCTTCGTCGCATACGTCACATCCAGCACCGGGCCGAAGGGGTCGAAGACGAGGCCCTCGATGCCGTTGGCCACCAGCAGCCGCTTCTGCTGGGTGAAGAGCGGCACGGCCACAGCCTGTTCGAGGAGCTGGCGCTCACAGGCGGCCAGCAGAGAGCAGCGGGTGCTGCCGGTGGCTGTGGCGCTGGCCGAGAGCTGAGTGGTGTAAAGGGCGTCGCTGTAGCCGGTCAGCCCGCCGCCGATGGGGGAGAACTGGGCCAGTGCGGTGTAGACACTGCCGCCCTCGGCCTGCACGGGGGCGAGGGCGATGGTGTAGCTGCCGTTTTCGAGACGCTTCTGGAACTCTTCCGGCTCCACCTCTTCCACCGAGAAGAAGAGCGAAAACTCCTTCTGCCATGCGCTGTTGATGAGCTCGGCGGTGTCATTGAGGCCGCTGCCGGAGGGCAGCAGCAGGGAGACGCGGCCAAAGTCGGAGGGGGAGACGCCGCCGTCGCGGGCGGCGATGTAGAGTGCGCGGGGGTCGCCGAAGGCCGGGCGGACATCGCCCGCCGTCTGCCGGTAGTCGATGCCGTCCACGGTCAGGCCGTCGGGGATGAGGCCCTTTGCCTCTGCGAACAGCCCGCCGCCGGGGACTTCCACTGCCGAAGCGGCTACACTGCCCAGTGCCTGCCGAAGCTCAGTGGAAGCAAAGATGGAGTCGCAGTTGAAGAGCAGCGCCCATGTGGTGTCGGAGTAGGACACGCTCTGCAGCGAGGTGGGGGTGCCGCTGTCGTCGAGGGCGGCGGTGCATTTTTCGTTGTTGATGAGCTCTTCGGCGGACTGGCCGGAGCTCGTGGTGTTCTCCACGAGGCGCAGGCTGTCGATTTGATTCCCCGAAGCCGCCCGGCGGAGGAAAAGGCCGCTGGACGTCCAGTTATAAAGGTAAAAGTGTCCGCTGGAAAGGGTGGAGGCGCTGGTCAGACCGTAGGTGCCTCGGGTGCTGTCAAAAAACGCTTCGTCGCAGGGCATCGCGCCGGGCAGCGTCAGCTTGGAGAGGAACGTCTCGTCGGGCGAGGAGAGTCGGAACACCAGTTTCAGCGGCTCCGCAGCAGTGACGCCCAGCGCGCTGGCGGGCTTCTGACCGGCCAGAACGGCGGCGCTGTTCTCGAGGGCAGAGAACTCCACGGCGTAGGGGGAGTTGGTGCCGGGGAGGAACATCCGCTGGAACGCGAAGACGAAGTCCTCGGCGGTGATGGCGTAGTCGGTGGGATCTCCCTTCGAGGCGGTATAGGTCAGACCGTCCTTCAAATAGAATGTATAGGTGAGCCGGTCGGCAGATACCTCCCACCGCTCACACAATTCCGGCGCGAGGCTGCCGTCCGGTGTGCGGCGGACGAGGCCGCTGTAGAGGTTCTCGCAGGCGATGATGTCCGAGGCGCTGGACGCCACCTGCGGGTCGAGGTTCGCGGGGATGGAGTCCACGAACCAGGTAAAGCTGTTGGAGCCGGAGCCGCAGGCGGTCAGGCTCAGAACAAAAAACGCAGCCAATAAAGCCGCGACAAAGCGAAGCTGTTTCAAGAAATGCATCCTTTCGGGCCGGTGCGGCCCTGTTTGTCTCAGAAAGTGATAAAGAAATACGAAAACTGCACCCGGACAGGCGCAGGAAAATTCTGGTGTCGAGTCGGCGCAATGCTGTTGATGCTGCGCCAAAAATCGAAATCGCTATAAGTGTAACAGAAACAGTCAGAAAAGACAATCGACATTTTGTTGATTTGAGTGGACATTTTGAGCCACGGTTTGTGTTTTTCCGTTGCCAATCGGAAACAAATGGTCTATAATGGGGGACGGCAATGCATTTTCTCCTGCGGCTGTGTGCGGCGGGGGTGCTATGGTAATATACATTTATAGAGGAGGTCCTTTTTTATGCAGAAGGAACAGCAGGAGCTTGCAAACCTCATCAAGGGCAAAAAGGTTGCCTTTATCGGCGCGGGCGTCAGCCATAAGACGCTCATCAAGGAGTTCGTGGAGCTGGGTGCACACGTCACCCTCTGCGACCAGAAAAAGAGCGTGGAAGATTTCGGCGACTACGCCGCCACCATCAAGGAGCTGGGCATCGATCTGAGCCTCGGCGAGAATTACCTCGACGGTTTCAAGGGGCAGGACATCATCATGCGCACCCCGGGCTTCGTGGGCTATTTCGAGAAGCCTTTGCAGGACGCCATGGCCGCCGGCACCATGGTCACCAGCGAGGTGGAGCTGTTCTTCCAGTTCTGCCCCTGCGAGATCGTGGCCGTGACCGGTTCTGACGGCAAGACTACCACCACCACCCTTATCTCCAAGTTCTACGAGGCCGCAGGCCGCAGGGTGCATCTGGGCGGCAACATCGGCGCAGCCCTGCTGCCCATGCTGCCCGAGGTGAGCCCCGACGACGTGGCCGTGGTGGAACTGTCCAGCTTCCAGCTCATCAGTATGCGCAAGAGCCCGAAGATCGCGGTCGTCACCAACGTGACCCCGAACCATCTGGACCACCACAAGGATATGCAGGAGTACATCGACGCCAAGCGGAACATCCTGCTCCATCAGGTGCCGCCCTGCCGCGAAGTGCTGGGCTATGAGAACGACATCACCCGCAGCATGGTGCCCGACTGCAAGGGCAAACAGGTCTGGTTCACCCGCCTGCACGACACCGACAACGGCGCGTTCCTGCGCGGGGACGGGATGCTCTGCATGGCTGAGGACGGCGTCGTGACCCCGTTCCTGGCCCAGAAGGACATCAAACTGCGCGGCCTGCACAACATCGAGAACCTGCTGGCCGCTGCCGCCGCCGTCTGGGGTGAAGTGCCCGTTGAGGCCATCCGGAAGGTGGGCAGCACCTTCACCGGCGTGGAGCACCGCATCGAGCCGGTCCGTGTGCTGGACGGCGTGACCTACTACAACGACTCCATCGGCACCAGCCCCACCCGCACCATCGCGGGCCTGCGTAGCTTTGACCAGAAGGTCATCCTCATTGCAGGCGGCTACGACAAGCACATCCCCTATGAGCCGCTGGCCCCGGAGGTCATCGCGCACGTCAAGGACCTTGTGCTGATGGGTGCCACCGGCCCCCGCATCGAGAAGGCCGTCTGCGAGCATCCGGACTTTGCAGCGTCCGGCCTGACCATCCAACATGCCGACACCATGCAGCACGCTGTCGAGCTGGCCCGCGCCGCTGCACAGCCCGGCGATATCATCATCCTGTCTCCGGCCAGCGCATCCTTCGACCTGTATCCCAACTTCGAGGTGCGCGGCCGCGAGTTCAAGAAGATCGTCAACGAGCTGAAATGATCCGGCAGGCCACGACACCCCGCGCAAAACTGCGCTTTTACAACGCCTGCCGGGGCAAACTCTGCCTGGGGGCCACGATGCCGCTGGCGCTGGAGCTGCTGGGCAAGAGCCAGCCGGGCCGCTTTTTTGCCGGGCCTACGCTGGCGCTGGATATCGGCGGCAGCACGGCCTGGATGGCAGGCCACGCTAACCCCGAAGAGCTGGCCGGGTTCCTGACCTTCTGCGGGTGCGGCGCCGTTGTGCTGGACGAAGCCGAGGCGGCCCCGCCCGCCGGGTGGACCCGTGCAAGACCCCACACCATCTTCGGCCTGACGCCGGGGCGGCAGCTTCCGGAGCCAGAGGCCGACGAAGCGCTCTGGGCCTCGCTGACTCTTGACCGGGACCCTCCGGCCCGCCCGGTGGCAGAGGCGCTTTTTCCGGCCCGGCCTGCCCGGCGGGATGACTTTTACTCCGAGCTGTGCACCAAGCGCAGCCGGGGCAGGGCCCGCGTCTGGGCGCTGTGGCAGGGGGAGACGCTTGCCTGCACCGTCGGGGCCTATGCCCTTGCCAACGGTCAGGCCTACATGGCCTGCGGGGAAACGGCCGAACCGCTGCGGGGCCGGGGCATCGGCGGGCGGCTCATCGTCCGGCTGGCGAACGAACTCTCGGCAGAAGGCTTCCAGCCTGTTTTCCTCTGCGCCCCCGAACGGGTGCACTTCTATACCCGCCTCGGCTTCGAAAAACTGGGCGAGTATGCGCGCTATGAAGCGCCCGCAAAGTAAAATCGGCGGGGATATCTCCACGTAAAAAATAATAAGAAACCCAAAGGATCGAATATGTCAATGTTAAGCCATTTTTTTGATTTCAAACCCGAAGCCCTGGCTCTGGATGAACAGGCCATGGAACTCTGCCAGCCCTATTTCCGGCACATGGAGGAGATCCGCGACTTCAACCAGCTCAAGATGCTGAAAGCCTTTGCGGACACCCAAATGTCCTCCACCGATATGCTGGGCACCACCGGCTACGGCCTGTGGGATACCGGCCGCGCCAAGCTGGAGCAGATCTTTGCGGAAGTGATGGGGGCTGAGGACGCCCTCGTCCGCAGCCAGTTCCAGAGCGGCACCCATACGCTGGCCGTGGCCCTGTTCGGCCTGCTGCGGGCAGGGGATACCCTGCTGGCTGCCACCGGCCGCCCCTACGATACGCTGGAAGGCGTCATCGGTCTGGACGGCAAGGGCAAGGGCACCGGCACCCTGATGGACTACGGCGTGAAGTACGACGAAGCCCCGCTGAAAGCGGATTTCACCCCGGATTATGACCTCATCGCCCAAAAGGCACCGGGGGCCAAGGTCTGCCACATCCAGCGCAGCCGGGGCTATCTGCAGCGGAATGCGTTCGATCTGGCCACCATCCGGAAGATCGCCGACACCGCCCGCGCCGCCAACCCGGAGATCATCGTCTTTGTGGACAACTGCTATGGCGAGTTCACCCAGACGGAAGAACCCTGCCAGGCCGGTGCCGACCTCGTGGTGGGCAGTCTTATCAAGAATCCCGGCGGCGGCATCGCCCCCACCGGCGGCTACATCGCAGGCCGCAAAGACCTCGTGGAACTCTGCGCCTACCGCCTGAACGCACCCGGTCTCGGTAAGGAGCTGGGCTGCACACTGGATACCCCCCGCGATCTGTATCTGGGCTTCTACTATGCGCCCGGCGTCGTGTGTGAGGCCATCAAGACGGCCATTTATGCGCAATGCCTGCTGGAACTGGCGGGCAAGACGCCCATCCCGCGCTACTGCGAGGACCACAACGACATCGTGACCTGCTTCGACGCCGGTACGGCGGATGCCCTCATCGGCTTCTGCCGCGGTGTGCAGGCGGCAAGCCCGGTGGACAGCTATGCGGCCCCGGAACCCTCGCCGGAACCGGGTTATACCGATGAGGTCATCATGGCCAGCGGCAGCTTTACGCAGGGCAGCACCATCGAGCTTTCCTGCGACG
>OGMF01004149.1_pt1 | contig 10181 bp, 9 predicted proteins | sample 1572921 | NCBI WGS metagenome assembly OGMF01 (sample SAMEA2581919, study PRJEB24529) | metagenome | biome: Human gut stool | place: China | collected 2011
ACGGCATCGTCCTCCACGGAGAGCATGGCGTTGAAGCCTTCCTGCTCATTTTTCCAGAACAGCAGGCGCAGACCGGAGCTGGTGGTCATCATTCTGGCAGGCTGCCCCGCCACGGTCAGCTCTTCCCAGACGCAGGAGTCCCGGGGCGGGTCGGAAATCGCGCTGAGATCCGTGGTCAGGGACACATGATAGGAAATCACGCTGCCGCTTGCATCACAGGTGTAGCGGATCTCCTGTCCGCCATTGCCGCAGGGCGCCACATCCGTACAGGCGTAGCCCTCTGGAATCTGCCGGGGATACCATATATTCCAGATTTCCCTCTGTCTGCACAGGAAGGACATGGGCAATTCTTCGCCAAAATCCACGCTTTCCGCCACAGCCTTCAAATCGACTGCCACATTCTGCGTAAACAGGCCGGCATAGTAGCCATCGGCCTCGTTGTGCCACGACAGTGTCTGCGCGCCCTTTTCTGAAGTCTGCAAAACGGCATCCCAGCCGGACACCGTGAAGCTGGTTTCCTCCCTCGGCGGCGCCAGCACACCTTCAATGGCCTGACTGGTGGAAATGGTGAAGGAGATCATCTCCCCCGCGTCATTGCGGTAGCAAAGATTCCGGGTTGTGTGATTCAGGGGCGAACCCTCTGCCAGACGGTAGCCCTCCGGCAGCTGCTGGGGATAGCAGCCTGCGATCACACTTCTGGCAGGCGTTGCGTCCGGCACACCTTCATCCGTTTGAACAGTCGTTGGCACATTGTGCTGCACGAGCTTCATGTGAATCCGGGCATAAGCAGCCACCGCGCACCCCACCAGCAGCAGCGTCAGGGCAATCACGGCGGCGACCAGCAGGGGTTTGCGAAAACGAATGCGCTTCTGACTGGCACTGTAATTTTTCGCTTCCTCGATGTACTTTGGGCTGATATAAGACAATCCAAGCAGCAATTCTTTGCCGTTCATACGCGGATTTCCTCCTTTTCCAGATAGATGCGCAGCTTTTCTTTGGTTCTGCTGAGCTGCATTTTTACCTTGCTTTCCGTCATGCCGTATTGCCGGGCAATTTCCGCGATGGTATCCACATACCAATACCGACGCAGAAAAATCACCCGGCTGTCCTTAGGAAGGCTTTCCAGAAACGCATCCAGAATACGCCCCAGCTCTTTTCCCCGCATGGTACGCTCGTGACTGGCGTCTGGAATGCACTGCTCCATATCTTCCGTCAGCGAGACGACCTCCGCCTTTCGCTTTGCCGCCATGTTCCAGTCCAGTCTCGTCAGGGACAGATGGCGGCAGATGGCAGCAAGAAAAGCGAAGAAATATCTGGGCCGCTGGGGAGGAATCGCCTTCCATGTCTCCATGTACGTATCATTCACGCTTTCCTCCGCGTCTTCACGGCTCCGTAAGATGTTTTTCGCCAAAGCGTTCAGTCTCCTGCCATAAACGGCATCCGTTTCTTTTATGGCATCCTCGTTTCGTGCCCAGAACAATTCCACGATTTTGGCATCTTCCACTTTAGGTCGCTTCCTTTCTTTTGTTCCTCACCTTAGTAGTAGGGTTTTCTGTCAGGAAAGTCACATCTATGATACCATTTTTTCGAGAAAAGGAAAGGCCATGTGTTTTTATCGGCACCTGCTCTCAATATACCGCATTTTCCATTTTCCGGAATGCGCGAGGAAACCTCTTGCATCCTTTCCAAAATCGTAGTATCATGGATTACGATTTCGGAACTTTTCAGGGAAGGGGAATTATGGAACAAAATCTGCTGCCGCGCTGAAGGAAGAGGTTGAAAAAGCACACCGCCCGAAAGCCGGGAACTGACCCGCAAAACCGGCATAGGGCTTTCCATTACTTAAGGAAGTAATGATTGCATAGGTTATCCGAAGATTTCTGCGTATGAGGGTGCGCAGGGTATCTTCAGGGGCTTCGGCCCGAAAAAAGAAAGAAAAGAGGACACACTATGAGCAACACGACAAAGAAACGCTGGGGCGACCGGAAAGACGCCCGCTGGATCCGCGATATGGATTCGCTCCATGTCATTTTGCCGCATCTGATGAACCACCGCACGGATGCCGAGGTCTACGTCAACATGGAATTCGACGTGACAGAGGCGCTTCGCTACATCGCACGGAAGAACGAGGGCGAGGAAGAATACCGCGCCACGCTTTTTCACTGCATTCTTATGGCTGTCGCAAAAACGATATATCTTCGCCCGCAGCTCAACAGCTTCATCTCCGGCCGACGTTTTTACCAGCGCGACGAAATTACCCTTGGCTTCGTAGCCAAGAAACGCTTCGAGGATCACAGCGAGGAGTCCCTCGTGGTCATCTCCGCGCCGGAAGACTGGACGCTCACCGAGGTGACGCACCGGGTCGTCGGCAAGGTTCACAAGGCCCGCACGGAAAAGAACGACGGTGTGAATGGCGCGATGGACGTGCTCAAAAAGCTGCCGCGTCCGGTTCTGGCATTTGTCATCTGGATCATCAAGACACTGGACTTCTTTGGCAAGGTGCCCGACTTCCTGCGGCAGGATGACCCGAACTTTGCCACCGTCTTCCTCACCAATCTTGGCAGCATCAAATGCCCGAGCGTCTACCATCATCTCAACAATTACGGCTCAAGCTCCATTATGGCGGCCATCGGCACCATCCGCAAGAGTGAGAAGATCGCCGGGGACGGCAGCCGCGAGGTGCGGGATGTGGTGGATATCGGTTTCACACTGGACGAACGCATTGCGGACGGCTTCTACTTTGCCCGTTCGCTCAAGATCATACAGCATCTGCTCACACACCCTGAACTGCTGGAACTGCCATTGAATCAGGAAGTAGCCTGCGGCTGATATCGCTGTCAAGCGCCTGTGGTCAGGTCATACCGTAGATGTGCTGCTTCCGGACTGTTACCCGCAGAGCGAATGGCAAGGATAACAGAAAGCGCTGTTTCCGGAAACCTAATACTATTTCCTGATTAAAATCTTTGATTTTAATCAGGAAGGCAGCGCCTTCTTCCAAAATGCAAGCCCGGACACAGAGCGGTCGTATCGCTCGTGCCCGGGCTTATGTCTTTTTATCCGATTTGCCCGTCAGCTCTCCTGAAGCTGCTGCTTGCGGAACTGGAGGGTATAGAGCTGGTAGTAGCGCCCCTTCAGGTGGAGAAGCTCCTGATGGGTGCCCTGCTCCATGATCTCGCCGTGGGACAGCAGGATAATGTTGTCCGCATGCTGGATGGTGCTCAGGCGGTGGGCTACGATCAGCATGGTGCCGATGTTCTTCATCTTCTCCAGAGAGTCCTGAATGAGTACCTCCGTCTCCGTGTCAATGTTGGCGGTGGCTTCGTCCAGGATCATGACGGAGGGCTTGTGCAGAATGGTCCGGGCGAAGCTCAGCAGCTGCCGCTGACCCGCGGAGAAGTTGTTGCCCTGCTCCCGGACGGCCTCGTCCAGACCGCCATCCAGCTTCCTGACGAAGCCGTCGGCGTTGACATACCGGCAGGCCTGCCAGACGTCTTCATCCGTCACGTTCTCGGAGCGCAGGACGATGTTGCTGCGGATGTCCCCCGCGAACAGGAACACATCCTGGAGCATCTGGCCGAAGTGGCTGCGCAGAGAGGCAATCTTAATGTGCCGGATATCAATGCCATCGATCAGAATTTGCCCCTTCTGGATATCATAGTTCCGGCAGATCAGGCTCAGGATGGTGGACTTTCCGGAACCGGTAGCCCCAACAAAGGCCACGGTCTGCTTGGGATACACATGGAAGGAAACGCCCTGCAGCACCCACTCGCCGGGATTATAGGCAAACCACACGTCCCTGAACTCGATCTCGCCCTTCATTTCCTTCAGCTCGATGGCGTCCGGCTCGTCCACCACCTCGGGAACCATATCCAGAATGGTGAATATCTTCTCCGCCGCGGCGAAGGACTGCTCCAGCATATCAAACTGCTCGGCCAGCGCCTGAATGGGGTTGAAGAACCGGGAGATATACATATAGAAAGCGACCACCGTCTCGCTGGTAATGGTTTGCCCCAGAAAGGTCGTGTCCTTGATATAACCCTTGCAGCCGATATAGAAGAGGAACAGGTTGGATGTGACGAACAGCATGTATACCATGGGCCGGAAGATGCCGAAGACGAACATCCGGTTCATCTTGGTCTTCTCAAGGCGCTTGCTGCGAGCCAGAAATTCGTCCATTTTCCGCTGCTCTTGGTTGAATATCTGGGTGACCTTCATACCGGATAGGTTTTCGGACAGGTAGGTGTTCATGGTACAGATCACCAGAAACGGCACAAAGCACAGCACCATCAGCGTCAGGGCGTAATTCAGGATCAGCATGGCCGCCAGCACACCGATGATCACCAGAGAGTTCTTCGCCAGCGTCACCAGAATGTTGGTGAACAGGTAGCTGATGGAGTTGGGGTCGTTGGTGACTCTCGTCACCAGCTTGCCCACGGGGATCTGGTTCAGCTGGGCGTGGGACAGCTGCTCAATGTGGGTGAAGGTGTCCAGACGGATCTGGGACAGAATTTTCTGGCCGGTCTTCTGCAGGATCATGGCCTGAAAATAGGTGCAGACCATGGACACCGCCAGAATGCCCGCGTACACGGCAACCAGCGAATAGAGCCGGGAAAGCTCAAAGCTCTGCTTGATGGTACCCTGAATGTCTGCCACCAGCAGGGGGGACACCACATCATAGGCGATGGACACCAGCATAATGAGGAACACCAGAACGAAATCCTTTTTATAGGGTCTGGCATAGCCCAGCAGTCTTTTGATGATCTCGCTGTCGGACATATGCCGTTCGCTGGTCTCCTCTTTGGTTTTTCGCTTCAGCACAGCATAGGCCGCAAGGAACAGGATCGTAAACACACCGATGACGGCGCAGACGATCAGAAGGGGAAGATACTCACGCATTGACCGCACCTCCTTCTTCCTCCAGCCGCTGCAAGTCTACCATTTTGCGGTAGGCGGGGTTTTCCGCGTACAGCCTGTCATGGGTGTCAAAGCCCGCAAGACGGCCGTCCTCGATGAACAGGATCTTGTCCATCTGCTCGATGGTGGAAATACGGTGGGCAATGAGAATGGTGGTCTTGCCCGCCCGGGTGGTGCGCAGGTTGTCCAGAATGGCCTTTTCCGTTTTGGTATCCACGGCGGACACGGAATCGTCCAGAATCAGAATGGGCGCGTCCTTCATCAGCGCCCGGGCAATGGAGATACGCTGCTTCTGGCCGCCGGAGACGGTAACGCCCCGTTCGCCCAGTACCGTCTGATAGCCCATCTGGAATTCGGAGATATTGCCGTCAATATCCGCCAGCTTGGCTGCCCGGCGGATCTCCTCAGAGACGGTTTCGGACTTGCCGAAGGCGATGTTGTTCTCAATGGTGTCCGAGAACAGGAAGTTGTCCTGAGGCACATAGGCGCAGGCGTCACGGACGGAGCGGATGGAGAGGTCGTTCACATCCCTGCCGTCAAGGAACAGCTGCCCGTCGTTTACATTGTAAGTGCGCAGGATCAGGTCTACCAGAGTGGTCTTGCCGGAGCCGGTCTTGCCCACCAGACCGATGCTCTCGCCGGGGCGGATGGTAAAGGACACATGCTCCAACGCGGGGATATCCCCGTCGGGGTAGGTAAAGCTCAGGTCGCGGAATTCAATCTCGCCCCTGGGGTCCGTCAGCTCCTGAACGCCGGGGCGGTCAAAAACGTTTTTGGGCGCGTCCAGCAGCTCACTGATCCGCTTCAGGGACGCTTTGCCCCGGGAGGTCATGTCGATCAGATCGGCCACAGCCATAATGGGCCAGACCACGGCGTTGAAATAGCCGATGAACTCCATAAGCTGACCGGCGTTGAACTGACCCTTGTAGACCAGATAGCCGCCGTAGCCCAGAATCACGCAGATGACGCTCTCCACGAAGGTGGTCACCAGAATCCGCATCAGCACGGAGGTCTTGGTGAAGGCGATGTTGGAGTCCTCGCTGTCCCGGTTCAGCTTTTCAAAGGCCATCAGCTCCTTGGCCTCCTTCACAAAGGCCTTGATGACGGCAATTCCGGAAAAGCTCTCCTGAGCGAAGTCGGACAGATCGGAGAAGCACTTCTGCCGGTAGTCCCACTTCCGGGTCATGTTCTTGCCCACCACCGCGGCGCTGGCGAACAGCAGCCCCATGGGGATCAGGGACAGGACGGTGAGCAGGTGATCCATGCGCCACATTCTGGTAATGGCCAGAGAACACACAATGATGGGGTCAAAGAACTGCATGAAGCCCCAGCCGTAGCACTCCTGAACAGTGTCCAGATCGTTGGTGAACAGGCTCATCAGATTGCCAACCTTGTTCACCTGATAATACTCCCGGCTCAGGTCTTCTGCGTGGCGGAACATCTTATCCCGCAGGTCCGTCTCCACCTTAGTAGCCGCGCCGAAGATCGTTACCCGCCACAGGAAACGGCCGAAGACGATGGCAAGGATGATGCCGACCATGGGCATGCAGATCCTGTCCAGCAGGAACGCCATATCAAAGGGCACCTGTACGCCGTTTTCCACAATGTATCCTTGATTCAGTCCATTGATGACCAACTGATAAATTTCAGGCACCTTCAGCTGCAAGTAGTCCACGGTAAACAACGCCAGCAGCCCCGTTAGCAGAGCCAGCGCGTACTTGCGGTAATAGACGTTGATATGCTTGCCGAAAATCAAGAAAATTCCTTCTCCTCTCTCTTAGGGTCTATCTGAAAACCGGGAATATGACCAACAGCGAGGGATTTTTCGCCTGCTGAAGCCATTTTTCCGCAGGAATACTTTGTGTATTACAAGGGAAAATGGTGCACAGCAGGCGGAAAAGACCCGCTGTTTGGGCATGTTGACGGTTTTCAGATAGACCCTAATAAAATGATTTCATCATTTTATTTGAGCTGTTTCACAGCAGACCGCCTGTCGGCGGTAAGAAATGTATTGACTTCGTTTTTTGCGGCAATGCCGCAGGCCGCAATCCTGCGGCCTAATAAAACGCTTTTAAGCGTTTTATCAAAAACTCGTATAAGGATTTTTGTTGACTGCCCCGTCCGGATTCGCTATGATTATCCCAAAAGGAGGGATCGTCATGGAGGACACGTATTTTATGGACGAAGCGCTTGCTCTGGCGCGGGAGGCCGCGGCGGACGGCGAGGTGCCGGTGGGCTGCGTGATCGTCCGGGGGGACACCATCGTCGGCCGGGGGCGCAACCGCCGGGAGACGGACAAGTCCGCCCTCGCCCACGCGGAGATAGAAGCCATCGGGGAAGCCTGCCGGCGTTTGGGCGGCTGGCGTCTGTGGGAGTGTACCCTGTACGTGACGCTGGAACCCTGCCCCATGTGTGCCGGGGCCATTATCAACGCCCGCATCCCCCGGGTGGTCTACGGCGCTTCCGACCGGAAGTGCGGCGCTGTGGATTCGGTGTGCAGTCTGTTTTCCATGGAGTTCAATCATCACCCGCAAGTGGAAAGCGGCGTCCGGGAAGCCGAGTGCGGGGCGCTGCTGACGGAATTTTTCCGTAATCTCCGGATGGAACTGCGTTCCAGACCCAGATGGAAGCCGGGGAGTAATACATAGGTTTTTCAGCGTCATTTTTCGACGCTGACGAGGTTTTTCGACATTACTTTACGTAAGGGGGGCGGCGTATGGGCAGCAGAGCGCTGCGGGTGGGCGCGGCGGCAATTCTTTGCGCCCTTACCCTGCGGCTGTTCGCTTCGGGATTTCCGGGGAAGCTCCTGTCGTGGCTGACAAGCCCGGATACCGCCGCATTCCTGATCTACTTAGAAACCGGACGAGACGTCCGGTTTTCGCCGTCTCAGGAGGCATTTTCGGTGGATTTCGTGGAATCTCCGCCCCCTGCGGCACCGCAGCCCACCGAGCCGCCCCTTCCGTCCTTTTCTGACCCGGAAATGGTGAAGCTGTACTATGCCTGTTCCGTCAGCCCAGACATCGGAGCGCTGATGGAGCAGCCCCTGAGATCTGACCGGTGACCAGCCCACGGTGCTGATCCTGCACACCCACTCCACGGAAAGCTACACCCGCCACGGCGAAGCCTATACCGAGACTTCTTCCTACCGGACGCTGGACGACAATTTCAACATGCTCTCCATCGGCCGCCGGGTGCAGGCGCTTCTGGGGGAAAGCGGCATTGTCGCCGTACAGGACACGTCCCTGCACGACTACCCGTCCTACAACGGTTCTTATGCAGACGCCCGGAAGTCCATCCAAAAACTCTTGGAGGAATACCCCACGATCCAGATGGTGCTCGACCTCCACCGGGACGCCTCCGGCGGGGCAAGCCAGATGCGCACCCTCGCCCATGTAGATGGCAGCGACAGCGCCCAGCTGATGATCGTCGTGGGCACGAATTACGATACATGGGAGGAAAATCTCTCCCTGGCGCTGAAGCTCCACGCCCAGCTGGAAACGGCCTGCCCCGGAATCACCCGCCCGTTACAGCTGCGCGGCCAGCGGTTCAACGAGGACTTGTCCCCCGGCGGTCTGCTGATCGAGGTAGGTGCCGCCGGGAACTCCCACGACGAGGCGCTGACCGCCGCCGGGGAACTGGCGAAGGCCATCATCGCACTGGCGAAGGGCACTCAGCCGTTGGATGAAGAATAAGAGTACCGCACAGATTTGCTGGGTGGTCGTAAAACAGCGAATGGAGCGTATCGGTAAAGATACGCTCCATTCCTGCGCTCGGCCACCTCTCCCATAGGGAGAGGCAAGAGGGTGCAGCTTTTTTAAAACAGATTCCACCACGACGCCCCGTGAGCCTGCCCCATGGCCTCCACCTTTCTGGAAAGGGCGGCGCACCCGGCGGCGAAGTCGGTTTCCTCCCGGGCGGCGGCGTAGACCTCCACCTCGGCAAACAGCGCGTCAATCTCCTCCATGGGCGTGTGGTCGGCAAAGCAGGCGCCCAGATGGCGGCTGCGCCCCCATGCTTCCCGCGCCTGAAGCATCAGCACTTCTCCCTGCGCCATGTCTCCCTGAAGCGCCGTTTTCGCGGCGTTTTCCAAATCCCGTGCAATCGGCTCATGGCACTTGGCCATGCCCCATGTGGCGGCAATGCCCCCGGCCAGCAGGACGAGAAGCAGAACGAATCCGATCCAACTGCGTTTCATCTGCCGTACTCCTTTCCCAGCCACACGACCTTGTTCCCGGCGTCCACCGTCAGCAGCAGGGTGTCCGCGATTTCCGCGCGGTGCTCCTGCAGGACCTGCTTCAGCCATGCTTCATCCTTCCCGGCTCTGCCCAGATTCTCTCTGGAAAGGAAGCCGTCCTCCACGATGGTCACGGGGAGGAACTGGGGCTTGGGGTGAATGCCCGCATCCTTGGCGCTGGCGGGACGCTCCTTGGGGAAGGGAAACACGGAAAGATTTCCGTCGGTTTCCAGAATGGCGTACTGCACGGCGGTGATATCCAGCACGTCCTTTTCCCGCAGGTGCCCCGTCAGCTCGTCCAGCGTCACCCGGGTGCGGCGGAGATTGTCCTGCATCAGCTTCCCGTTTTCAATCAGGATCACCGGCTTGCCGCACAGCAGCTGCCGGAACTTCACGCTGTACAGGATCAGCCCGGACAGCACCAGCTCCGACCCCAGAACCGTCAGGATCGGCACCAGCCCGGAATACAGGGGGATCGCCCCGTCCTGCATGGGAATTGCCGCCAGATTTGCCAGCAGCATGGTCACAACAAACTCCGTCGGCTCCATCTCCCCGATCTGCCGCTTGCCCATCAGCCGGACGCAGACGATCAGCACCAGATACAGCGCGATGGTGCGCACATAAGACATAATCAAAACCCGTCACCTCTTTGAAGTAGCTTCCCCAAAAGGCGGCGGGATATACGAAAATTCTCCCGGACGGCTGCGCCATCCGGGAGAAAAATCATGCGGGAATATTCTCTTTCACAACGGCAACGCCGTCTACCAGATTCGCCATTTCCAGCGTACCCTCCACGGCCATCTGGCGCTCCATCAGGTCGGTGAGGATCACCATGCCGTCCCGGCACTCGATCTTCATGACGTTGCGCATCATGACCGTTTCGGGGGTAAGCTTGTTCTTATAAACGGTAGAAAGACACATTGTCTGTCCCTCCTTTACTTGACCTCAAGGCTGGACAGCACAACGCTCAGGCGCATGTTGCCCTTCTCAAAGTCGGATACGGCGGCCATGACCTGCTCGTAAGCGGTGTGGT
>OGMF01004152.1_pt1 | contig 10178 bp, 6 predicted proteins | sample 1572921 | NCBI WGS metagenome assembly OGMF01 (sample SAMEA2581919, study PRJEB24529) | metagenome | biome: Human gut stool | place: China | collected 2011
GTTCATCGGAGAGATAAGTATGCGGTTCGCCTTTATTTGTAATGGCAAATTCTTTATTTGCTCCACATTACTGATAAGCTTATGTGGCATATAATCTGTTGTGGCATCCAAATCGGCTCCATACTTCTGATTATATCGTTTTACGGCAGTCGCAAATATCTGGTCAATCAAAGGCTTTATAACTTTGGAGGCTGTCTTCACTCCCGGTTGATAAGGATTCTGATTATAATTCTGGTCGGTATAAAACATTCGTTGCTGCAAAGCTTTCACATGATTATATCTCCGTAAGAAAAAAGACTTCGAATCATTTTTGACCATTTTCAGTACTTCTTCTCCGGTTTCGGCCAGCAGATTGAATTGATGAAGCCACGGAGTTATTTCTACAATCAACGGCTCGTTTTCTGTATTCACCAATAGGATATCGCCAGCTTCCTTCATCTGTTCAAATGTATCCCACAAGAGGTCAAAATCAACTTTTTCATATTTTCCACTCTCAACATAACTGCTAAGGAAACGTTTGGCTACGGGTTGAATATTCATAGACTCTTCGCGGCGATAACCGTGTCCGTTGGGACCTAAGTCGGAATTGTGCATGGCAAAACATTCCAATTCGTCCGCAGCCCCCGGAAGAATGGTACGGATAGCGTCTTTCCACGTTTTCCAAGTATCATATTTAGTAGGATTCCATGCATAACTTGCAACACTGTAAATAGCAATCTTAGAGGCTTCGGCGTGCTCCATAGGATTGGTCACAAAACCGGACATTTCCTTCGCTATTGTGGTGTCGTTGCCATAAACAGGTCCGAGCAGTAAATGGTCGCGTACATAATCGGATACCGGAAAATTCCACCAAATGTAGGCGGGACGTTTAATGCGTTCGTTAATCCAGGAAATGCCGTCGCGGGTAATATCGGAAATCACACGATCACCTGTCCACATAATCTGGACAGAAGGATTCAGTTTCTCACCTAATGTAGTCAGATAATTGCCTTTGGGGTTCGACCAGCTTTTATTATACTCCGTAGGACACATGATAAGCGGAGTTACATCCGGCTTTGCCTTTACAAACGCCTCATCAATATAGTTCAATAATTCAGCTTGCTTCTGAGGATTGGTACCTTCGCCCGAGATGTCATCAAAGAACACCGCGAAGGAACGGACACCGAGCTGATACATCTTCTCAAATTTTGAGAGCAATAAATCACGGTCTTCCTGGTTCCATTTGATATCCTGTCCCGGGTGAATAGCCCATACAAAATCAACTTCATTTTCATTGGCTACTTTCACAAGCTCCTGCAATTGGGCTGCTTCCTTTTCCGGATAAGGCAAACGCCAGTTGGGAGCGCTGTGATACGGATCGTCTTTAGGACCGTAGATATAGGTATTCATCTTATTCTCACCATAAAACTTCAGTTGGCGAAGACGTGCCTGATGGCTCCAGGGAGTTCCGTAGAAGCCCTCCACTACACCGCGATAACGGACAGAAGGATAATCTTTGATTTCCACTTCCGGCAATTTTCCTTCTTTCAGCAATTGGGCGAATGTCTGAATAGCATAATAAGTGCCCCGTTCATCATTGCCGGCCAATATGATTTCTTTATCATTGACAGCCAGATAATAACCTTCTTCATGGTTGGGAATCAACTTGTTATACTTACGTACACTTTTGTCTCCCTTCTCACCAATATAAATACGGATTCCTTCCTTGGTACTTTGCTTGCCGGTAAGGATACCTTGCAACGCTTTCACCGCATGCGGGTTTGCTTCTTTTTCACCTTCTATCCGGTAGATAGCAGGAAGACTGAGTGTTTTACCTTGTTCATTGAGTTGCTGTGGGGGCGGCTGTAAACTTACATTTTGTGCAATTGAAGTGAGTCCACACAACAAACAGGCTCCCATTAAATAAATCTTTCTATTTTTCATAAGTAATTAAAAGGGGGGTTAGTATATTATTATACAAAGAAATACAAATCAATCTAGTTATACAAATTTCCGGGAGACAGATAACATAGATTTTAGAATAAAAAAGAACAATTACATATTGAAAAGTTCTTAAAAAGGAACTATTAACAACTCATCGGCCAATAAAATGAGAACCGGATTGCATACTACATTTAACTTTGAACTTAAAGATTCATAATTGGTAGTGGTATATTCCATTATTTGTCTTACATTTATGACGTTTTATACTTTACTAACTTTATATATAATACAGCATGGAATATATCAATCGTTTCTACTGGCTAATAGCTTTATGTCTTATTATTTCCACCGGAGCCAATGCTTCCGTAAATCCCAAACCTTTTGTTATCCCCGAACTGAAAGAATGGAAAGGCAGTGACGGAGCTTTTGTTCCCACCGAGGCTACAAAAATCGTGTATGCCGCCAACAATCCGGAGCTTGAACGCATCGCACGAATCTTTGCCCAAGACTATCAAACAATGTTCGGACGTTCGCTCGAAGTAGTGCAAGGGAAAGGAGCTGCCGGCGACTTTATCTTTTCCCTCCGCACCGACAAGAAATTAGGAAAAGAAGGATATACGATCCGCGTCACAGACCGGGTTGCTTTATCCGCCCCCGAAAATATCGGTGTATATTGGGGTACACGTACCTTACTTCAGATTGCCGAACAGTCAGAAAATCATCAGCTCCCGAAAGGAACCCTGAGAGATTACCCAGACTATCCGCTTCGCGGCTTTATGATAGACTGCGGCCGTAAGTTCATCCCGCTTTCATACTTACAGGATTATGTAAAGACTATGTCTTACTACAAGATGAACACTTTGCAAATCCACCTGAACGATAACGGCTTCAAACAATACTTCGAACATGACTGGTCAAAAACGTATGCCGCCTTCCGCCTGGAATGTGATACTTATCCGGGACTGACGGCACGGGACGGACATTATACGAAAAAAGAATTCGTCGACCTGCAAAAATTGGCTGAACAAAGCTATGTAGAGATCATTCCGGAGATTGATATCCCCGCCCACTCCTTGGCTTTCAGTCATTATAAACCGGAATTGGGAAGTAAAGAATATGGCATGGATCATTTGGATTTATTTAATCCCGAGGTTTATACTTTCTTCGACGCTCTTTTCAAAGAATATCTGGAAGGAGAAGAACCTGTATTCCGGGGCAACAAAGTCCATGTGGGCACCGACGAATATTCAAACGCCAAAAAGGAAGTTGTGGAGAAATTCCGCGCCTTCACCGATCACTATATCCGTTATATAGAAAGCTTCGGCAAGCAAGCCTGCGTATGGGGTGCACTGACACACGCCAAAGGAGATACTCCCGTCAAATCGGAAAATGTCATCATGAATGCATGGTATAACGGTTATGCCGACCCGAAAGAAATGATAAAGCAAGGATACCATTTAATCAGTATCCCGGACGGACTGGTCTACATAGTCCCCCAGGCAGGATATTATTATGATTATCTGAATACCAAATCACTATACGAGAAATGGACTCCTGCACAGATAGGCAAAGCCGTGTTTGAAGAAAAGGACCCGAATATTTTAGGAGGAATGTTTGCTGTATGGAACGACCATGTGGGTAACGGCATTTCCAATAAGGATATTCATCACCGGGTTTACCCGGCCTTGCAGACACTAGCCGTTAAAATGTGGACAGGCAAACAAGTCACAACTCCCTATGACAGTTTCAATGAACAACGCAATTTACTAAGCGAAGCTCCGGGTGTGAATCAACTCGGAAGAATCGGAAAAGCTCCCGGCCTGGTTTACGAACAGGCAGCTGTTACCCCCAACCGTACTCTTCCCTATCGGGAAATCGGGTATAATTATCTGGTATCTTTTGATATAAAAGGAGCTGATGAAGCAAAAGGTACAGAACTGTTCCGTTCTCCTGACGCCGTATTCTATTTATCTGATCCGATAAGTGGAATGTTGGGCTTTGCACGCGACGGCTATCTCAACACTTTCAACTACCGTATCATGCCCGGCGAACATGCAACAGTAGGTATTAGCGGAGACAACCGCGTCACCCGTCTGCATATAAATGGAAAAATCGTAGAAGAACTAAATATACAGAAACGCTTTTATAATGGTGGAAAAGATTCCATGAATTACGTTCGTACATTAGTTTTCCCATTACAGGAAACAGGTAACTTCAAAAGTCAGATTACCAATCTGAAAGTCTACCGCCAATAGGACGGATATTGATACAGAAAAGGCTGTCCCGTGTTTCATTCCGGGACAGCCTTTTTATAATCCAGTTATGACAAATGTAACTGCTTTCTTACCAGTATTATTTTATGGATACTCAATAAAGAATAATCGTATCCTTCTCCTGCCTTGTATTTAATCCAAAACTGATAGAGATTTTCCGCAATACCTTCGCTAATTCTTCATCTTTACGAATAGTTCCCGTAAACAGATTATCCCTATTCTTTTTATTCTCGAAACACACTTTCGTATGATACTTCTTATTGATTAAGTTTATCAGTTCACCAAGCGGCTTATCCGTAAAGTTATACTCTTCTTTTCTCCAGTCATATCCTTCAATATCCAACGTCTCGGTTTCAATCGTCTTTGAATCAATATAGTAAGTGATGCGTTGAGCAGGCTTCACCTCTATGGCCTCTTGCCCCGTCACCTGAAAATCTATTTTTCCGGTAAAGAGAGTCACCTCCGCTACTTCATCATCAGACTTTATATTAAATTCCGTCCCTTTGACTTCCACAAGCGCATCTTTGAAATAAACCCTGAAAGGACTGCCTCCTGTCATCTTTTTCACCTCAAAAGACGTTTCTCCCTCTAAGACCACTTTGCGCTCTTTCAAAAAATCGTCCTGATATGAAAGCGTACTCCCCGCAGGGAGCCATACCACCGAACTACCAGCAAAAGACAAGCGGCGGCAGCCAGAATCCTAAAACCCCGATTATAGCCTGACAATTTTTTCTTTGCAGGTTTGTGATTCCAACATACATCCGTAATGTTGGTCCATATCTCCTCCTCAATTTTTTTGTTTTCAATAGAAGTGCCAAAGAATTTATCCCACTGTCTTAGTAATAAACGGCACACCGGTCCTTCATCCGCTAATTTTATTTTTTCCTCCGGAGTCAGTCCTTTAGAAAACATCTTCTTTACTATTTGTACAAATTCCTTGGCATTCATAATACTTTATTTTTTTAATTGAGATTCAATAGGATCGTCATACTGAGTCTGAAGCTTTACCAATTCCCCTTTCAGTTTTTCAGTTATCTTTTCATAACCGGGCTTCCCAAACAAATTATGCATTTCACGCGGATCTTTTTTCAGGTCATACAGCTCCCACGCATCAATATCATTATAAAAATGTATCAGCTTATAGCGTTCGGTACGCACACCATAATGACGTTTCACCGCATGTTCCGCCGGATATTCATAGAAATGATAGTAAAGGGACTTACGCCAGTCCTTAGGACGTTCTCCTTTCAGCAAAGGCAACAAAGATACTCCCTGAATATCTTCCGGAATATCTACTCCCGCCAGTTCCAAAAAGGTAGGTGCATAGTCTATATTCTGAACCATTTGCGACACTTTTCCTTTCTTGCCATGAGGAAAACGGGCTAACAACGGAGTACGGAATGACTCCTCGTACATAAAGCGTTTGTCAAACCAACCGTGTTCTCCCATATAGAATCCCTGGTCGGAAGTATAAACCACCAATGTATTTTCCAGAAGCCCTTTTTCTTCGAGATACTTCAACACCCGTCCGATATTGCGGTCGACCGAACGAATCACACTCAAATAATCATGCATATAACGTTGATACTTCCACTCCGCTAGTTCCTTGCCTTCCAGTTTCCGGGCTTTAAAATCTTTGATAATAGGGTCATAATAAGCATCCCAGGCAGCTTTTTGTTGCGGATTCATACGCTTATACATAGCGCGTCCATAACCTTCCAATCCAGTTTTTGTATGAATCTCATTTTCTTTATCCGCCATTTTCAGGTCATAGACAAGGTCCATATCCTTGAATATGTTCATCTCCTGTTCGGAAGCAGCTATACGGCCTTCATATTTATCATAGAAATTTTCCGGCAATGGAAACTTCACCTTATCAAACGCTCCCAAGTCACAAGTGTCGGGCATCCATGTACGGTGCGGGGCTTTATGATGCAACAACAGACAGAACGGTTTTTCTTTCTCCCGTTTGTTCTCCAGCCATTCCAGCGCCAAGTCCGTAGTGATATTGGTGGCATACCCTTCTATCTGCACTTTCTTACCATTATCTATAAAATAAGGATTGTAATAATCACCCTGACCAATCAGAATATTCCAATAATCGAATCCCGTGGGATTAGAGGTGAGATGCCATTTACCAACAATAGCAGTCTGATAACCTGCCTTCTGCAACAGCTTAGGGAAGGTCTGCTGGCTTCCGTCAAACCGGTGCGCATTATCTATAAAACCATTCTTATGGCTATGTTTTCCCGTCAACATACACGCACGGCTGGGTCCGCTTATAGAGTTTGCCACAAAACTATTGGTAAAGACAACTCCTTCATTGCCGATACGGTCGATATTGGGTGTCTCTATAAAACGGTGATCGTAGGCACTGATAGTCTGAAATGAGTGGTCGTCACTCATTATATACAAAATATTCATAGGCTTCTCAGACGCCCCTTTACTCTGAGCAAAGGAGGGCAATGTTACCAAGGCGGCTACCCCTGACAAAAAAATGCAGTGTTTGTTGTTCATCACTATAAAATTAAGTTCGTTATGTAATAAATACATTCATTAATTAAGTTCCCCTTACTGAAAAGGAACAGTTTTAATTTTCTGTATCATAATTTATGGAAAAACGTGCAGCAAAGATAAAAATAAATATCCATAAAATAAGACACTTAGCAAATAATAGAAACAGAATCTGTTTCAAAAAACTTCAAAACAGATTCTGCCTTCATCTTACCGTTAATAGCCCGGATTCTGCACCATTTGCGGGTTATTACTTACCTGATCTACCGGAATAGGCATCAAATAATTCGCCGGAGTACGGAATTCACGAATGTGACTTGTCATTTGTGTATCCTTGAAGAAGTCCTCATCTTTGGTAGCTTCCACATTTAATCCTCTCGGATATACACCAAAGTATTTTTCCCCCAACTTCCAGCGACGAAGATCCCAGAAATTATGAGTCTCCATATAAAGTTCAATCATACGTTCCTGACGTACAATCTGCATCAAACGACCATCGGGGCCTACGGAAGAATAATCTGTCAACGGCTCCTTTGCCTTCGCCCAGGCAGTCAGTACAGGGGCAATGCCGGCACGCTCACGGATTACGTTCAATTTCTTCATGCCTTCAGCCACATAACTAGCATCACCATATCCGACACAAGCTTCTGCATAATCCAGATACAACTCACCTAAACGAATGATAGGCAACGGATATCTCAAGGAAGGCACGTTGTCCGACTTACGGGCAGCCGATCCCGGATGAACCCCTTTCTTATTCAGATAACCGGTTGGAGAGTAGTTATTTCCTCTGTTCATTTTGCCACTGTTGTCTTCCTTCTTGTACTGTGTCAACCATCTTTTGCGTTGTTTACGGTCGGAACGGTCCATTTTATCCTGATAAGTAATACCTTTGGTACCGTCGGCTACTACATTCTCCGTCTGACATTCGTAAAAGCCATTATGGAAAGATATCCAGGCATAGAAACGCGGCTCACGATGATCGTTCAATTTCAAAGTTATTCCCTCTCCGCGTGTATCATCATCCAGAATAGTAGTCTGAAAACGATTTTCATAGTCATACGTCGGGTCTTGGTCAATCGGAAGACCATTTTCGGTATAGAATCGTTCTACCATTGTCAGAGACGGACCATATCCTCCTCCAAAAGAAAGATAAGGAATGGATTTATTCTGTATGCTATACATTTCTTCCAAGCGGGTATTTGCCCAAAGTACCTCCTTAGTTCCGTTCTTGTCCAGGTATGTAAGACGCAGCTGTCTTTGGATAGGATCTTTCGGATACGGATAGGTGGCTGTACCAATGGCATCATCGCCAACGTAATATAATCTGTATCCGTGATCTTCTGCAAAGTTTATTGCTTCCAAAGCTGCATCGGCAGCTACTTTATATTTCTCTTTACTATATGTTTGAGACATCAATAAGGTGCCGTCATTGTTGGCAAAGTCACTGTAATATTCCGAGTTTCCATTGAATAGAGGAGAAGCAGCATAAAGCAACAATCGGGCCCTCAGCGCTTTGGCAGCTACACTAGTTGCCAGTCCGTAAGAAGATCCCATACGTTCCGTAGGCAATTTCTCCGATACGATTCTGAATTGTTCGGATACCCAGTCCACACATTCGTCATAAGGAGAACGGGCTGCCATCTTGTCATAAGGTGTATTCATATCCGGTAATTCTTTTACCAAGATGATAGGACCATAATGCTGCATCAATACCGAATGATAATAAGCAATCAGAAAATCCGCCTGATTGGCGAAATCATTAATCTTATCATCACTCAATCCCGGAACGGACGCAATATTCTTCTTCAACAGATAACATTGCCGTATACCTTTATACATATTACTGTATGTCGCATCCACATTGCCGATATTTCCTGAAGTATATCCTCCCTGAAAATATAGTTTAATAGGTTCTCCGTTGAAACAGCTTACTATTTCATCTCCTGCATATCCGATAAAAGTATGCGAGTTCTGATAAGCAGGCATAAAGGAATAACAGGAATACAGATAGTTCAATGCAGCTTGTTCCGAAGCAAATGCATCTTCTTCATTGGCTGTTTCATTCGGCACAATATCCAGATAATCACATGAGCCCAAGAGACAGCCGGCAAATACGAACGATAACAAAATATTATATATCTTTTTCATTTTATTCAAATTAGCGGTTATTATTAATAGTCATCTGAAAACCAAAGTTGAAAACACGTTGCGTAGGATATTTCAAACCATTACCTCCTCCTTGTTCCGGGTCCCAGTGCTTGAATGGCGAGAAAGTCGCCAGGTTCATGCCACTGACATAGAAACGCATATTCTTGTATGTATAACCTATTTCTGCGTTCTTCAACTTGATAAATGCAGCGTTGCGCAGCCAATAGTCAGAGCGTTGAGTGTTGTTTACACTCGTGTCCCTAGTCAGACGAGGATAAGTGGCGTTGATATTCTGATTGTCGGGAGACCAGCGATCGTCAGCAATCCAAGTCAGGACATTACGCAAACTGTTGTCTCCGAACGGATGAAAATCACTCATAACCAATGAAACCTTTGCAACTCCCTGGAAGAAGAAAGAGAAATCAAGATTCTTCCAGCGTATAGAAGGGCCGAAACCATATACAATCTCCGGAACGGTAGGATTCTTCGCCCATACCCAGTCAGAAATATCCACGATATCATCATCATAACCATAAAGTTTGGAGATATTCACATACTTGATATCACCGGCACTAAGATTTCCTCCGATCTGCTGGTTAGAGTTTTTCACATCATCCGGATCTTTGAAAAGACCGTCGGAAATCATAATACTAGGAATATTTGCACTCTGCCCTACTTTTGACTGGAAAGCATATTTCGGAGATTCATCGTATTTTGTAATCTCATTATGAGCATACGTAAATGTCCCTTTGAAACTGATAAACCAGTCCTTACCTATTTTCTTATTGAAATCTGCCGCAAAGTCGAAGCCTTGATTCTTCATGGCTGCCAAGTTTCCGAACACCTTTGTTCCTGCTGTTCCCAGATATTGAGGAATCGTACCTCTCTCCTGAAATATATCAGTACGGGTTTCGTGGAAATAGTCCATTGTCAGGTTCAATGAGTTAAACAACTGCAAATCCAAACCTACATTGACTTTCTTACCCACTTCCCAAGTAACCTCCGGATTACCATAACGGGAATATACAGGACCTTTATAAGTTATATCACCGTCCAGCCCGGTAGTATATCCGGTACCTGTCAGGTTGATTGTCGGCATATACACAAAACGTGCCCCACCAATATTGTCATTACCAACAAGCCCCCACGAAGCACGAATCTTCATGTTAGAGAAAACATTCTTCAAAGGTTCAAAGAACGCTTCCTCACTGATGTTATATCCCACTGCAATAGAAGGGAAGAATCCCCAACGGTGTCCTTTGGCAAAATTCTCGGAACCATTGTAACCCATATTCACTTCCGCCAGATATTTCCCGT
>OGMF01004153.1_pt1 | contig 10175 bp, 6 predicted proteins | sample 1572921 | NCBI WGS metagenome assembly OGMF01 (sample SAMEA2581919, study PRJEB24529) | metagenome | biome: Human gut stool | place: China | collected 2011
CGCCGCTTGTTAATACTGCAATTGATTTCTGTGTCTGTGACATTATAATCTACCTCCATAGGTTATTAACTTCTACCATTATAATACAATTGTTTTTTGTTTACAAGTGAATTTTCGCAATTTTAAAAAAATAAAAGATTTTATTACAAAAACATTTAATTCTTTTTACCGTTTTGTTACAGAAATCTGTGAATTTGTTCATAAATATACTGTTTTCACCTCTCTGTTTCGATAAAATAACAATATTTTGTAACAAAGCCTGTAAGTTTGTTGACTTTTATATAATATGGTTTTATAATTACCCTTGGATAAAAGACAGCTTTTGTGCCTGTCTTGCGACAAGTCACCTGAGTGACAATTTTTCGGGAGGATAATTTATATGACTAAGTTATATCTGGCTATTCCCTGTTATAACGAAGAAGAAGTTCTGAGGGATTCGGCGGAAAAACTGCTAAACAAATACAGCACGATGATGGCAGAGGGCAAAATTTCTGCCGACAGCCGTATTGTGTTTATTGATGATGGCTCAAAGGACAGAACATGGGAGATTATTTCAGAACTCCATACAGAAAATCCTATTTTCCAGGGCATCAAGCTTTCAAGAAACAGAGGTCACCAGAATGCACTTCTCTGCGGTCTTATGACTCTCAAAGATAAGGCTGACGCTGTTATTTCAATTGACGCAGACCTTCAGGACGATATCAACACCTTTGATGAAATGGTGGCAAAGTACGAAGACGGTTGCGATGTTGTATACGGTGTTCGTTCTAAAAGAGAAACAGACACCTTCTTCAAGAGATTTACAGCTGAAGGATTCTACAAAATTCTTAATCATATGGGCGCTAAGGTTATTTTTAACCACGCTGATTTCAGACTTATGAGCAAGAGAGCACTCAACGCTTTTTCATTATATAAGGAAACAAACATATTCCTGCGCGGTATGGTTCCGATGATCGGCTTTAAGTCTGATATTGTTACATATGAGCGTTCCGAAAGACTTGCAGGTGAAAGTAAATATCCGTTAAAGAAAATGCTTGCACTTGCGTGGGAGGGTATTACATCTCTCAGCATTCAGCCAATCAGAATAATTACATGGCTCGGTGCAATCGTATTTGGCATCAGCCTTATTATGATTATCTACTCGCTCATCAGCTTTTTCTGCGGTTGGTCTGTAAGCGGTTGGTCAAGCCTTTTATGTTCAATTTGGGCAATCGGAGGACTTCAGCTCCTTGCAATCGGTGTTATAGGCGAATACATCGGAAAGATTTATATGGAAACAAAGCGCAGACCAAGATTTATTGTTGACAAAGTTCTTGATGACGATGAACAGTAATAGAATCACCAAAGTCCTGACCAGAATTTTCGGCGGAGTATTTACGGTTTGTTTTGTTTTTCTGTTTGTAAATATTATCATAATCGGCTTTGACGGAAATGTTGACAGAAGATTCGACTCATTTTCAAAAATGTTCATTCTTTTGATTTTTGCCGTTTTGACCGTCGGAATATGTGCATTTTATTTTCATTACACCTCCGACAAAAGCTGCAAGAGGATTAAAACGAAGTCGAGATTTGAATTTAATGATAAAAATACCAAAAAGGTTATTTTTATCGGTTGCGGTATTCTTCTGATTGTCGAAATTATTTTTGCGTTGCTTACCGATTTTGAACCTGTTGCCGATTTGCATAACATCAAAAGATATGCAATGTATTTTTCAACCCACGGCAATTTCAACCTCATTGAACAGGATTACGCAAACGATTATCAGTATCTTGTAAGATATCCGAATAATATGGCATTGCTTTTGATTGTGTCGCTTGTCGGAAGATTAAATTACCTTATATTCGGTCATTATGTTGATTTTGCACCTGTTGTTGTTAATATTTTGGCGATTAATATTTCAATAATGCTGACGGCATTTACAGCAAAAAGACTTTTCGGCAACAAAAAGGCTCTTTTTGTACTTGCTTTTTGTGCATTGTTTTTACCTTATCTCACCTATCTGCCGTACTATTACAGCGATTCAATGTCGATGCCGTTCCTTATCGGAGCTGTTTATCTCATTGTTTCCGCATTACAGGTTGACAACAGAAAGAGTATGTACGCAAAGCTTTGTGCTGCAGGTGCATTGATTTTCCTCGGATATAAGGTGAAGGGCAGTCTTATCATACTGTTCGCAGTCGGACTTTTATTGTTGTTCTTGAAATTCAGATTAAAAAAAGCAATCTGCCTTATTCTGGTGTTTACGGCAGGGCTTGGTGTGATTGGATTCGCATACAATACAGCCGTTGACGCTGTCAATCCGATCACGAAACAGCAGTATGAAAAATATGAATATCCTGTTACTCACTGGCTTATGATGGGACTTAAAGGTCTTGGAAATTACGATGAGCATGATGACTATTACACTCGTTCATTTCCCTCGAAAAAAGAAAAACAGGATGCTAACATTAAGGTTATTAAAGAAAGAATAAAAGATTACAAATTTAGCGGTTTGTATGAACATATGATTGAAAAAGCTGTTTGGACATGGCAGGACGGTACATATTACATTTCGTACCATAACAGAAAGCCAAAGAATGATAATATTCTTATGGATTTTCTGCATATTGACGGAAAGTACAACAAGGCTTTCCAAAATTACAGTTCGGCTTTACAACTGTTCATTTTATTGATGATTTGTATTTCGGCATTAAAAACTCTTATCAAACCTAAAGTTGATGAGATGCTGTTAATCAAAGGAGTTGTGTTTGCGGCTTTCCTTTTCTTCCTGTTATGGGAAACAAGGTCAAGATACCTGTTTGATATGACGCCGCTGTTTATTCTGCTTATGGTTGACGGTATGGATACCGCAAAAGCTTTTCTTGATTCATTCGGAAAGCCTAAACAACAAACAGAAAAACAGGCATAATTTAATAATGTTTTCAAGTGACAGCCGAAACTGTCACTTGTTTTTTGTCATAAAATCAATGTTACAACATTACAAACTTTTTCATTAAAAATCAATATTTTCGTTTGCAATTTATTGCAATGATGCCTAAATTATGCTATTATTACTATATGTGCAATGATTTGCAAATTTCAAGCTTGAAAGGTAAAAATTATGGATTATGAAAAGCTGAAAAAGAGGGATTCCTCGCTGGACATTTTGCGAATAATCGCAGTCTTTACCGTTTTATCGGTTCATTTTTTTCTACACAACGGATTTTACAGCCAGACAATCGAAGGGACACCGATGTATGTTGCGGTTGTAATGAGAACCCTGTTTTCCGTTTGCGTTCCCTTGTTCATGTTGCTGACAGGTTATTTGATGAGTAAAAAAGAACTGAGTAAAAAGTACTATTCGGGAATTACGAAAACACTTGTTGTTTTTGTAATCTCAACACTTGCGTGTATGATTTACAAAAACATTGCACAAGGTGATGTTTTTGACCTGAAATCTTTCATACTCGGAACGCTTGATTTTACCGGTTCCAACTACTCCTGGTACATTGAAATGTACATAGGGTTGTTTCTGCTTGCACCGTTCCTTAATCTTGCTTACGGAAAACTTAAAAGCAAAAAGCAAAAGCAGGTACTCCTTGTAACGGCTGTTTTTCTGACAATCATCCCATCGTTATTTAATATTTTCAATTTTGGTTCACTTGATTGGTGGACTAATCCGACTTCATCTGATGAGTTTCAGAAACTTGTCCCAAGCTGGTGGCAGGGATTCTACCCCGTTGCATACTACTTTGTGGGTTGTTACATAAGAGAATACGGATTGAAAATGAGAACAAGAACAATGCTTATACTCTTTGTTTTTTCACTTTTCATATTCAGCACATTCAATTATTTCAGAAGCTACGGCACAACATTCAAATCGGGTACATACATTTATTGGTACGGATTTGAACCGTTTGTTTTATCCGTACTGCTTTTTCTCCTGATTAAGAGAATCAAGACCGATAACTTCCCGAAAGCCGCTAAAATTGCACTTTGGAAAGTTTCTGACATTGCACTTGGAATTTATCTTATTTCCTTTATTTTTGACAGCATTGTTTACCCCGTACTCTGCGAAAAAGTAATATTAATGCCTGACAGACTTCCGTATTACTTTGTTACGGTTCCGATAGTTTTTGTGCTTTCCGCCGCCGCATCATTTATTATGATTCTTGTTGCAAAACTGCTTATTGACGGTTTTAAATCGCTTGCGAACATAATAAAGGATTTGCGTTCAAAGCCTGACAAAGGAAAGTGGCAGCACATAATTTTTGCTGTGCTTATGGCTTTTGCTATTGGATTTTCACTTTGGAAATGCTATTACGGTTTTGGCGGTAACGACGAATCGTTTTATCTTACAATTCCGCACCGAGTAACTCTCGGTGATTCGTTACTCGGTGACGAATGGCACCTCACACAACTTTCAGGATTTCTACTTTTGCCGTTCGTATGGCTCTACACAATGATTACGCAATCTACTGTCGGAATAATCTTTGCGGCAAGAGTTTTCTATGTAATCTGTCACGCCGTTATTGTGTGCGTTATCTATTCAAGACTTAAAAAGTACGGATATTTCTCAGTATTCGGTTGTGTGCTTTATTTCCTCTTTACACCGTTTGACATTATGGCATTGAGTTATAACACAATGGGACTTGACCTAATTGCACTCACGGGTGTTTTAATGGCAACAGCCGATTATTCAAAGAAATTACCGCTCATAATCAGCGGACTTGCATTTGCAGGCGCAGTTCTCTGCTGTCCGTACCTTGCGGCAGTTTATGTAATGTATATTATTGCAGTAGGAGTTCACTATGTAATTAAGAAAACTGCCCTTAATAAAAATGTGTTCAATTCTGAACTTTTCTCGATTAAGACTTTTCTGTGGTTTACCTTGGGAGCAGGAATACTTGCGGCTATTTTCCTTGTATTTGTACTTTCAAGAGTAAGTATTAATGAGATTTTCTCAAATCTCCCCTATCTTCTTGCCGATCCCGACCATCCTCAAATGGGCTTTATGGCAAAGATGAACTACTACTTTAAAACAATCGTAGAATGTCACACTCATTTTAAATATGTACTTATGGCATACGGTGCTACCGCAGTTGTTATGTTGCTTGACAGAAAGAGAAAACAACACCGTTCGGTTTATCTTATTCTTACAAGTGCAATCGTTATTTTGGCGCTTGTAATGTTTATGCCGACAATGACAAGCGTTTACTACAATGCGATTATGTTCCCGATGATTTTTATGGGAATCACCTCGTACATTCTTTCTGAAAATAAACAGAGAGAACTGTTTGCATCACTCTTTGTTCTCGGAATTTTTTATTCTGTTGCATTGTGTTTCTCTTCAAATCAGTATTTTTATGTGACTGCAATGGCTTGCACAGCATCAAATATTGCAAGCTTTGTATTCGTCGGCAATCTGATTAAGGAAATGAAAACAAATCCCGATAATCTTGACTATGCTGTTCCGTGTAAATATTTAGCATTCGTGATGACTGCGTTTCTGATTATTCTGCAGGCCTGTTTTCAGATTACCGTCAAGGCAGAACATTGCTTCTGGGACAGTGAACCGAAACAGCTGACACAGACAATTCAGAACGGTCCTGCAAAGGGTATAAAAACAACACCGAATAACGCACAAACCTATGAGCAGATTTATGCCGATATCAGTCAGTATCAGAATCTTGAAAAAGGAAACATACTGTTCCTTACGCAAAAAACATGGACTTATCTTGCGGCGGAGGATTTTCCTTACGGAACGCTTTCTGCATATGTTACGGGGGAAAATCAAAACAGTCTTGCAAGACTTCGCTCATATTATTCGGTAAACAGCAAAAAAATTCCGAAATATATCTACGTTCCGAAGGACTCAGAGTGGGATAATCTTCAGCAAATTCTTCTTGAGGCACAGCAGAACGGTTACTCTTTGAGCGAAAACGAAGTTTCGTATAAACTTGTGAAATAAATAATATTTTACAGATTTCAGACATAAATATCACGCAGGGATAAAAATTATGATTTCTGCGTGATATTTTTTTGTTTTTCAGCACATATTCTTGAAAATGTACAAATAAAAAACTTGTTTTTTTTTGAGAATTATGGTATAGTGAATTATGATAGGCAAGAAGGGCTTGCCACAGAATTTGGTCGCATTTTTGTGAAAATTTTAAGTTGGGGGCATAATCATGGATATTAAGCAGACTTATAACGAATGGCTTGAAAACGCAGTTGAGGACAAAGACCTTAAGGCAGAGCTTGAAAGTATAAAAAACAACGAAGATGAAATTTATGATCGTTTCTACACAGCTTTAAAATTCGGTACCGCAGGCCTCAGAGGCATTATCGGCGCAGGTACTAACAGAATGAATATTTATGTTGTTCGTCAGGCTACACAGGGACTTGCTAACTATGTGCTTAAAAAGTACGGCAATGGTTCTGTTGCAATCTCTCACGACAGCAGAATTAAAGCAGATTTATTTATGAATGAGGCGGCAAGAGTTCTTGCGGCAAACGGCATTAAGGTTTACATCACATCAGAACTTCAGCCTACTCCCGTTCTCTCTTACCTCGTTCGTTACTTTAAATGTCAGGCAGGTATTATGGTTACAGCCAGCCACAACCCTGCAGCTTACAACGGCTATAAGGCATACGGTGAGGACGGTTGCCAGATGACTGATGTTGCCGCAAACACTGTATATGACGAGATTTCAAAGCTTGATATGTTCAAGGATGTTAAAATTGCCGATTTTGACGAGTCAGTTAAGAGCGGTATGATTGAATATGTTGACGAAAGTGTTTATGACACATATCTTGAAAAAGTTATGGAACAGCAGGTTAATCCCGGCGTTTGCAAGGGTGCAGACCTTAAAGTTGTTTATACACCGCTTAACGGTACAGGTAATAAGCTTGTAAGAAAGGTTCTCGGCAAGATTGGTGTTAATGATGTAGTTGTTGTCCCCGAGCAGGAACTTCCTGACGGCAACTTTACAACATGTCCTTATCCGAACCCTGAGATCAAAGAGGCACTTGCAAAAGGTCTTGAGCTTTGTGAAAAAGAACAGCCTGACCTCCTCCTTGCAACCGATCCTGACGCTGACCGTGTAGGTATTGCAGTTAAGGATTATGACGGCAGTTACAGACTCATTTCAGGTAACGAGGACGGTGTAATGCTCACCAATTACATTCTCTCTTGTAAAAAGGCAAGCGGTAAGCTTCCTGAAAAGCCTGTTGTAGTAAAAACTATAGTTACTACAAAACTCATCAACAAGCTTTGCAAAAAATACGGCTGTGAACTCAAGAATGTTCTTACAGGCTTTAAGTATATCGGTGAAGTTATTCTCAACCTTGAGAAAAAGCATGAAGAAAACAGATATCTCTTTGGTTTTGAGGAAAGCTACGGCTATCTTTCAGGCACATATGTAAGAGATAAGGATGCTGTTGTTGCGTCAATGCTCGTTTGTGAAATGGCAGCTTACTATAAGAAACAGGGTAAGTCACTTGCTGAGGTTATAGACGGTCTTTACGAAGAATTTGGTTACTACCTCAATCAGACATACTCATTCGAGTTTGACGGTGCCGCCGGTATGCAAAAGATGTCTGATATTATGACAGCTGTAAGAGATAACACACCAAAGAGCATTGCAGGCTACGATGTTGTTAAGGTTTCCGACTATTTTCTCAGGAAAGAAACAGATGTTGCAACAGGCAGCGTTACCGACATTGACCTTCCTAAGTCAAATGTTATTGCTCTTCACCTTGCAGATGACAACGCTGTTATTATCCGTCCAAGCGGAACTGAGCCAAAGATTAAGCTCTATATTACTTCAGTCGGTAAGGATAAAGATAATGCTGCAAAAATCTGTGAAAAGCTTGTCGTTGCAAGCAAAGAGATTCTCGGCATTGAGTAATTGGAATCGACATATAATAGTTGCACCTAAATTTAAGGGGACAGATTTTTCTGTCCCCTGTTTTTATGTGTATTTTATCAAAAACGCAACTCCCCTATTTGTCCTGTTAATACATTGGGCTCTATAATAAAAGTTGGGGTAAGGGATAGAGCCTACAAAAAAATTTCAAAAAAGTAGAGCATATTTACCTAAAATCCGTTAAAATGGAATTGACTAGAAACCAGAACGGAGGACAAAATATGCTCTACAATTATTTTACAGAAAATTTACTCGGATTGCAAGGTGTTTTAATCGAAAACATTGAAGAAATTGATGATACTATTCACATTTACTGCAAACTTGAGCGAAAAATTCACAAATGTCCCGTCTGCGGAAATCATACAGACAAAATTCACGATTACCGAGAACAGATTATCAAGGATATTCCGGCTTTTGGAAAGTTTGTTTTCATTCACCTCAAAAAGCGTAGATATAGTTGCTCATGCGGAAAGCGGTTTTATGAAAAGAATTCTTTTCTTCCCCGTTTTCACAGAATGACAAACAGATTAGTTGCATATGTTATCGACAAATTAAGGTGTGAGGCATCTTTTACAAGCGTTGCCAAGGAAGTAAATCTGTCATTACCGACTGTTATCAGAATATTTGATTTGGTTTCATATTCACTAAAAAACTGCCGACAGCACTTTCTATTGATGAATTCAAGGGCAATACAGGCAAAGAAAAGTATCAATGTATTTTGACCGATCCTGAGAACAAGGTAGTTTTGGATATTCTGCCCAAAAGAACCAAGTATTGTTTGTCTAAATACTTCAAAAAATTTGATAAATCCGAGCGAGATAAGGTTGAATACTTCGTCAGCGATATGTGGAGGACTTTTTCAGATATCAGTTCGGTTTGGTTCAAAAACGCAACCAAAATTGTTGATAAATACCACTGGATACGGCAGATTATGTACGCATTTGAGAGTGTACGAAAGGAAGAACAAAAGAAGTTCAGCAAATCACATCGCAGATATTTTAAAAATTCAAGAAAGCTATTGTTAAAAAGATTTGATGATTTGAATGATGAACAAAAACAGCAGGTAAATATTATGCTGTATACTTCACCGAATCTGTGTACGGCTCACTTTTACAAGGAAGATTTTCTCAAAATCCTTGATTGCCAAGACAGGCAGTCTGCCAGAAAGGCAATGTCTGATTGGATTAACTCCGCTTATGATTGTGGCATTCCACGCTTTGTAAAATGTGCGAAAACAATGCAAAATTGGCTGACAGGAATACTCGATTCGTTCACTACACCGCTTACCAACGGTTTTATTGAAGGCTGCAACAACAAAATTAAAGTCCTAAAAAGAAATGCGTATGGTTACAGAGATTTCAACCGCTTCCGCAACCGCATTCTACATATGTTCTCACTCAAATCAGCAAAAAACAATACAAAACAAGCGGCAGTTTAAACAACCACCACTTGTCAATTTCAATTATTCTGTTTTAATGCTACCCCAACTATTGACATTGAGCCATACATTGTATATCACGCAAAGCAGAGGTGACTGCTGTTGCAGTCACCTCCGTAATCGGTTGATTTATAAATAGCAATTTTTAAAGGGGTATGTTGTTATTTTAAATTAAATAATATGCCCTTTGGACTCATCTCCAATATCGGATATTATGCCCTCAACAATAATAACTTTGTATTACATTGGACTTATCTCCGTTCTTAAATTTGAATATAAAAGTCTTTTGACCGTTAAAATTCATAATATCAATCAGTACAAAGATTGCTTAAAAGCTTATCAACTTTTCCTCTGAATCAATTGTACCTGTCCTTAAACTAAGTCTTTGGAATTTTGGACTGTCAGCCTATATAGTCATCGGAATTAACTCCTTTTACTTTAGCTTCGACTAACTGTGTTTATACATCTGAGTATGTATACTACAATCAAACTATAAGACCTAAATTCTCATTGGAATAATCTCCTGTTGTTTGCAGATTTCTATGTCATCCCGACATTTTCTTTACTGCTAATCAATGCTTTATTTACGACTTATATTAACTTTTCGTCAAATCAATATCAGTAACCGTATACCGTCAATTCCCGTTAATGGATTTTATTTTTTGACCTTGTATCGGTTTAAAATCTCAAGCATACATCGGAATATCTCCAATCTTGTCGCATAAACGAGATTTAATTTAAGTTCTTATCTCATCGGAATTATCTCCTGACACTTTAGCTTCGACTAACTGTGTTTATACATCTGAGTATGTATACTACAATCAAA
>OGMF01004156.1_pt1 | contig 10172 bp, 8 predicted proteins | sample 1572921 | NCBI WGS metagenome assembly OGMF01 (sample SAMEA2581919, study PRJEB24529) | metagenome | biome: Human gut stool | place: China | collected 2011
ATTATAGCATCAGCAGTCAAGCACTTCCAGAAGGATGCAGGTTTGCCTCAGACTGGTATTGCAGACCAAACTACCATTAACAAGTTGAAGTCATGGAATAATAGCAAGACAACCGTTATCCTTGGTACTCGTGAGTTATCATATTCAGAATCATCAACCGATAAGGGTACTGATGTGACAGAACTTGTGAACTTGTTGACTAAGGCTGGATTCGCTCCAGATCCGAAGAAGATTGTCATGACAAATGATGGTAGAACAGAGTTTACTAAGGATATTGCAACAGCAGTTCGTTTCTTCCAAGCATACAACAACCTTAGTGTTACAGGAAGAGCTGATGAGGCAACTATCAAAGCGTTAAAAACAAAGGCACAATAACATGAATAGAATAACATCAAATATAATAAAGTCTTTATTAGTTGCATCTGTATTTTCCATATCGGGAAATGATGTAGAAGACACAAACGATTATATGTATACTGTAGGAAATAATGATTATGAACAAGCAGTTACAAGTAAGAAGAAATCTGTTATAAAAAACGTCATAAAATTAAATGGAAATGGTAAGTTCACTTTGATTGCTGGCCATCGTTCTCATTATTCTCACCGTTCACATTATTCAGGGAGAAGAAGCAGATGCACTTCATTTAGGTCACCTATGGAAATGGTGTTGGGAGACAGGGCTATCTTAAAAGGAATGTATGGGGCTGACATAGATATGTTAGCTGCGATTTTGGACTCTAAAGGTCTATACGACAAACAACACGTGACTAAAATCAAAGGTATGACATGTTTTGATCTTAGAATGGAGCAATGCATAAGGAATATACAGGCAAAGTATGGTATGACTGTAGATGGAGTATGCACTCGTGAGGTTCTTTCCAAAATTCTATAACCTATGGAGATAAAAGTAGATAGAAATATATATTCGGACTCTTGTATATCCAAAGTTGTATATCTATTGTCTGAAAAATTTAGTATAGCAAGAACCTTTGTCAACAATTACGAGATTCTTACAATAATTCATAAAACAGACGATGATTTTGATGTCAACGATTTTTGGGATAAAATGAATGATTTTAAGTTAAGGGAAATCATCAATACAGAGACCAGGGACATTAAAACAATTTTATATGCAAAGGCATTTGGCGAATTTGACAATTTAGACGAAAATGATTTCGATTAATAAGTATCACATACTTCCATTTAACTTTATCAGGATCAAGAATAAAGAGGTTTTGATAAATGAATTAGGGGACATGATTGTCGTTCCGATTGGTACCGCATGCCGTTTAGCGAACAAGGAAGCTATTGAAGAAGAGTTATTCAAAAGCCTTTATGCCAATTTCTTTGTAACAAACAATTATTTCTCCCCGTTGATGAATGTCTATGCCGCTAGACTTAGGGAGAAGAAAGGTTTTTTGGACAACTTTACCGCACTCCATATATTCGTCCTAACCCTTCGTTGCAATCAGAATTGTGTATATTGTCAAGCATCAAGTCAAGATGAGGTAAGCAAACATTGTTCTATGAGCTTTCATACAATGGGCAAAGCTGTGGAATTGATGTTTAAGTCTCGCTCTCCATTTCTTACAATGGAGTTTCAAGGTGGAGAACCTACATTGGAGCCCAAGCTGATTAGATATGGCATAGAATGCGCAGAAGAAACAAACAAGACTGAGAAAAGGAAGATAGATTACGTTCTCTGTACGAATAGCATAAATCTGACAGAGGAGATAATGGATATTTGTCAAACCTACCATGTGTTGATTTCTACATCTCTTGATGGTCCTGAATGGCTACATAATAGAAACAGAGGCAAGAAAGATAGTTATGAGAAGGTTGTTGCCGGCATAACAAAGGCAAGAGAATTATTAGGGTATGACCAAGTCTCTGCTTTGATGACTGCATCGGAAGAAGGTGTTCTTCACCCAAATGAAATAGTTGATGAATACGACAGATTAGGCTTTAACAGCATCTTTCTAAGAGCATTAAATCCTTACGGACTTGCAAGAGATAATTCCGATTGGGACGTATATACAGACAAGTTCATTGATTTCTACAAGAAAGCCCTTAATCACATTATAGAGCTTAACCTTAACGGAAAGTTTTTCATTGAGGAGTTTGCTGCTATTATTCTTCGAAAGATGTTAACACCTTTCTGTACAGGTTTTGTTGACTTGCAATCACCGGCAGGCATCATAAACTCTGTCCTTGTATATAATTATGATGGCTATGTGTATGCATCGGATGAGTCACGTATGCTGGCAGAATTCAATGATTACACTTTCCGCTTGGGAAGTGTGGATGACAAATATGAAGATATTGTCTATGGTCAGAAGGCAAGAGAATTGGGAAAGATTTGGTGTAACGAGACGATAGCAGGTTGCTCTGATTGTCCAATACGAATGTATTGTGGTGCTGATCCTGTACGTAACTATTCTACCCAAGGTGATACGTATGGTTACAGACCAAACTCATGGTTATGCAGGAAGAACAAGGCCATCATCGAGTACATTATAGAATTAATAGTAACGCGTCATGATGAGGTGATGCCGATATTCAAAAGTTGGTTGGTATGAAACAAAGACCATTAGACATATTATCTAACGACAATACTTTGTTCTGTACGGAACAATGTAACAATCATTGTTTGATGTGCTGTCAACCACCGATAAATGTTGATGACATTGATTGGTTGTACGAAGAAAACCTGTTACGCATACAAAACGCTCCCAAGGATTTACCCATAATAGGTATTACAGGAGGTGAGCCAACTTTATTAGGCGAAAAGCTAATCTCTCTCATAATGTATATTCGTGAGCAACTTCCTGACACCGATATTCACATTCTTAGCAATGGTCGCAATTTCAGAGATGCAGATTACACATCTACCTTAATGGAAGTTGGTGAAGGACGTATCATCTTCGGCATACCTTTACATTCCGATTTTTATAAGGATCATGATATAATTGCAGGAGCAAAGGGTGCTTTTGAGGAAACCATAATAGGATTGTACAACTTGGCATCTGTAGGAGCGTGTATTGAACTGAGAATAGTAATGAATAAGCTTAACTACAGAAGGTTCTTGCCTATGGCAGAATTTATCCACAAGAATCTACCCTTTGTTGCATGGATAGCATTCATGGGTATGGAATATACAGGATATGCCATCAAGAACTCTAAAAATATTTGGGTTGAGCCGAAGGATTATATTGCACATCTATTGAATGCACTGAATTTTCTGGATGAATGGCGCTACAATGTGTGTATATACAACATACCGTTGTGCCTCTTGCCCGATAGTTTCCATGATTTCGCCCAAAGGAGCATATCAGATTGGAAGAACGACTATCCTGACATCTGCCAAGAATGTAAAAAGAAAGAAATGTGTTGTGGATTGTTCACAACATCAATAAAACCATACGAAGGATTAAAAGCGATACAATAATGGGAAAAATCAGAATATATTCAAAACCGCCAAAGTCAATCGTTTCACTTTCGGAAACATACACTGTATCAAGCTCTTACAAGTCTGGAAGAGTAACCTTGTGTTTGACTCCTGATGGTGAATACCTTTTTACCGTCTATGGCGATATAAGCGAGTCAACAGCAAAACGAAGCTCTACCCATAAGGCCACAGAGCAGAAAATGACCAACATTATGCTCAAGATGTATGAGGATGTACAGGATGCTTATACTGTAATACAAAAGAAGAGTAAATTACGTTTGGTTTCATCGTATTCTGTTCAACAGAACGTAAAACCACAAGGCACATACCAGTGGAAGACATTGGATATAAAGAAACCTACGGACAACGAAATAAAAGAGCTTGTTATGAGTGAAGCAAGAAATTTGGCTCACAATCCCAAAAGTTCTTCTGTTAGTGAATCTGAGTTTGTGAAGGCAAACTTAGAGAGCGTGAAGAAACAACGTATGGACGCATGGGATGAGATTCTGAAGTTGTTCAATCTTATTGAAAAAGCTCAAGCAGATAGAGCCAATGCTTCTTTCAAGAAGGTATATGATGCGAGTGTAAGAGCGCAACAAGAAATCATTGATGGCGAGAGTCATATAGTTGATGATGCCTTTCACTCATTCTCTAATACATTGATAGTGCCTTTCATCATTGAGTTGGATTACAAATACAATCAGGCGACTAAGAGTATTGACGTAAGCATAGAGCTGACTGAAGATCCTTCGTTGAAGATGCCAATGAAAAAAGCAACTCTGAAGACAACGGGTAAGCTATCTATTCGCGCAAAAACACAAGGTGATGTTCAACGGGATTATGCCTACACCTGTTTGTCGCTCATGTATTATATAGCATGTAATGTGTTCAATATCACTCCGAACATACAAACCTGTAGAATAGCTCTATATACAGCGAGAAAGGCAGAAGGCATCTGTTGGTTAGAATTTAACAGAAATAAGTTTGCCACACTGCATCTCTCAACATTAGATCCTCTGTTAGATATTATGGCATGGCCCAATGTCTCTAACTTAAAAGTACTGAAAACCACATCCAAACTGGAATGCATTGAGAAAACAGTATTTGAGAATCAGATTAAGTCACAGATTTCATCTTTAATGTAGAATGACTCGAAAGCGACTGAAAGTAATAAACCTCCTATTGGTGCTACTGCTATTGTGGAATCCAATAGTTTTATGGCAATACTACCAGAGTATGGTCATTGCTTTTTTATTGCCTATAACTATCGTGAGCATTGGTTTAGCCATTTCGAGAGTTCGTAGTTTGAGGTTGAAAGTTTGGGCATTCAACCTTGCAGCTATTGCGAGCATACTCTTTCATGCAGAGGTGATTTTCACGATGGTGTATGCATATAAAGAGATACCGAACCTGTATGAACTGCATGGGAAATACTATTTCAATAAACCTTATCTCGACCAACAGTTCAATGACCCTGAATTTATAACACGATACAAGACAAATTGTCAAGGATATAGGGTTGATGATTTATCCTCACAGGATCAGAAGATTGAAAAATGTGATTGGCTGTTTATCGGAGATTCATATACACAAGGTGCTCAGGTAGAATACAATCAGTTGTTCAGCTCTTTGATTTACAAAGACTTCCCCGATAAAGTCATAGTTAATGCTGGTATAAGCGGGGCTGGTCTTTATGATGAGTTGAATTATTTCAAAGACAAGGGCAAAAAGTTGTCTCCCAAAGTTGTGTTCCTCCAGATAGGAGCTTTTAACGACTTTATGAATATCAGAGAACATCAGCCATCCTTACAGGATTACATCATGGAGTGGTCGGCACTATATCGCTACTTCGAATATAACATAGCCAATAGCGATTGTTTCCGATGGGTATGAAGGTAGCTCAGTCAACCTTGAACGGTTGGACGGAACCATTCTTTCCTAACAAGGAAGATAATATCGACAACAATATCTTTTTCAAACAAACGTCTGATTACAAGGAAGTCGACAAGAGGGCTTTCAAGGAAAGTATCTCTGAATTCAAAAAAGAAGTTGAATCTATTGGTGGTAAGTTGGTACTTATCTTTATTCCTTCAAAAGAACAGATTTCGCCAGAATTGTTGAAGGAGGTTTTGGATGAGTACAATATAAGCAAAGAAGAGATTGATCTTTCTATTCCAAATAAATTATGCCAATCGATAGCGAATGCTCTTAGAGTGGAACTTTATGATTTGACAACAGAGTTCAGGCAATCCAACTCATTTCCATTCTTTACACATGATGAGCACATGAATGTAGTTGGACACCAGCTTATAGCAGAGAGGATTGTCAAAGAGTTAAGCTCGATAAGTGGTGGGTATGACTATTTGAGTGAGGGTAATTACCATGAGCGATATCCAACGATTCATGCCGATGGTACTATGGTGTATCAGTCTCAAACAGAACACTATTATACCATAAATAGATTGAATATGAACAATGGTTATCGTGAGGAATTGTGGCGAGGTGTTAGCGAACTGGTACATCCTATGATTTCAAATGATGGTAGATACCTTGTGTTTACAGAGGGTGAACAAGAGTCTTTGAATACAGATGTTATTCTCTATGACTTTTTTAAAGGACATCAAGTTGCTATTAACAAGAAACCAGCAAAGGGAGCTATTCCATGTGTCAATAAATCGGCGACAAAGATAGCCTTTCCTTCCTGGACAATGGAACACACGACTCCCAGCATTGTACTGTATGATATCGCAACAGGCAGACAAACGCAATTTGAAGATGGTGTAGAATGTTGGCGACCAGTATTTTCGAATGATGATCGACATATCTATTATATTCAGAAAGAAACACAAGATAGCCACTTTGTGATTAAAAGCTATGACGTAGCAACAGGCAAGAAATGCGTTGTATTAAAGCATCCATACGATATTTGGGATATTGCGGTATCACCTTCCGGGAAGTACATTGCTTATGCAGGAAACAAGGATACAAATTGGGATTTGTTTATCTATGACATGGAACAGAAGCAAAGCCGACAGATAACACATACTCTCGGTGATGAGTGGGATCCTGCTTTTGGCATTTCTGATGATGATCTATGGTTTGCAGGTGTCTTCGGCATCAATGATGGCATTTACCATATAAAGCTAAAAAAATGACAAAACTATATCAGATATTAATATGGTTGTCAAGTGTAGGTGTATTGACTTGCTTCGTCAAGATGTATGTCTTGATGTTTCTTGTTATGTCTGTTATCATCGTGTTATCTTCCAATTTCATAGGAAAGAGCCTGAGTAAAGCTGTGGTAATTACTGATATCGCTGTTCTCGTTTCGGCATTCTTTACGTTGAAGAGTCCGTTGGGATTGATCCTTCCTTTGGGTTATTCTGTATTTGCATTTTCTGCAATATCTTTGATTATAAACCAATATCGTGATTACAAGAATTATACGGCTTTGGAAATTCTCTGTTACTTATTCTTCTTTCCAAAGATATTTGCAGGCCCGATTGATAGAGCCGATGATTTTGTTAGACAACTGAGAGGGAAGAAGAAACCTACATTGAAGAAACTTTATCTTCCAATCAAGATGTGCATCTTTGCGTGTTTCTATAAATTTGTCATTGCAGACAGATTATATATCCTATGCAATGACGACTATGATGGATTGAATGAGGTATGCAGCATCTTATGTTATGGAGTGGCTTTCTTCTTTGATTTCTATGCGTATTCTATTTTTGCCGTTGCATTTGGTAAATTGTTAGGTATAGATCTTCCAGAGAACTTTAATTCACCATATTGTAGCAGGACATTTCGAGATTTCTGGAAGAGATGGAATATCACATTAGGAACTTGGTTGAGAGATTACATTTACATCCCTTTAGGTGGCAACAGAATATCAGCAAGGCAATGGATATTGAATATCTTATTGGTTTTTGTTATTAGTGCAATATGGCATGACTTGTCTATCCCGTTTATCGTATGGGGAATAACTCATGCGATACTTTTAATAACGGAACGAAACCTTAATATCAAGGGCAATAGATACTATGGGGCTTTCGTCTTTCTGGTTTGCACCCTTCTATGGCAATTGTTTGATGTTAATGAGATTGAAGATTTTGTGTTTCGTCTTATAAAGGTTACGGAATATCAACCTATAGACAATTCTATTGTGGTTGGAGTATTTGTTTCTTTGTGTGCATTATGGTTTGCTGACAGAAGTTCTACCAAGGATATCATATTCAGACACAAGGATTCGGATCGCTATATTTTGAAAGAAGTTCCAATAACAAGTATAATTTTTGTGCTTGACATCTTATTGGCAAATAATCCAAGTATAAATTTCTTTTATATGAAGTTCTGATGGTCGTATTGGGAATAACTGCATATTATCATGATTCGTCTGCTGCACTAATAGTGAATGGAAAAATCGTAGCTGGAGCGTTGGAGGAACGTTTCAGCAGAAAGAAACATGATAACAGGTTCCCGATTTTGGCTATTCAGTTTTGTATGGAATACGCAGGAATATCATTAGATGATGTGGATATTATTACTTTCTACGAGAAACCATTCAGGAAGTTCGAACGCATCATTAAGGATAGTATTGTTTATGCTCCCAAAAGTTATGATCGTTTCTTGAAGTCTGTTCCTATATGGCTCAAAGAACGACTGAATATGCGAAAGACCATAAAGAAAGAATTGAAAGAAGTCTATAGTCGTGTTAAGGCTGACATTCGATTTGTTGATCATCATCTCGCACATGCAGCTAACGCATATTTCCTATCACCATATCAGGATGCTGCAATACTGGTATTGGATGCGGTTGGTGAGGATTCTACAACATCTATTTATAGTGTGTCTAACGATAAAATTACTTTGATTCAACAGCAAATTTATCCAAACTCCATAGGACTATTGTATTCTGCCTTTACGTATTTTTTGGGATTCAAAGTGAACTCTGATGAATACAAGGTCATGGGATTAGCACCATACGGCAACAAGAATTCGGAAGAAACAAATCGCTTTGTCAGTATAATCAAGGATAATCTTGCAGAGATTCATGAGGATGGAGGTATTGTGCTCAATACAAAGTACTTCTCTTTCATGTATTCCGATAAGATGGTCAATGACAAGAAGTGGGAAAGGTTATTTGGTCTCAGTAAACGAAATGTTGGAGAAGAAATTACCATATCTCACAAGAACCTTGCTTTGGCAATACAGTTAATTACGGAAGAGATTTTCTGTAAGTTAGCAGTTACTGTAAAGAACATAGTGGGTAAGACAAATCTATGTATCTCAGGCGGTTGCGCTATGAATTGTGCTGCCAATGGTGTATTACTAAAGACTCACTTGTTTGACAATATATATGTGCCTTATGCTCCTGATGATTCTGGATGTGCTATTGGTGCAGCATTAGTTTGCTCATCATTGATGAATGGTAAGATTGAGGATACTTCATTCATAGGTCCTGAGTATGATGATAATCGTATCGTGGCAGCAATTGAATATAACGGATTGATATACAAGCATCTTAAAGATGCAGAATTGTGTGACAAAGTAACAGAACTGTTGCATGAAGGAAAAGTCGTCGGTTGGTACCAAGGCAGAATGGAGTTTGGACCACGAGCTTTGGGTAACAGAAGCATTCTTGCAGATCCGAGGAATACAGAGATGAAAGACAAGATCAACTCCAAGATTAAATTTCGTGAAGAGTTCCGTCCGTTTGCACCTGTAGTACTGGATAAGTATGCAGATGAGATAATGGAACTACACGGAACAGAAAGCGAACACATGATGTTCACCTACACAATGAAGAAAAAGGGATTTGATGCAGTTACTCATGAAGATATGAGTGCAAGAACTCAGATTCTACATAGAGAATATAATAACAAGCTATATAAATTGCTTGAAGCATTCTATGAAAAAACAGAATGCCCGATGTTACTGAACACAAGTTTCAATGTCATGGGTGAACCTATAGTATGCACTCCGGAAGATGCAATTAGGACTTACTTAAACTCTGGTTTGGATGCTTTGGTAATAGGTAATAATTTGATAAAGAAGTGATATGGATTTAATAAAGGAACTATTTATATACATATACTCACAACGGAAATGGTGGCTTGCACCAATCATTCTGTTGCTGTTGATAATTGGGCTATTCGTAATCTTTGCAGATACTGCAATAGCACCATTCATTTACACATTATTCTGATGAAAAAGATTTTTGCACATATCAACTCCGTTGGAAAGATTGTAAACAAGGCTATCGTTACGGTCTTGTTGACACTTGTGTGGTTATTTGTGATAATGCCATATCATATATTCATGCACAGTAACAGAGGAGGTAGATGGATTATTTTCAACAAAACTTATAGTCAAGACGATTTTATTTACATGGGATAAAACATTGGATTATGACAAGAGAACAAATAGAGGAACATCATTGAAAGGACAGAACACTCAACAAAGGCAAGTGTTTATTATGCTAGGTGTTATCAGCGTGAGCATCCAGCCCTAATGTTTATGCAGACTTATACCGTTTACAAAAATAGCATATGGGATGATTAGAATCTATCATATTCATATACCATTTTATTTTTAGGGACATTTACTGAATATCCCTACTTAGATTTATTTTCCTTCTCTCTCATTTCCTTTAGCTTTTCAACTCCTGGCATCTTTTTAGCCAATACACTTTCTCCTGCAGGAAAGTAAAGCGGAAAGACTT
>OGMF01004162.1_pt1 | contig 10162 bp, 10 predicted proteins | sample 1572921 | NCBI WGS metagenome assembly OGMF01 (sample SAMEA2581919, study PRJEB24529) | metagenome | biome: Human gut stool | place: China | collected 2011
CCCAGAAATCGGCATCTGCGCCATAGCCAAGCTCGTTGGCATACCAGCGCATGACGCCCTCTACCGTCAGGGCGTGCTGAATGTGGAACGGCTCGCTGTTGTACTTTTTCAGCAGAGCCAGGGCTTCTTCTCTTGCAGGACAGGCTTTCATAGGGATCGCTCCTTTGTTTTACTTATTTCAGTGTCTCCGGCTCCGGGTCGGAGGGCAGTGTCAGAAAATAGTCATAATAGGGCAGCAGAAATGTGTAGCCGGTTTTGATCCGGTCCACCACATCCCGGCTGAACAGCTCCTCCGTCAGTTTCTCCTCGTGGGTGATGCTGATGGTTTTCATCTGGAACCACGGCGCCAGCAGCTCCGACGGCGCGCCTGCCTTGGGACGCTTGTAGGTATCGCCGCCCAGAGTAAATTCCGTCTGGCCACGCAGCGCCTTCGTCAGCTTTTCCATGGGCTTCGGGTCCCGGACAATCCGCGAGCGCAGCTTGGCCATGTCCATGGGCCGGGCCATCCAACAGCCCATGCCGTAGCCCCAGTAATCCGGCCCCAACTCAAACCAGAATGTCGGCCGGGTGGTCCAATCCTCGGCGGGGCGCTCCACGCAGAACCACAGGTGGTCCTTATAGGGTCCCCGGCCGTGGAGCCGCCGGGCGTCCCGGTAGATCCGGGAGACACGGCACACCATGGGGTCATCCGGCCGCTGTTCGGACAGAAAATCATAGATCTCCGCCCCCAAGTCCTTCATGGGGCGGTAAAGCTCGCTTAAATAAGTCTCCTTGTGGGCTTCAAACCAGGGGCGCTCGTTATTGAAGCGGATGCCCCACAGGAAGTCCACAGTGGCATCGGTAAATCCGGTAAACATCGTTTCCCTCACAATCGTTTTTCCGTGTTATTGTAGCACAGTCATGATCAGTATTTCAAGAGATGATCCTTATAAATCCTATTATTCAAGTAGGTATATGTTGTTGGAAATGGCAAAAGCTCCGGTCTTTCGACCGGAGCTTTTAAAATGCGGATTATTCAGCGGCGTAGACGGAAGCCTGCTTCCGATCCTTGCCCAGACGCTCAAAGCGCAGGGTGCCGTCCACCTTGGCAAACAGGGTATCGTCAGTGCCGATGCCCACGTTGGTGCCGGGATGGATCTTGGTGCCGCGCTGACGCACCAGAATGTTGCCGGCCTTGACGAACTGGCCGTCCGCGCGCTTGGCGCCCAGACGCTTGGAGTTGGAGTCACGACCGTTCTTGGTGGAGCCGCCGCCCTTCTTGTGGGCGAAGAACTGCAAACCGATCATCATCATAATAAAGGACCATCCTTTCTGTAGATTTCAGGGAGAATTATTCATCCTCCAGAACTTCGATATGTTCGGGATACTCGTCGTGGAGCTGAGCAAAGTAGACCATCATGCCCGTCAGAAGTGCCTGACAGGTGCTCTCCGCTGTCTGGCCGAGGCTTCCCGGCAGACGGAGGGAGATGGATGCGTCACTTTCCCGCACCTTCACGGATGCCGCCAGACCCAGCACATCGTTCACCGTGGTCTCCACGAGACGAACGGCGCTGGTGATCGCCGCGCAGACAATGTCCGCACCAGCCTCAGCGTAACCGCTGTGACCCTGTACGTCAAAGCCTGTGATCCGGCTGCCCTGACTGCGGAAGGTGATCGTCGTCATGCTCAGACAGAGATCTTGCCGATCTCAACCTTGGTGTAAGGCTGACGATGGCCCTGACGTTTCCGGTAACCCTTCTTGGGATTGTACTTGAAGATGCGGATCTTCTTGCCCTTGCCGTTCTTCACGATCTTGGCCTCCACGGAAGCACCCTCCACAACGGGAGCGCCGAACGTAGCCTTCTCACCATCGATGATAGCCAGGACCTGCTCGAACTTTACGGTATCGCCAGCCTCGTTGTCCAGCTTCTCGATGTAGATCACATCACCCTCGGACACCTTGTACTGCTTGCCGCCAGTCACGATAATTGCGTTCATTTGTTTCAACTCCTTCATTTACGGGCTCGCTGTCGGGGGCGATTTCCGAAGAAATACTTATAACCCATTCAAAGCGGCTCTATTATTATATCTGTGCACAGTCAATTTGTCAACGGTTTTTCCTAAGAAAAACAAGCAAAATTCGTTTGCAAAAGTAAATGCAACCCCACCATTGCATTTAGTCTTACAAATCTCAGTGTTGCATTTACTCGTACAAACGCAGGTGTAGGTTTCATCACACACTGAAAAATAAGAACTCCAGAATCTAAATTTGATTCTGGAGTTCTCGTTTTTATCCGAACAGCTCGTCCAATTTTTCTTGGAGCGTCCCTTCCTTTGCGTAGGGCAGGGCATCAAGCTGCCGGAAATTATGCTTGATGTCCTACATACCCTCATTAAAGCCGAAGATATAGGATAACGCAATATGATAGATGATTTCTGTTGGAGCCAATCCATAGACCTGTTTCTCAAAAATATGGCGAAGGCGTTCTTTCGGGTCAGGGAACTGTTCCTTCATTCGCTCACTCTGATACAGGCGCTTGACGATTTTCGTGATGTACAGACCCGACTTCATATAGAGGTCGATAAAGGTCTTGTCCGGGTCATCGAAGCATCCGGGATTCTCCTTTTCCAGCATATCCACCATCTTCTTGACCATTGTCTTCGGGGTGAAGATTTGGTTGGTCTTCTGCGGCGGGATATAATCGAAGATGTCCTCGATACTCTTTTCATCGAAATAATCCGCCAACTTTTTCTTGAGCCGAAGGAATTCCTTCACAGAGTCATCGAATACGACCGGGTCAAAGAGATTGCCCGCAAACTCCTTTTCTTCCCCTGTCTCAGCGTCCTTGTACTTACCGCCGTCACGAAGGAAACGGAACTGGTCGAGGGTAATGCTTGTCACCTCAAGGAACTCAGGATTCGGGATAACGACATCGAAGGTTGCCAGCGTAACGGTATCATTGCCATAGGCCATCAGGAATGACGGTATCGTGCGGGAGAAGCCCCTCAGGTGGTCCCTGACGGAATCTTCTATACCCGTCTTTTCCCGTTCCTTGATTTTCTTCTCAACCGTCTCAACAACATCCTGCGTAGATGTTTCAATGAAAGTCTTTACGGTATTGGAAAGCTGGTCCTGCAAATTGGCTTGCAAGTCCTGCTTTTTCTGTTCAAATTCTTCTTCGATTTCCGTCTCAGTTTTTCCAGTCTCATGGCGAGAGCGCATCGCCGCCAAACGGTCTTTCTCCGCAATTTTCTGCTCGATTTGATAGTTGTTATGTCTTTATGAGCAATGCGGATGAATTGATGGTCAGTGAAAAGACTGCCTATAACTATTTGAACGCTGGCCTTTTTGACGCTGATAAGATGGACTGTCCACGCATCATCAGGATGCGTCCGAGGCGGAGCACTCCAAAGCTGAAAATCGACAGACACTGCTATGAAGGCCGCACTTACGAAGATTTTATGCGCTTCATTGCGGATAACCCGGATGTTCCTGTCGTTCAGATGGACTCTGTCATTGGAAACAAGAGTGGGAAAGTCCTTTTGACTATGTTTTCCCAGAACACCAATCTGCTTCTTGCTTTCCTGCGTGACCACAATACCGCCCGTTCTGTTTTGGATGTATTCAACGACCTCTATGCCATGTTTGGACGGGAAACCTATTGTAGACTCTTTCCTGTCATTTTGACTGACCGTGGCAGTGAGTTCAGCAATCCGGTCCCCATCGAACAGGATGAAAACGATGAGCTTCGCAGTCTTGTTTTCTATTGCAATCCCAGTGCCCCTTATCAAAAAGGCGGCATCGAAGTAGCCCACGAACTGGTTCGGCGTGTTTTGCCGAAAGGCAAATCTTTTGATGACCTTCAGCAGGAGGATATTGACCTGATGCTTTCTCATATCAACTCGTATAAAAGAGGAAAGCTGAACAGTCGGTCTGCATACCAACTGTTCAACTTCATCTACGGGGATGATATTTTGCCGAAGCTCAATATCCGCGAAATCGAGGCAAACGACATTGTTCTGTCTCCGAAGCTGCTGAAGAAGTAACCCTCAGCATTTCAGATGTCAAACAGAGAACTTTCAGGGGTGCGATTTACCTTTACAAAAAAGTAAGCGGCAATCGGACCTCTGGGAGTTTTTTGCCTTTTTCCCGATTTCTTGCCTTATACTATTGATTTTAACACATTCTACGCCATTGAAAAGAGAATTTCCCCATATTTGTAAGAGTGAATCGAAGTTTTTGAACTTTGCTGTTGCATTTACTTCTTACAAACTTGCATTTACTTTTGCAAGTGAGCAAAAACAAGCAAATTTCTCGATGAAATTCACTTGCCGGAGGTATTCCCCCCAGTTTTCGGGCCAGAGGTGAATATGCCGACCGAAAACTACACCCTGACCGTTAGCCGTCCGACACCCTGACCGCTGAAAACGGACACCCTTTCCGCTGGTCCTACACCGAGGCCGTGGTGCATGCACCACCACGTCGGTCCACGGACACCGCCCAAATGGTGCACAGCGGCCGGGCACATGGTGCACCCGGCCGCCGGGGAAATTACTCTGTCATACCCATGCGCTTGCGCATTGACTCGCCCTCGATCTGAACCGTGTACGCGTTGTAGATGATCCGGTCGCAGATCGCGTCCGCCAGAGTTGGATCATACAGATTTTCATGCCACTCACTGGTGTCATACTGGGAGCAGAAGATGGTGGACGCCACCTTGTTCCGAGCTTCCACCAGCTCCAGTACATCCCGGGCTTCTGCCTCCTTCAGCGGGTACAGCAGCCACTCGTCCAGAATGAGCAGCTTCACCTTTTTCAGCTGCTTCATATATTCCCGATAGGTCCCATCCCTCCGGGCCACAGCGATCTCCACCAGAAGATCCGGCAGCCGGAGATACCGAGCGGCGTAGAAGTTCCGGTTGGCCGCCACACCCAGGGAACAGGCCAGGAATGTCTTTCCAGCACCGGTAGCGCCCAGGATGATCACATTTCGTGCCTCCTGAATGTACGAACAGGATGCCAAGCGGAGGATCTGCTCCCGGTCCAGATGCCGTTCGGCAATATACTCGATATTCTCCACGCTGGCCTGTGTATCTGCATAGCCGGCCTTCTTGATCAGGCCAGTGAGCCGGTTGCTTTTCCGCGCACTCCATTCGGCATCCACCAGCATGGCGAGCCGATCCTCGAAGGGCACATTCCGGAACTGCGGGTCTTCCAGCTGGGCAGAAAGCTGCTCTGCCATGACGCCCATGTGGATCTCTCTGAGCTTACGAATCGTTTCGTTACTGAACATTATTTCTTCCCCCTTCTGTAGTACTCAGCACCACGGGTAAACCTGTGGGCCTTCTGAGGCACAGGTTCTGGATCCACATCTTCCGTCTGAAGCAGGCCCTGCTCAGACTTCAGAATAGCCTGTACACTTTTCAAGCTAGGAGAAGGGGTGAAGGTCAGAGCTTTTCGACAGGCGTCCTCCAAGCGGACCACAGAATAGTGGTCAGACAGCTTTAGGAGGGCCATGCAGGATTTGTAACCCTGCTGCTCTACCTTGTGAGCAGTAAGGAATACTCGCACAACAGCGGCAGTATTTTCGCCAATAGAGGACGCCCAGCGAAGGAACCGTTCACTGTTCCATTGGAGGTAAGCGGTGTGCTCCGGAGGCATATGCTCCTCAAGCGTACTGTACTGATTGGGGCGGCCATACAGCCGAAGGTGGGAGGCCACTCTGGTACCGCAGAAATAGATTTCTACAGCGGAGCCGGTGAGTCGTACATCCACTTTCTGTTTGATGTATTCGTATGGGACCGAATAGTTCATGCGATCCACTGAAATGTGGTAGTTATATTGCACCGTGGCCGTTTTCCATTCTGCCAGCTCAAACGGATTTGGCGGTAGCGGCAGAAGGAACAGCTTTTCTTCCTCAAAGTCAGAGGCTCTGCTGCCATCTTTCTTCTGAAACGGCTTGTGATTGAAGTCAGCCAGCTTTTCCCAGATTGCACGATTCAGTTCATCCAAGGAGAGAAACTGACGGTTCCGCAACGCAGCAAGGATCCAGGTGGAGACAACGCCAACGGAGCCCTCCACGAACGCTTTGTCCTTCGGTGTCCGTGGACGGGTGGGGATAATTGCGGTGCCGTAATGCTCCGCCATTTCCTGGTAGGCTTTGTTCAGGACGGTCTCCGTGCGGGTATTCTTGATGACGCCGGTCTTGAGATTGTCCGGGGTCAGGATTCGGGTGACTCCACCGAAATAGTTGTAGGCATGAACATGAGCTGTGATCCATGCTTCCTGCTTCATGTTGAGGAACGCTTCCGTATAGGCGTAGCCGCTGTACGGAAGCACTGCTACAAAGAGATAGGCGGGCAGGCGCTCGCCGGTGTCCGTGTCCGTAATCCCAGCGGTCTGACCGGCCCAGTCCACCTGGAGGTTCTCACTGGGCTTGTGCTCCAGGTGCATGGTCGCTTTCGTTTTGTGAACATAGTCGGCGTAGTACTTGTTGAACTGCGTGGACTTGTAGGGGAGCTCACCGTTTTGGCGGCACCGTTCGCAATACTCCACCCACAGCAGGCTGAGCGTGACGCCGCTCTTCTGCATTTCCTTGTGGACCCACTCGTAGTCCGGCATACTGTACCGCTGCCCCATAGATGTGGCAGGGTACAGCTTACGGGTCACTTCCTCAGAGCTAAGGTTCTTCACCGCATTCCACGAGAGGCCGTTTTCTTCAGCCTTGTGCAATGCCGTGATGACGGTGCTCCGGGCGCAGCCACAGCTCTCGGCGATGCGCGTTTTGTTGAGACCCAGACTATGAAGTCTGATGATCTCTTTGTAGTTGGTCATCGTGTTTTCCTCCTGTTGTTAGATTACATCTTTCGATGCAATTCCATTATACAGGGGGTGTCTGACCGGCGGCGAGAGTGTATGATTTCAGCGGTCAAGCTGTCTGACCTGTGCGGTCAAAGTGTCCGTCGGAGGGCGGCGTATTTAACTTCTTACGACAAAACTCTGCAAAAGTTAAGAAAAAATACAGAAATACGCTAAAATGTTGCAAAAAAATCCGAGCTGGCTATAATGAAATAAGCTTTATTGACCGCGCGGATGTGCGCGGCAGAAAAAACCGCGCACGTTTCAGGCGCGGACGATCAAGGGGATGATGGGCGCGAACCGTTGGAACAGGCAACGAACGCTCCCCGCGGCGGGGAAGGAGAGAAAAAACAGGAATAGGAGGAACAGTCATGGACAAAAACAGGCAGAGCGGCTTTACGCTGGTCGAGCTTGTCGTGGTCATTGCGATCATGGGCATTTTGGCCGGCGTCGGCTCGGCGGCGTACTCGGGCTATGTGAAAAAGGCGAACGAGGCGGCGGACTTACAGCTTCTCGGCGCGGTAAATACGGCGTTTGCATCCGCGTCCTACGACGCGGGACAGTATGACGGGAGACCATCCGGCGGCGCGGCGTCTCTGACCGAGGACGGCAAGGTGGCTCAGGTCATTTCCTCGGTCGACCGCGATGGCGCATTCTTCCAAAGGTATTTTTCCGGCAATCAGGACAGCCGGTTCAAGCTGTATACGAACCTCGCGTACGACAGGGCGACGGGCACCTTCCACGGCGCGGTGCTCACCGCGGCGACCGACAAGCACGGCAATACGGTCCTGCACTATAGCATCAACGGGCAGGACTATGAATTTACGGCTACGCAGGATCAGCTCGACGCATTTCGCGCCTCGACCTTCGGCGGCAAGAGCATGACCATGAACGCCCTCACCGGCAATGTGGGCGGAATGATCAATGCGCTGAATTCTGCCCTTGGTGGGGGCACTTTCCTTGCGAATGTTCTTCAAACTGCCGGTATGAATCTCGAAACCTTGGGGATAAAACCGGATGAAAAGGAGACCTACAGCGAGCTTGATAAGCAGCGTCTGGCAAACGCGGCGCTGCTGCTGACTGCGAGCAAAACAGACGAAAATACCGCAGAAAAAATACTTAAGATGCTTATTCCGGATGATGAGGGGGAAGCGAAACCACTGAACGAACGAGCAAGCGAACTTCTTAGCCTTAATATGGGCGAAACAATGAGCAATGTGGGAGCGATCTACGGCATCATGACCGCCTTTGCTTATTCCGAGCAAGCGAAGGGCTGGACAACGACCCTGACGGACGCGGACGGCAAAGAGTCTACATACGATGCAAAACAGTACTACGACTATGTCAATCAGCAGATCGCCGCTGCCGCCGGCGAAAAAAACATCGACAATATCTTTGCCGCGCTTGGGCAGTTTGGGGCGTTTGCTCAAGACAAGGACGGTAACCTGACAGACCAGTTTTTTGATTACGTCGGCGACCCAACTAATCCAAACGCGCAGATCAACAAGGATCTGGACGCCTATATCAACGCGATGCAGGCGCTCAGTCAGAATCAGGACGGTCTGGTCGCCGCCGGCATCCTCGAAGACGGCGCGGACGGCGGAAACATTTCCCCGATCTTAGACAAGCTGTTCGCCCAATAGAAATAAACCGTCCCCCACATCGGACAGGCGTATGGTAAAAATGACCCCCGTAAGCGATTCATTTGAATCGCTTACGGGGGATTTTTTGCGCTGATGCGGGAAGAGCGCCGCGCGGAACGCTTAGCCCTCCTCTATGTAGCCGTTTGGATTTTGCACCTGCCAGTTCCAGGAGTCTCTGGCGCAGTCCTTATAGTCATATTCCGCCGTCCAGCCAAGGATGTTCTTTGCCTTTTCGACGGCGGCAAAGCTCAGGGGCACGTCGCCCGCGCGCGGGCCGACGATGCGGTAAGGCACCTTCCTGCCCGATGCCTCTTCAAACGCGGACACCAGCTGCAGCACGGTCGTTCCCTTGCCCGTCCCCAGATTGAAAACGTCATATTTGCTGTCCGTTTTTTCAAGATAGTTCAGCGCCGCAATGTGCCCCTTTGCCAGATCGACAACGTGGATGTAGTCGCGGACCCCCGTTCCGTCCGCGGTATCGTATTGATCGCCGTAAACGCTCAGATACGGGAACTGCCCGAGCAGGGTGCGGGTGATGTAGGGGGCAAGGTTGTTGGGGGCCTTCTGACCGCAGTCCTCGCCGATGAGCCCGGAGGGATGTGCGCCGACGGGGTTGAAGTAGCGCAGAGAGGCAAAGCGGAAGTTGTCGCGCTGCCGCGCGAAATCATGCAGGAGCAGCTCGTTGAGATACTTGCTGAACCCATACGGGCAGCAGACCTTGCCGACAACATCGCTCTCGCGGTTCGGCATGGTCTCGGGCGTGCCGTACACCGTTGCCGAGGAGGAGAACACCAGCTTGTACACCTGATGCTTTTCCATTGCGTTGAGAAGATGGAAGGTAGACGTCAGGTTGGTGTCGAGATATCTTCCGGGGTCTTCAACGGACTCCGCGACGGATTTTAAGCCGGCAAAGTGGATCACGGCGTCCAGACGGTTCTCCGCAAAGACCTTTTCAAGCGCGGCGCTGTCCAACAGGTCGATCTGATAGAAAGCAGGCCGTTTGTTCGTTATCTTCTGGATGCGGTCGATCACTTCAATCTTAGAGTTGCACAGATTGTCGGCAATGACAACGTCATAGCCGGCATTCAGAAGCTCCACCACCGTGTGGCTCCCGATAAAGCCCGTGCCGCCCGTCACCAATATCGTCATGGCTCATGTTCCTCTCTTTTCCGTTTGTTTCTTGCCGATTTCGCGTTTTTTGCTCAAAGCAAGCCCTTCTGCTCTAACTTTGACATATACCAGGACTTTTTCAGACTCTTTTCGTTGGCATAGGTATAGACAACGGTGTCTACAAGCCCAAAATCACCGTCGTTTTCCCTGAGCAATTTCTCCATGGCGCGGACGATCTCATCCATCTTCCCGTCGCACTCTTTTTCGAGAGCGGATGCTCTGGAAAGATAGCCCCTCGCCATTTTCAGGAGCTGTGTCTTCGTCCGCTTTTCCGCCGGGAGTGCCAAATACTCCGCCTTTGCGTCGGCATACATCGTGTCCAGCGCCAGCGTGTACTCCTCACGCAGGACGTAGACCTGCGCGATCAGCTCGGAAAGCTGCTTCTGATAGTCCGACGCGTCCGATTCGGACTCTGCCGTTTCCGCAGGCTTCGCCGGAGCATTCGCCTCGCCGCTGTCCGTCAGACGGCCGATCAGATCGTCCTGCGTCAGGCTGCCGTCGCGCAGCGCCTC
>OGMF01004166.1_pt1 | contig 10156 bp, 6 predicted proteins | sample 1572921 | NCBI WGS metagenome assembly OGMF01 (sample SAMEA2581919, study PRJEB24529) | metagenome | biome: Human gut stool | place: China | collected 2011
CATGGCAGAGGACGGCAGCATGACGCTGACCGGCCATCTGAAAGAACTGCGGAACAGGCTGATCATCTGCGCGGTGGTGTTCGTGGTGGGTGTTGTGGTCTCGCTGGCATACGCCGACCGTCTGATCGATCTGCTCACTGCCATGGGCCGCGACTATTACGAGTTTGTTTCCATTGCCCCGCAGGAAAAGCTGATGCAGTATTTCCGCGTCTCCATTCTGGCAGGCGTGGTGGTCACCGTTCCGGTGGCGTTCTACCACATTTATGCATTTGCAAAGCCCGGCCTGAAAAAGAGCGAGAGCTTCTTCTTCAAGATGGTCATGCTGCTGGGCCTGATCCTGTTCTGCGTGGGCGTGCTGTTCGCCTACAAGCTCATGATGCCCTTCATGCTGCGTTTCCTCAGCACCGGCATCGAGGGTGCAGAGTACATCCAGACCACCACCAGTATCGAGAGCTATGTCAACCTCTGCTTGACCATGTTCATCATTTTTGGCTGCGTGTTTGAGATGCCTCTGATCACCATCATCCTGTCCAAGATGGGCATTATCAACCCGCAGCTGCTCAAGCAGGTGCGCGGCGTTGCCATCGTGATCATCTTCTTCATCGCGGCCATTGTCACCCCGCCGGATATCGTGTCTCAGTGCATGGTGGCCGGCCCCATGGTGCTGCTGTACTTCATCAGCATCTTCCTGAGCGGCATCTTCTATAAGCCGAAAGAGGACGATGATGACGAAGAGGATGACGAGGATGAGGACGAAGAGTAAGCTCTGACTTCTGGTTTTCTGTTTTATCATTGCAAAAGCAAAGGCTGCTGCGCCATTTGGTGCAGCAGCCTTTTTGTATGTGGAAAATGCTTCCGGTGCAGAGCGTAATCGCGTGGGGCAGATTCTATGGCTTTTGCAAAAGGCATTACCGCCGAATATGTACTCTTTTGCACGCACAAAAGAGTACCAGAAAGGACGGCGGTGCCCGTAGGGCATGAAAGCCCCGGTGGGGCTTTCAAGGCGCAGACCGGTTTGCGCAGCAAATGCTGTGTGTTCAACACAGCAAGGTCTCCGCTACTTTCGAAGCGCGGGAGGCACGAACCAGGGGCTGCTCGCCCCTGGTAACCCCAAAGCTGTTGGGCTCCATACAAAAAATCCAAGCCGCTACGCTAGAGGATTTTTTGTGTTCCGCCGGTTTGAAGTCGCTGCGCGACGGCCACAGCCGACAGCAGCAAATGCCGTTTTTCGTTACGACCCTCTCCGGTGAAAATGCAAATCGAAAAAATCCGCAGATTTTTTCGATTTGCGAAATTAAAATTTTATTTCCGCTATTTATGGCCAGAGCAAAGCGGCGGCCATTTTAGATAATAAAGCTTCTTATGACGCGCTGCACTGTGGGCGGCGTGTCCTACGATAAAAAATAATGCGTCCCGGGCCACAGCCGGGGCAGAATGGACAAAGGTATGAACTTCTTTTACATCCTGAGCGGTCCTCTCGGCTATGTCATGGAGTGGATCTACAAGCTGCTGCCGAACTACGGCTGGGACATTATCCTCTTCACCCTGCTCATCAACATCGTCAAGATCCCCCTGCAGACCAGCCAGCAGAAGAGCATGGCGAAAATGTCTGCTTTCCAGCCCATGATCGCGGAGATCCAGACCAAGTACAAGGATAAGCCCGAAAAGCAGCAGGAAGAGCTGATGAAGCTGCAGCAGGACTTTGGCTATAAGCCCACGGCCGGCTGCGTGCCCATGCTGCTGAATTTCCTTGTCATGTTCGGTGTTATCGGCGTGGTTTATAACCCGCTGGAGCGCATTTTCCACATCAGCGCCGCTGCACTTGCCAGCGCAGGCGAGGCTATGACCGCCGCCGGCATCTCCTTTACCGCCATCACCCGCGATACCAACATCATCGCCGAGGTGGTTGCCGGCAACAGCGGCGTGCTGGGCTGCTTTACCGCACAGCAGATCGCTACCATCACCGAGTTCAGCCAGCACATGAACTTCTTTGGCATCGACCTGACCCGCATCCCGAAGCTGGGGCTTTCTCTGGACATCGTGCTGCCGCTGCTGTCGGTCATCACCATGTTCCTGTCCACCCACATCAGCATGAAGGCTTCCGGCCAGCAGATGCAGGGCAGCATGAAGCTGACCATGTACATGATGCCGCTGATGTACCTGTTCTTCTGCTTTACCTACCCGCTGGCATTCTCTCTGTACTACGTCATTTCCAACATCGTCATGACCGCACAGACTCAGGTCATGCGCAAGTTCTACGACCCCGAGAAGATGCGCAAGGAAGTGGAAGCGGAGATCGCCGCCAAGCGCAAGCAGGAAAAGCGCGGTGTGAAGAACACCACCATCACGGTGACCGACCCCAAGACCGGCAAGAGCGTAGAAAAGAACCTTTCCGCCAGCGAGATGAACAAGCGCCGGCTGGAGTATGCCCGTCAGCTGGACGCCGAGCGCTACAAGGACGAGCGCACCGTGCCGCTGAGCGAGCTTGACAAGCAGGATAAACAGTAACAAGGGAGGTAAACGGTTATGATCCGTACACAGGAATCCACCGGCAAGACGGTGGACGAAGCCCGCGCCAAGGCCTGCGCCCTGCTGGGCGTGCAGGCCGACGATCTGAATGTCAGCTATGAAGTGCTGGAAATGCCCCAAAAAACCGGTTTTCTGGGCTTAAAGACCACCCCCGCCAAGGTGCGCGTGAGCGTGGAAGAGCCGGATGCTCCCGCCGCTGTGCCCGCAAAGCCGGTGGAGGTTGTGGCAGAGCAGCCTGTTGAGACTGCTGCCCCCGTGCAGGAGACTGCCCCCGTGGCAGAGGAAGTTCCCGCTGCTGCGGCAGAGCCTGCCGCTCCCGCCGCAGAGCAGACCCCCGCTGCCCAGCAGCCCGCCGAAGCTGCCGAGGAGGCAGAAGAGGTGGAAGTGCCCATCGTCATCGAGGAAAACGCCAAGGTGAAGGCCGCCGTGGACTATCTGCGGGAGGTCATCACCCTGATGGGCGTGGAGAACGTGACCTTCAGCGCCGTGCAGAAGGGCGAAGCCACCATCATCCGTCTGGACGGTGAAAAGCTGGGTGCCCTCATCGGCCGCCGTGGCGAGACCATGGAGAGCCTGTCCTATCTGGCAAGCCTTGTGGCAAACCGTCTGGAGGGCGATTACATCAAGCTGGGTCTGGATGTGGCCGGCTACCGCGATAAGCGCGAGAGCGACCTGACCGCACTGGCACAGCGCATTGGTGCCAAGGTGCGCAAGACCGGCCGCAGCTTTGCCATGGAGCCCATGAACCCCTACGAGCGCCGCATCATCCACTCTGCCATCAGCAAGATGGAGGGTGTGCGCAGCGAGAGCAAGGGCGAGGGCCGTGACCGCCGCGTGGTCATCTACTCCACCGCACCGGATGCCCAGACCGAGAACACCTACGGCGAGCGCCGTCCCCGCGGCGGCCGCCCCGGCAACGGACGCCGCCCCGGCGGCAACCGCAATGGCGGCTATCGCGGCGGCAGCCGTTCGGAGCACGGCGACCGCAACGGAAACCGCGGCGGTTACCGCGGCAGCCGCAACGGCGGCAACCGTGGGCCCCGTCCTTCCGGTGTGCCGGAGCGCACCTATGCGCCCCGCGATGCCGAGACTGCCGCACCGGTGGCACCCAAGCGCACCGAGCGCGTGGATGATTTTGCTGATTTCAGCTTTGGCAAGATCGAGCTGTAACCCCTGAACCATGCAATGCCTCCTGCAATTGATGCAGGGGGCATTTTTGCGCTCCGGTCTGTGCAAAAACGGCACGGCTTTTTCCACGGACTTTCCGGAGCCGGTGGAAAACCGACACGGGGTGTATCTTTTTGGACGGAAACGTGGTAGAATAAAAAATAAAATGAGGGATGCCGTCCGCTGGAAAGACGGCCGAAGGAAAGGGATGAACACAGGCGTGGGCAAACTACATCAGATGCTTTTCTATGCCGGGTTGGAACCGGAAGAGTACCAGGCCTGTCTGCCGGAGATCCGCAAGGACAACCGGAAGAAGCTGCGTGCCTATCTGATCATAGCCGGTATCTTTCTGCTGGTCATCATCTGCCTGCTCGGCGGGATCGGGGCGCTCGGGGCGCTGCGCGCCAATCGGGGATATTATCTCCTCTCGTTTGTCGGCTGTCTGGTGCTGCTGGCGATCGAAATGATGCTTCCGGAGGATAACGGTCTGCTGCTGGACTGGCTGATGTATGCTTTCGAGGCGCAGCTGTATCTGCTGGGCATGCTGATCATGAAGGCCTCGCCGGAGGAGCTTTCGGTCAGTTTCATCGCATTTCTGCTGGCCGTGCCGCTTCTGTTCGTGATGCCGCCGGTGCAGCATATCAGCAACATTCTGTTCTTTGCGGTGATCTTCATCGGGCTGGCGCTGCACGTTGAGACCAGGCGGATCGCGGTCATTGACACCATCGACTGTGTGGTGTTCGGGATGATGTCCAGCATCATTTCCAGCTTTATGATGGTCTCCATGCACCAGAATTTCCTGTCCGAGCTCCGGCTGCGCCGGTTTGCCAACTTTGATATCCTGACCAATATGCAGAATCGCAATGCCTACGAGAGCAGCCGGGACAACTGGGCAAAAAAATGCACGGTGTCCCTCAGCTGTGTGTATGTGGACGTAAACGGCCTGCATGAGCTGAACAACACCAGCGGCCACGAAAAAGGGGACCAGATGCTGCAGACTGTGGCGCTGGAACTGCAGGGTCGTTTCGGCCGGGACAACTGTTACCGCACCGGCGGGGACGAATTTGTGGCCTTTGTGCAGGACGAGCCGGAAACAGCGGTGCGCGCAGCGACGGACGAGCTGATCCGGGCACTGGAACGGAAAGGCTGTTCGGCAGCCATCGGGGTGGCCACCCAAAACGCAGGCAGCATGGATCTGGACACGCTGGTCCGACAGGCCGAACAGCAGATGTATCAGGCCAAGGAAGAACATTACCGCATCCAGCGGCAGCTGGAACACTGAAAGGAACCGACTATGCAGGAAACGACCATTGCAGCCATTGCCACAGCTCCCGGTGCGGGCGGCATCGCGGTGGTGCGCCTGTCCGGTGCGCAGAGCTATGCCGTGGCAGAGCGGGTGTTCTGCCCGGCAAACCCGGGCAAAAAGGTGGCGCAGGCAAAAGGCTACACGGCATTGTTCGGCCATTTTGTGGACGGCGGCGAGAAATTTGACGAGGGCGTGGCTCTGTTTTTCCGTGCGCCCCACAGCTATACCGGCGAGGATGTGGTGGAGCTTTCCTGCCACGGCGGCAGTGCGGTGGCCCGCCGTCTGGTGGAGGCCTGTCTGGCAGCCGGTGCGCAGCCGGCGGCCCCCGGCGAGTACACCCGCCGTGCGTTCCTGAACGGCAAACTGGGCCTGACTCAGGCCGAAGCGGTCATGGACCTGATCTCGGCCGACGGGCGGCAGGGGGCAGCGCTGGCCAATGCGGCCCTGTCCGGTGCGCTGGCCCGCAAGATCGGGGAACAGAAGGATGCCCTCACCGCCCTGCAGGCCCATCTGGCAGCCTGGGTGGATTTCCCGGAGGAAGATGTGCCGGAGCTGGACGAAGCCCATCTGCGCAGCGTTCTGGGCAGCGTGCAGGAGACGCTGGACGGGCTGATCCGCAACTATCAGGCGGACACCGTCCTGCGCGAGGGCGTGGACTGTGTCATCGTGGGCCGCCCCAATGCGGGCAAGTCCACCTTGCTGAATCTGCTGGCCGGGTTCGACCGTGCCATCGTCACCCCGGTGGCAGGCACCACCCGCGACGTGGTAGAGCAGGCGGTGCAGCTGGGGGATATCCGGCTGAACCTCTTTGACACCGCCGGTCTGCGCGAGACCGAGGACGCCATTGAAGCGGAGGGCATCCGCCGCAGCTGGAAGAAACTGGAAGAGGCTGGCCTGATCCTGGCGGTATTCGATGGCTCGGAGCCGCCTACCCGGGAGGATCTGGAGCTGGCCCGGCGCTGTGCGGGCCGCCCGGCCATTGCCCTGGTGAACAAGGAAGATAAACCCACGCAATTTGATGCGGAGCTCATCGCCCCGTACTTTGCCATGGTGCTGCCGGTGTGCTGTCAGGAGGAGGGCAGCCGCAAGGTCATTGCGGCTGCCGTGGCGCGCCTGCTGGGCACCAGCCAGATCGACCCCCACGCGGCCAGCCTGTCCGGCCAGCGGCAGCTGTCGGCGGCCCTGCGGGCGCGGGATGCCGTAACGGGTGCACGGGAGGCCGTGGAGGCCGGGTTCGGGCTGGACGCCGTGTCGGTGTGCGTGGATGACGCGCTGGACGCACTGTGTGAACTCACCGGCGAAAACGCCTCGGAAGCCGTCATCGAACAGGTGTTCGAGCGGTTCTGCGTGGGAAAATAAGGGCGGGAATGTTCTCTTTTGACACCAAAAGAGAAGAAAAGTGCGGCGGTGCCTGCAAGGCATGAAAGCCCCAGTGGGGCTTTCAAGTCGCAGACCGGTTTGTGCAGCAAATGCTGTGCGTTCAGCACAGCAAGGTTACAGCGATTTCGATGCGCTGGAGCCACGAAAAAGGGGCTGCACGCCCCTTTTAACCCCAAAGCAGTGGGCTACACCGGAAAAAACTGAAGATTCACGCCTGTTCGGCGTGAAGATCTTTTAACCGTTTTTTCCGGCTCCGCCGATTGATAGCCCTTCAGTCGCTGCGCGACAGCTCCCCCCGGGGGAGCGAGCGCTGCTGCTGCCGTTTCCCGTTATGACCCCACCCGTGAAAATGGGTTACAGGAAAGTCCGCAGACTTTCCTGTAACCCGAAATTTAAAATAATTCTTCCGCTGAAAATGCCCAGAGTAAAACGGAGGGCATTTCAAATCAATTATTAGAGGAAACCCGAAAGTATATGAACCACTTAGGAGATTATGATGTGATCGTTATTGGTGCCGGGCATGCCGGCATCGAAGCGGCCCACGCCGCTGCCACACTGGGTGCCAGGACCGCCGTGTTCACCATGAGTCTGGACGCCATCGGCAATATGCCCTGCAATCCCAGCATCGGCGGCACTGCAAAAGGAACGTTGGTGCGTGAATTGGATGCCCTTGGCGGCGTGATGGGTCTGGCGTCGGATGCCACCTACCTGCAGAGCCGGATGCTGAACAAGGGCAAGGGCCCTGCGGTGCACGCACTGCGGGTGCAGACCGACCGCAAACGCTACCACGAATACATGAAGCACGCACTGGAGCTTACCCCCGGCCTTGCCATCCATCAGGCCGAGGTGGTGGGCCTTGAGGTGGAAAACGGCCGGGTGAAGGGCATCGTTACCCAGCTCAACGGGGAATACACCGCCAAGTGCGTGGTGCTGGCCACCGGCACGAATCTGGGCGGCAAGATCTTTGTGGGCGATGCCTGGTATGCCTCCGGCCCGGACGGCATGCACGCGGCCAACGCCCTGACCGAGAGCCTGAAGGCTGCGGGTCTGCCCCTGCGGCGGTTCAAGACCGGCACCCCCGCCCGTGTGCACCGGCGCAGCATCGACTTCAGTCGGCTGGAATGCCAGCCCGGCGACCCGGACAACGAGCTGCAGCCCTTCAGCTTCATGACCGACGCCCCCATGCACAACAAGGTGGAATGCTGGATCGCCTACACGAATCCGGAGACCCATAAGATCATTCTGGACAACATCCAGCGCAGCCCGTTGTACGGCGGCATGATCGAGGGTGTCGGCCCGCGTTACTGCCCCTCCATCGAGGACAAGGTGGTGCGCTTTGCGGGCAAGGACCGCCACCCCATCTTTGTGGAGCCCTGCGGTGAGAACACCGAGGAAATGTACCTGCAGGGTGCTTCCAGCAGTCTGCCGGAGGACGTGCAGAATGCCTTCTACCGCAGCATCAAGGGCTTTGAGCACATCGAGATCCTGCGCCCGGCCTATGCCATCGAATACGACTGTGTGGACCCCACCAGTCTGGAAGCCACGCTGGAAAGCAAGGTGGTGCGGGGCCTGTATGGGGCAGGGCAGTTCAATGGCACTTCCGGCTACGAGGAAGCTGCCGCACAGGGCCTGCTGGCCGGTCTGAACGCCGCCCGCAATGCACTGGGCAGGGAGCAGCTTATCCTTCCGCGTCACACCAGCTACCTTGGCACCCTGGTGGATGATCTGGTGACCAAGGGCGTCATGGACCCCTACCGCATGATGACCAGCCGCAGCGAATACCGGCTGACCCTGCGGCAGGACAATGCCGACACCCGCCTGACCCCCATCGGCCGAGAATACGGTCTGGTGCAGGACGACCGCTGGACAAAGTACCAGCACACCCAGAACATTCTGGAAGCGGAGCGCCGCCGCCTGCACGACGCCCACCTGCGCACTGCCGACCTGCAGGCCGCTATGACGGCGGCCGGGCTGGCCCCGGCAGCCGAGGGCGGCATTGCGGAAGAATTGCTGCGCCGCCCGGAGATCCACTACGACCTTGTGGCCGGGGTCATCGGCTGGGGGGAGGGGATCACGCCCATGCTGGCGGAACGGCTGGAGACCGAGATCAAATACGCAGGCTACATTGCCCGGCAGGATCGCATGATCCGGGAGGTGGCCCGCCACGAAAAGACCCTGATCCCGGAGGATTTTGAATACGCGGACCTCACCGGCCTGACGCTGGAAGCCCGCGAGAAGCTGGCCCGCATCCGCCCGAAGAATCTGGGCCAGGCCAGCCGCATCCCCGGGGTGTCCCCCTCGGACGTGGCACAGCTGAGCATCGCCCTGGCGGCCCACACCTGATCCAGAACAACAGAAAGGAATCAAAACCTATGATCGACAAACAGCGGCTGGAGGCCAAGTGTTCCACATGGAACATCTCCCTTACCGGCACCCAGCTGGACCAGCTGGACGCCTTTGCACAGATCCTTGTGGACTACAACCAGAAGGTCAACCTGACCGCCATCACCGACCCGGAGGGTATCGAGGACAAGCACTTTCTTGACAGTTTGCTCTTTGCCAGCCAGCCGGAAGTGGCGGGCCGCATGGTGGACGTGGGTGCGGGCGCAGGGTTCCCCGGCATCGTGACCAAAATCTACAAGCCGGAGCTGGAACTGACCCTGATGGAGCCGACTGGCAAACGGGTGGAGTTTTTGAAATATGCCTGCGCACAGCTGGGGCTGACCGGCGTGGAGTTTGCCAAGGAACGCGCCGAGGAAGCCGCCCGCAAAGTGTGGCGGGAGCAGTTTGATCTGGCCTCTGCCCGCGCGGTGGCCGCCCTGCCCATGCTGGCCGAATACTGTCTGCCGCTGGTCAGGGTGGGCGGAAGCTTTCTGGCCATGAAGGGCGCTTCCGGCGAGGAAGAGCTGGCGGCAGCCCGGGGTGCTATCAAAAAGCTGGGCGGCGAGTACAAAGAGACCCGCACCCTGCACCTGCCGGGCGGCGACACCCGCACCCTGATCCTCTGCAAAAAGATTTCGCAGACTCCGACTGCCTACCCCAGAAACGGCGGTAAAATTGCAAAAAGTCCGCTGAAATAACGAATCATCGATAAGAATGTGCAAAACCCTGCCGAACGAAACTTCTGGCAGGGTTTTTCTTTGTGTGGTAAACTGAGCTTGCAAGACCGGATTTTCCACACTTTCCCGGGAAAATGTGGAAAACAAAATGCGATGCTTTGGAAAGGGGCAGTGTTATCCATGTTTGAACGCAGAAAACAGGCGGGGAAAATTTATTTCCTGCCCATCGATCAGATCCGGCCGTCGCCGTTTCAGGCGCGGAAAGAATTCAGCGAGAAGGAGCTTGCGGCGCTGGCGCAGAGCATCCGGGAGAACGGCCTGCTTCAGCCCGTCTCGGTGCGAAAGATGCCGGATGGCTGTTATGAGCTTGTGGCAGGGGAGCGGCGTCTGCGCGCCTGCCGGATGGCAAAGATGGATACCGTCCCGGCCATTCTCTGCAGTTATCCCGACGAGCAGACGGCGGCGCTGGGGCTGCTGGAGAACATCCAGCGCGCAGACCTGAACCCCTTTGAGCAGGCACAGGGGCTGAAGGATGTGATGGTGCTGTGGGACTGCACGCAGGCTGAAGCCGCCAAACGGCTGGGTATGGCGCAGCCCACCTTTGCCAATAAGCTGCGTCTGCTGCAGCTGAATGCCGACCAGCGGCAGTTCGTGCTGGACAACAACCTCACCGAGCGCCACGCCCGGGCAGTGCTGCGCCTGCCGGAAAACCGCC
>OGMF01004171.1_pt1 | contig 10143 bp, 5 predicted proteins | sample 1572921 | NCBI WGS metagenome assembly OGMF01 (sample SAMEA2581919, study PRJEB24529) | metagenome | biome: Human gut stool | place: China | collected 2011
GGTGTGACTACTTCCAAGCGTCAGACCAGTATCTTGCAGATGTTTTCCTTGTACAGTCCCGACGATTCGTATGACGAGAAGTTTCTGTCCAACTATATCAGTATCAATCTGAAACCTTCCATCCTTCGTATTCAGGGTGTGGGCGATATGATGATTATGGGTGGCGACTACAGCATGCGTATTTGGATGAAGCCCGATGTGATGGCTCAGTACAAACTGATTCCGTCGGATGTGGCACAGGTGCTGTCCGAACAGAATATCGAGTCGGCTACCGGCTCGTTTGGTGAGAACTCAGATGAGACGTATCAGTATACCATGAAATATAAAGGTCGTTTGATAACTCCAGAAGAATTTGGTGAGATTGTCATTCGCTCTACTGATGACGGTGAGGTGCTGAAACTGAAAGATATTGCCGATATAGAGATGGGTGAAGAAAGTTACGCCTTTCATGGTGCTATGAATGGACATCCGGGGATTTCATGCATGATTTTTCAGACCGCAGGTTCCAATGCGACTGAAGTAAACAACCATATCGATGCGTTTTTGGAAGAGGCGGCGAAAGACCTGCCGAAAGGAGTGGAGCTGACGAAAGTGATGAGTTCCAATGACTTTCTGTACGCTTCTATTCACGAAGTAGTGAAGACATTGTTCGAAGCTGTCTTCCTGGTCATCTTGATAGTGTATGTGTTCTTGCAAGATATCCGCTCTACTGTTATTCCGTTGGTAGGTATCATTGTATCTTTGATTGGTACCTTCGCTTTTATGTCGTTGGCCGGGTTCAGCATCAACCTGATCACCTTGTTTGCTTTGGTATTGGTCATCGGTACGGTAGTGGATGATGCCATAGTTGTCGTTGAAGCGGTGCAAGCTCGTTTTGATGTGGGTTATCGTTCTTCGTATATGGCAAGTATTGATGCGATGAAGGGTATCAGTAATGCAGTTATTTCTTCTTCACTGGTATTTATGGCCGTGTTTATTCCGGTATCGTTTATGAGCGGTACTTCCGGTACGTTCTATACCCAGTTTGGTCTGACGATGGCGGTTGCCGTTGGTATTTCCGCTATTAATGCGTTGACGCTGAGTCCGGCATTGTGTGCGTTGCTGCTGAAACCCTATATCAATGAAGACGGTACGCAGAAGAATAACTTTGCGGCACGTTTCCGTAAAGCGTTCAATTCGGCTTTCGATATTCTGATAGAGAAATACAAGAATGTGGTGCTGATCTTTATCAAACGCAGATGGCTGGCATGGTCGTTGCTCGTTTGCTCCGTAGTGTTGCTTGTATTCCTGATGAATACGACAAAGACCAGTCTGGTGCCGGACGAAGACCAGGGTGTGGTATTCGTCAATGTAAGTACGGCGGCCGGTAGTTCGCTGACTACGACCGACGAAGTGATGGAACGCATCGAAAAGCGTCTGATGGATATTCCGCAGATTAAGCACGTGCAGAAAGTGGCCGGCTACGGATTGCTGGCAGGACAGGGAAGCTCGTTCGGTATGTTGATTCTGAAACTGAAACCGTGGGACGAACGTCCGAATGACGAGGATAATGTACAGGCAGTCATCGGTCAGGTGTACGGTCGTACGGCCGATATCAAGGATGCCAGTGTCTTCGCTATTTCGCCGGGTATGATTCCGGGTTACGGTATGGGTAATGCGCTGGAACTCCATATGCAGGATAAGATGGGCGGTGATATCAACGAATTCTTTACCACTACCCAGCAATATCTGGGGGCATTGAACCAGCGTCCGGAGATTGCGATGGCATATTCTACGTTCGACGTGCGCTATCCGCAGTGGACGGTAGAGGTGGATGCAGCCAAGTGTAAACGCGCAGGCATTACACCGGATGCGGTATTGAGCACATTGTCCGGTTATTATGGCGGTCAGTACGTGTCCAACTTCAACCGTTTCTCCAAAGTATACAGAGTCATGATTCAGGCAGACCCAGAATTCCGTCTGGACGAAACCTCACTGGACAATGCTTTCGTACGTATGTCGAACGGAGAGATGGCTCCGCTGAGCCAGTTCGTAACGTTGACACGCAGCTACGGTGCAGAGTCGCTGAGCCGTTTCAATATGTACAATTCCATCGCCGTGAATGCGATGCCGGCAGACGGATATAGTACGGGAGACGCTATCAAGGCCGTACAGGAAACAGCCGTACAGTCTCTTCCCAAGGGATATGGCTATGATTACGGAGGCATCACCCGTGAGGAAAATCAGCAAAGCGGTACGACTATGATCATCTTTGGTATCTGCTTCCTGATGATTTATCTGATTCTGAGTGCATTGTACGAGAGCTTTATCATTCCGTTCGCCGTGCTTCTGAGTGTGCCTTGCGGATTGATGGGAAGTTTCCTCTTCGCATGGATGTTCGGACTGGAGAATAACATTTACTTGCAGACAGGTTTGATTATGTTGATCGGTCTGTTGGCAAAGACGGCCATCCTGTTGACCGAATACGCTGCCGAACGCCGTAAGGCAGGTATGGGACTGATCGCTTCTGCGGTAAGTGCAGCCAAAGCCCGTCTGCGTCCGATTCTGATGACAGCGTTGACGATGATCTTCGGTCTGTTCCCATTGATGTTGTCCAGCGGTGTAGGAGCCAATGGTAACCGTTCGCTGGGTACGGGTGTAGTCGGTGGTATGACGATCGGTACGCTGGCATTACTTTTCATCGTGCCTACTTTGTTTATCGCTTTCCAGTGGTTGCAGGAACGCTTACGCCCGGTGCAGAGCAGACCTACGGAAGACTGGCAGATCGAGGAAGAAATCAAGGTGAGTGAAGAAGAAAAATCTAAAGCAGGAAAAAAATAATTGATGATGAAGAAAATATTAATCTTATCCGCAGCAACGCTCGTGTTGAGCAGTTGCGGTATCTACAATAAATACAAACCTGTATCGGAAGTCCCCGAAGGACTTTATGGAAGCGAAACCGTCGCTTCCGCCGATACGGCGAACTTCGGTAATCTCTCGTGGAGAGAGGTCTTTACTGACTCGTATTTGCAGAATTTGATCGATTTGGCTTTGGTACGGAATACGGATATGCAGACAGCGCATCTCCGTGTGAAAGAAGCGGAGGCTTCGTTGCTGACGTCCAAGCTTTCTTATCTGCCCTCTTTGTTTCTCGCACCGGAAGGAGCTGTGAGCAGCTTCGACCGTGGCAAAGCGACACAGACCTACTCATTGCCGGTGACTGCCTCGTGGGAACTGGATATCTTCGGAAAGGTGACGACAGCCAAACGTCGGGCAAAAGCGGCCTATGAGCAGAGCAAGGAGTATGAACAGGCGGTGAAGACACAGTTGGTGTCTGCCGTGGCAAATACTTATTATACCTTGCTGATGCTCGACGCTCAATATGAGATTTCCGTGTCCACCGAAACGGCATGGAAAGAGAGCGTGCGGACAGCCCGTGCCATGAAGAAGGCCGGTATGATGACCGAAGCCGGACTGGCTCAGACGGAAGCCACCTATTATAATATATGTACGGCAGTGCTCGACCTGAAAGAACAAATCAATCAGACGGAGAACTCAATGGCTTTGTTGCTGGCGGAAACACCTCACAAGATACAACGCGGCAAACTGGAAAACCAGCAGTTGCCGGAAGACTTCTCCGTAGGGATTCCTTTGCAGATGCTTTCCAACCGTCCGGATGTACGTAGCGCGGAGTTCTCTTTAGCGCAGGCATTCTATACGACGAATGCTGCCCGTGCTGCTTTCTATCCTTCCATCACGCTGAGCGGGAGTGCTGGATGGACAAACAGTGCCGGTAGCATGATTATCAATCCGGGCAAATTCGTTGCTTCTGCCGTAGCTTCACTGACGCAACCTTTATTTAACAAGGGAGTGAATATCGCCCAGCTGAAAATAGCGAAGGCACAGCAGGAAGAAGCCCGCCTCAGCTTTGAACAGACATTGCTGAACGCAGGTGTGGAAGTAAACGAGGCACTGGTGCAATATCAGACGGCCCGTGAGAAATCCGCTTTCTACGATAAGCAGATCACCTCTTTGCAGACTGCTGCCAGAAGCACTAGTCTTTTGATGGAACATAGTAATAATACTACTTATCTGGAAGTACTGACCGCACAGCAGACATTGCTGAACGCCAGACTTTCACAGGTAGCCAATCGCTTTACCGAAATCCAGGGCGTGATTACACTGTATCAGGCTTTGGGCGGAGGCCGGATGTAGGAGGATAGTATGAATCCTGAAAAAGTACGGTGTCAGATAATCGAATACACCAAACACGAGATGTATCTGCACGGTGCTGACGGACTGACCATGGATGACATAGCTAAGGGGATGAAGATGTCGAAGCGTACGCTTTACAAGCTGTTCCCCAGTAAGACTTGTCTGTTCCGCATCTGTCTTTCTGATTTCACCAACGGGATCAGAAGTCGTCTGAAACAAAGTCAGATGCGGATGGACAGTTCGTGTATGCAGGTGCTTTTTGCCACAGTGAACGGGTATCTCACGTTATTGCATTCGTTAGGAAAGACTTTATTGCTGGATATCGCCGCGAACGAAGATTACCGCGCTTCCTTCAAACGGGAAGAGGCCTTCTGGTTGCAGCAGTTTATCGACGTACTGACGCATTGTAAAATCTGTGGTTACCTGCTTCCGGGAGTCGATCCGGATCGCTTTGCGGCAGATTTGCAGGAGGTTATTTATCAGAGTTGCCTGCAAGGTACTCCGTATGTTGTTCAGCGTGCGCTGAACCATACTCTCTTACGAGGACTTTTTGAGGTGGACGGCATTCGGTATATTGACGAACACCTGAAACTGGATAAATTCAATGTTTGTGTATGAAAGGAAGAGGGGGTATTAAATCCGGAGATAAGCAGAAAGGCAGTTAACCGTTGGCAGGTTAGTATAAACGCTTTTATTCTCACCACAGTGAGAACATTTTCTCATCGCATTGAGAAATAATTCTCAAAGGCATGAGAACTTTTTCTCACTGTGGTGAGAATTTTTTCTCAAAGGCATGAGAATACTTTGAGAATATAGCAACTTGTATCATGCTATGTATTAATCGGATAGCAGTATAGTGGTATCTGTCTTATGCCTACTATTTTATGGCTGCCTCAAACGCTCAATCTCTAATAATGTAGTTTCCCGCTTGTTTGGTAAAAGCGGCTGGGCTATTCTTTGTCTCCATATGAAAACTTGACAAATGATCAATCTAAAGCCCTTTCACCACATCGACAGACAAACCCGTGCATTCTGCTATCACATCATCCGCTATACCTTTCTGCTTGAAATTGCGGGCTATCTCTATGGTTTGGTTGTGCTCTTTGAGCGCGGAGAACACCAGACCGGAAAGATATTCAAGTGTACTGTACAAGCGTTCCCGATTTTCCTTCCGCTGATAATCCACACTAAAAAATGTGGAACGCTTACGGTGTAATATCAGGTAATATGTTCCGGCAGTAAGAAGTCCCGCTATTATATCAATTGGGATACCCGTTCCTTCAAACAAATTTTTGTATTCTTCTATAGCCACTTTGTAATGCTTTTCCCTGCTTCGTGCCATACGTCTTGTGGTCGAATTGTCTGCTTCGAGTTCCCACACTAGCAAGTGCTGCATATCGGTATTGTCATATAAGTAATTTGCCAAAGCCTTTAAGGTGCTTTTCATGATGTCCTCGTTGGCTTTGTCTGTAGGGTGTTCTTCATCGAATAAATCGTGTAGCCAATAATCAGAGATGTATGCGTACTTATCCAGCAACCGCTCAATATTCTTATAGTTATTGAGCAGGACGGACATTTGTATGTCGGCTCTTTGCATAATATCCGTAAAGGTAATTTGCGCCAGACCTTTTTCACTTGCTAACTGCCGGATGGCATCAAACACGTCCGCTTCCAGTTCGGCGCGGGTACGGCGTGCACGTTTATTCTTCGATTGTTCCATGTTTACTTCTTTGTTGCATACAAAAGTATGAAAAATAAGTATAAGTCACTTATTTTCCTTTATAAAACAGATTTATGAAACGGTTCGGTCACCGAACAAATTTATTTCTATCTTTGTCTTATTAGTATTTAGAGAATAGAAAAACAAAGAACACTGGGGAAAGCAGAGTGGGTAAGGGAACGGCTTTCTCTACGAACGTATCTTTTGAGTATTATTTAAATCAGTAGAAAATGGGGAATTTAATTTCGTTTATGAAGGAAGTAGCCGATGGGCTGCGGGAAAGTGGGAATTTTGGGACTGCCCATATTTACAGGAGTAGCCTGAGTGCAATCCTTGCCTTTCATGGAAGTGATAAGCTTCCTTTCCGGAAAGTAAGTCAGGAGTTTCTTAAAAGTTTCGAATCGTATCTGCGTGGCAGGAACTGTAGCTGGAATACAGTTTCCACTTATATGCGTACGTTGCGTGCAGTGTATAACCGTGCGGTCGACCGCCATCTTGCGCCTTATGTGCCTCATCACTTCCGGTATGTTTATACAGGAACGCGCGCGGACAGGAAACGTGCGCTGGATAAGGAAGACATGGAGCGTCTGATGAAGGAACTTCCGAAACAGCTGTGTCAGGACAACAAGGAACTACAGCGTACTCGTGGTCTTTTCTTTTTAATGTTTTTACTTCGTGGGATTCCTTTTGTGGATCTTGCCTATCTGAAAAAGCATGATATCGATGGGAATGTAATGACTTACCGCCGTCGAAAAACCGGCAGGTTATTAACAGTGACTCTTGTGCCTGAAGCCATGAAGCTGATCAAACGGTATATGAATACCGATCCTGCTTCTCCCTATCTTTTTTCGCTGATCACCAGTGGAGAGGGAACGGAAGCTGCTTACAAGGAATATCAGCTGGCATTGCGCAACTTTAATTATCAGTTAATGATTTTGAAACAGGTTTTGGGACTGACATCTGAAGTAAGCTCGTACACTGACCGTCATACCTGGGCTACGATGGCATACTATTGTGAGGTACATCCCGGTGTTATTTCCGAAGCGATGGGGCATTCTTCCATCACCGTGACGGAAACGTATCTGAAACCTTTCAAGAATAAGAAAATTGATGAAGCGAATGTAGCGGTTATTTCTTCCTTAAAGAAGGTCTATAGTGTAGGTAAGTTGTTGAATTAGAGAACTGTTACTTTGTAGGTAACGGGAAGAAAAGACGCTGCAAATATGGGTATATTTTGGAAAACATGCAAACAAAAATGATATTTTTTCTGATAAACTACTAAAAAAAGGAAACACACAGAATAAAACTGCGGATTTTTTGAGAAGAACACGGCTTGGTCTTTAATTTTTGCAAAAGATTTCCCTCCCCTCTGCCATCGTCTGAGAGCAGGGGTTAAAAATATTCTTTACTTATTCAATGAATGTAGTCCGCAGACGCCTCTGTCGGGGTGGAAAAGTACGCTTTCCCGTTACCTACAAAGTAACGGAAAGACAGACCACCAAGATGAGATGGATTATGAAATGACAGCAAACAAATTTTTTATTTATTAATTGTATAACATTTAATTTACTTTTATGAGAAAATGGACGTATTTAGTCGCAACCTTGCTCATGGCAGGTACGACGGCGACATTCACGGGATGTATTGATACCGATGAACCGGAAGGCATTGCAGAACTTAGGGGAGCAAAGTCTGATTTTATCAAAGCTCAAGCTGCAGTTGAGCTTGTAGAGGCTGAATTGAGAAAAGCACAGGTTGCAGAGCAAGAGTTAGTTAATGCAGGTTTGGCACTTCAGAATAAATCTGCAGAAATTGATTTGCAGTTGCATGAACTGGATATTCAGTTGAAGCAACTCCTGATTGAAAAGGAAGAAGCTGCTACTGCACAAGCAAAAGCGGAAGCGGAAGCTGCCATTGCAAAAGCGGAAGCTGACAAAACTAAGTGGGAAAATGAAAAGGCATTGATTGTTGAGCAGTATAAGGAAAAAATGCTTCTTGCCGAAACTGCCACTGCTAAAGCACAGGAAGCTTACAAACAAGCTATGGAACAGATTGAAGCTTCTAAGTTATTGCTGACAGATGAAGAACAAGCTCGTTTGAATGGTGTACAAGCGCAAGTCGCCTATGCAAAACAGGCAATGGACAAGGCAATGTATGGATATTCAACAACTGTTATCAAAAGAATTCTGTCATCGGAAGTTGCAAATTCCACTACTACTACAAATCCGGATGAAAGCACGGAGACTAATTCTTCTACGACTAAGTATTATGTTTATCTTATTACTGAAGATCCTACCCAGTCTGCGGATGGCTATAAAGCCGGTAGCTTAAAAAAACTTCAGGAGCAATTAGCTAACTATTCTGATATAGTAGCTGATAATAATTTAGAAGCGGTTTTGGATAATGCATTGAAAAATGCAGAATTTGCTTTAGAAATGACGCAGAAGTATGCTGATAACTTGAAAGCTATCTTGGATAATGAGTATACTACTGTTGCAGATTGGGAAGCAGAAGTAAAGAAGCTGGAAGAAGAGATTGCTGCTGCAAAAGTCAAGGAACAACAATATAATATTGAAAAAGGTAAGCTGGAAGTTGCTAATCCTAAACTTATATCTGACTTGCAAGCTACTAGCAATAAGTTAGAGTTTGCTAAAAATAACCAGAACTCTAACAAGAACAAAGCTAAACCAGCTGCAGCTTATTCTAAGAAAGTAGAGGCTGAAAGTGTAAAGAAAGGATTGAATGATGTAATACCTAGTGGAACAACTGTTGCTGGTTATAATTCTAGTACTGGTACTTTTGCCTATGGTAAAGATATACTAATTACTGAAGCACAAAATCAGATTGATGGTTGGATTAAGCTGATCGATAAGGCTACTAAAGGTGTTGATTTGGAAAATATAGAATGGGCCAAACCACAATTGGCTACAGCTCTTGCGGCACAAAAAGAAGCTGAAGAGAACTATGCTAAAGATTATAAAGCATGGGAAGATGCAATGGCAGCTTATGATGAAAGTCTGAAAATAGATTTGGAGAAATCAGAGGCAGCCGCTAATGCTGCAATAAAGAAATATAATGGACTTAAACCAGAAGATAGAAAAAAAGAAGCTAATATTGATGCTGTAGCTACGGCTTTAGTTGCATACTATAAGGATGCATTGGCTAAAGAAGCACAAGTTACTAAGGCAACTGCAACAAAAGGAAGTGATACGAAAAAAATCTCTGCTTGGTTGATAGCAGACGCTGATAACTTTAAAAAAGTTGTTGGAGTAGATTTAGGCTTTATCACTTGGGATGCTGGTGACATTGCTACTGCAAATGAAATTAGTAAAGAAAATATTGGAAAATTAATAGATGTAGAGCAAGATTCCAGTGTAAAGACTCCATTGGAAAAGTGGAAATCTGCTTCTTCTGCTGTATTTAGCGATAATTTCAATTCAGCTAATAATCCAAGAAGATTGCCGGTAACTAAGGACGAAGTAATAGCTGCGGCTGGTGGTAACCATGTAGACGCTTTGAAGAATGGTAATTATGGTTCTCTTGGTAAGATGATTTGGGCAACAGCAGAAACAGCTAGTCTACAGGCTATAATTGATCAGGTAGAAACTTACAAAGCTTTGAAAGAAGCATTTACTGCTCAAAAAGCTGTAGAACAGGCTGCTCAAGATAAAGCAAATACTGCTTTGGCGGATGCTGTAGATAAAGCTAAGAAAGCTAACGACGAAGCCCAGGCTGCTTATGATAAAGTCTTTAAAGAAGTAAATGATAATATTGCAACAGTACAAAAAGAATACGGCAATAATGAAATTATCAAAGGTAAGATTGAAACGGAAATCACTGTTTATTTGAATAATAACTTTACTAATGGTGATTTAGGTTCCTTGGAAGCTATCAAAAACTTGGTTAAGGAAGAATACATGATTGCTCTGGCAAATGTCACTGCCGCTAAGGCCGATGTTGCTAAAGCTAAGAGAAATATAGAGAAATTAGCAGCAGGTACTTATACTGATACAGATTATATTACTGAATCATTGGCAAGTATCCAGGAAAAGATCAAAGTAAAACAGGCTGAATATGATGCTGCCAAGGCAGACTATGATACTGCAAGCGCTCAGTTGAAAGCACTTCTTGCTATCTTCTTGAAATAATTCCCTAACTACGTAAAAGTAACAAGATGATAAAAAAACTATGCACATTACTTTTGCTGACCTGTATAACAGCTGCGCCTT
>OGMF01004172.1_pt1 | contig 10143 bp, 6 predicted proteins | sample 1572921 | NCBI WGS metagenome assembly OGMF01 (sample SAMEA2581919, study PRJEB24529) | metagenome | biome: Human gut stool | place: China | collected 2011
AAACAATGGATATGAATATGATATTAGCAAGCATTGGAGTATTCCTCGTGGTTGTTCTGCTGCTTGTGGTTATTCTGTTGGTAGCCAAGAATTTCTTGGTTCCATCCGGTAATGTGAAATTGACTATCAACGGCGAAAAGGAACTGGAAGTCGCTTCCGGTTCGACGCTGCTGAATACGCTGTCTGTCAACGGCATCTTCCTTTCCTCTGCTTGCGGTGGCAAGGGCTCTTGCGGACAGTGCAAATGCCAGGTTGTAGAGGGTGGCGGCGAGATTCTGCCTTCCGAAATACCTCACTTCAGCCGTAAGCAGGTTCAGGACCACTGGCGTCTGGGCTGCCAGGTGAAGGTGAAGGGCGACATGGGCATCAAAATCGACGAGTCCGTACTCGGCGTCAAAGAGTGGGAGTGCGAGGTTATCTCCAATAAGAACGTGGCTACGTTTATCAAAGAGTTTATCGTGGCATTGCCCAAGGGCGAGCACATGGACTTCATCCCCGGCTCTTATGCGCAGATTAAGATTCCTAAATTCTCCATGGATTACGACAAGGACATCGACAAGTCCCTTATCGGCGAGGAGTATCTGCCTGCATGGGAGAAATTCGGTCTGCTCGGCCTGAAATGCCGTAACGATGAAGAAACCATCCGTGCCTACTCCATGGCTAACTATCCTGCAGAGGGCGACCGCATTATGCTGACGGTACGTATCGCCACTCCGCCTTTCAAGCCGAAAGACCAGGGCCCGGGCTTCATGGATGTGATGCCGGGTATCGCTTCCTCTTACATCTTCACCTTGAAACCGGGTGACAAGGTAACGATGAGCGGCCCTTACGGAGATTTCCATCCGATTTTCGACTCCAAGAAGGAGATGATGTGGATTGGCGGTGGTGCTGGTATGGCTCCGTTGCGTGCGCAGATTATGCACCTCACGAAGACGCTGCACACAACCGACCGTGTGATGAACTACTTCTACGGCGCGCGTGCCCTCAACGAGGTGTTCTACCTGGAAGATTTCCTGCAGATAGAAAAGGATTTCCCCAACTTCAAGTTCCATCTTGCACTGGACCGTCCCGATCCGGCAGCCGATGCAGCGGGCGTGAAGTACACTCCGGGCTTCGTACACAACGTAATCTACGAGACTTACCTGAAAGACCACGAAGCCCCCGAAGACATCGAATACTACATGTGCGGTCCCGGCCCGATGTCCAAAGCCGTTGAGAAGATGCTCGACGACCTCGGCGTTCCGGCTCAGAACCTGATGTTCGACAACTTCGGCGGATAAGGAAACGGTGTTGTCAAAGACACATAATAGTAAAATAGTGAAGAAACTCCGGCAGGGCTGCGGCTCTTGCCGGAGTTTTTTTGTGGGCATAGGATAGAGGCGGTTCGAAAGAAATGAGTATCTTTGCTTTATCGTAATCTAAAAACAGTGGACGGTATGAGCAATAAAATATATCCTATCGGAATACAGAACTTCGAGAAAATCCGCAAAGACGGGTATTTCTATATCGATAAAACCGCTTGGGTTTATCAGTTGGCCAAGACCGGCAGTTACTACTTCCTCAGCCGTCCGCGCCGTTTCGGCAAAAGTCTTCTGATCTCCACCTTAGAGGCCTACTTTCGAGGGAAAAAGGAATTGTTCAAGGGACTGGCCATCGAGAAACTGGAGAAAGACTGGACAGAACATCCCATTTTGCATCTGGACTTGAACATCGAACGGTATGATACGCCCGAAAGTCTGGGTAATATACTGGAGAAGAACCTTTCCGAATGGGAAAAACTTTATGGCGCCGATGTTTCCGAACGTACATACTCTTTGCGCTTTGCCGGAATCATCAAGCGTGCTTGCGAGCAGACAGGGCAGCGTGTGGTAATCCTTGTGGACGAATACGACAAACCGATGCTCCAGGCTATCGGCAACGGGGAACTGCAAAAGGAATACTGCAACACGCTGAAACCTTTCTACGGTGTGCTTAAAACGATGGACGGCTGTATCAAACTGGCTTTCCTTACCGGGGGCACTAAATTCGGCAAGATCAGCGTATTCAGTGACTTGAATAACCTGGATGATATTTCCATGCAGGAAATGTATGTCGGTCTTTGCGGAATAACCGGACAGGAGATTCACGATAATCTTGAAGAAGAGCTTCACGAGTTGGCAGACGCTCAGAAAATGACCTACGAGGAAGCCTGTGCCGAGTTGAAGCGGAGATATGACGGCTATCATTTCGTAGAGAACACCGAAGGTATCTACAACCCTTTCAGCTTACTGAATACTTTTAAATATAAGAAATTCGGCAGTTACTGGTTCGAGACGGGAACACCCACCTACCTGATAGAACTGTTGAAACGCTACCATTACGACCTGGAACACATGGCGCATGCCGAAACGTATGCCGATGTGCTGAACAGTATTTATGGGGATGAGGAACCGTTGCCCGTAATTTTCCAGAGCGGTTATCTAACGATAAAGGGGTATGATGAACGTTTTGGAATTTATCGTCTCGGCTTCCCCAATCGTGAGGTGGAAGAAGGTTTTGTTAGATTCCTCATACCTTACTATACACGTTTCAACAAGATTGAAGCACCGTTTGAAATACAAAAGTTTGTACAGGAAATAGAGAGAGGCGAGCCCGATGCTTTCTTCCGCCGCCTGCAAAGTTTCTTTGCCGATACTCCCTACGAATTGGTGAAAGAACTGGAGCTGCACTATCAGAATGTGCTCTTCATCGTTTTCAAACTGGTGGGGTTCTATGTAAAAGCGGAGTATCACACTTCGCAGGGCAGGATAGACCTTGTGCTGCAAACCGACAAGTACGTTTATGTAATGGAGTTCAAACTGAACGGCACTGCGGAAGAGGCTTTGCAGCAGATTAACGACAAGCAGTACGCACTGCCTTTTGCAGCAGACAGCCGCGAGGTATTCAAGATAGGGGTGAATTTCAGTAATACTACGCGCAATATCGAGCGTTGGGTGGTAGAGGAACTTTAAGTCAGCCATATTGCTGCCATTGTTTTTTCTCCGTCTGTACCGGCTCTTTTTCTACACATGTGTTTTTTTCTTCAGTACATACTGATTGTTTTTCCAGTGGGTACTCTTTGTTTATCCCTGTTAAACTCAAAATTTATCCTCAATAAACTTGAAGTTTAACCGGGATAAATCGGGAGTTTGACCGGGATAAATTGTAATATACTTCATGCAGTGCAGAAAGTCCGTGTTGTTCTTCTTTTTGCTCTCAAAAAAATAGCTAACCTTATCTTTCGTGCATCTTCAAAAAAATAGTGAAATAAAAAGCATACCATCCTGCTATTGCTGACAAAAAACTGTTTATCTTTGCAGCAGTCCCGTTGGGTGCAATGGAACTGTTGTTTTTTAAGAAGCGTTATTGAAATTATCTTCTACAATCAAACTTCGCAACTTTGAAAAGTACTTGAAGATGATAACAACAACGCTCACGTCTGTGTTATATATCTACTTCTCTTCCGGGATATACGGGAGTGTCGTATCTATATACAAAATGGCGTGAGTGGCTGTTGTTTATCCAAGTACTGGGCAATGCGAAGGCCTGATTGTAGGATAAACAGATACAGCGACTCACGTTTTTTGTATGTTTAACTTAATAATATGGCACATGACGAAAAGAAAACGCATCTCCATTTGTATCCTGACGAAATTACTGACAGCATCATCGGCGCGGCTATTTGCCGCATTGCCGGTAATGCTACTGGCTGTACTTTTATCATTTTCACCCTACATTGTAATGCAGGGAGCTGAAAGAGACAGCCTGTACACATTCCGCTTCGTTCCTGAACAGGGAATGTTCTACGTCCCCTACAAGGAAAACAGTGCAGAGCTGGAAAGATTATCTGCTCTGCTAAAACAGCATCAGAAAGATATTCTTGCAGGGAATATCCCTGTATTTGTCAGCGGTTTCTGCCGGTCTGCATCGGTCGCTAAAGAGAACCGCCGTCTTGTACGTGAACGCAGCAACCGCGTAAAAGCGGAAATGATAGTGCGTAACGGCTTGTGTGAAGATTGTTTTCATACTACAAACTTCACGGGCGACAACGGGAAAGCGGATGATGTAGTGTTTGTACGCATTGTGTTGCCGGAAGATAAAGCGGTTGATGATCTGCCGGTGATGGGAGAAAGAATGCCTGGCTCTTCTTTAAATGACAATGTGAAATGTAGTGATTCTAAAGTAGAACTTTACACTTCTAAAGTAGAACTTTGCACTTCCAAAGTAGACCTTTACGAAGCCCCGGCAGTTACTGACAACTGTTATTCGAACCGCAACGTGGAATCTCCTCTCTCCACATCCGCAAACGTATCCGATTCAAGTGTAACCTTTTCCTTTCGAGGCTGGACTCTTGGTTTGAACATCGGTATTCCTTTCTTTTGGGGTGATATGCTTTCCATGTCTGCCGATAAAACCTACATTGGCATATCCGCAGGCCTACAAGCTGATTACCGTTTCTCCGATTTCTTTGGGGCAAATCTTTCTGCAGACTATGCACAGGGCAAGGCAGGTGCGCGGGACTATGCACAGCATTATCAACTCTCTCCTTCCGGTATGACGGCCTATTCTGACGGAACTGACTGCTCCCGACCTTACAAAGAACTTTACTCTAAAATATCCGTAGTAAATATAGGTTTGGGTTTGGATATATATTTCAATCGTTTTCTTGGTGTCCGTGCCTTGTACAGCCGGTTCCAGGCTGTTCTGACTCCTACCGTCTATGGGCAATTCTTCAAAGCCGACATATATAATAAGGCGACCGACACCCGGTTTTCCAATGGAATTACCCGGCCGAATACGGTTTCTCTCGGTTTAGGCGGAGCCTTGAGTTTCCGTTATCGTATCGCTTCCGATTGGAGTCTGCAACTGAAGAACAGCTTCCTGTGGATGACCGATAATAAATTCGATGGTATCACTACACCTTACGGGCATACACGCCATAATGTCCTGTGGATGCCCCAATTCGGCATACTCTGGACTTTGAAATGACAGAAACCGTTCATTTGATTAAAACCCATATTAAATTAAAACTTATACTTATGAAGAAGATTCTATTCCTGTTGCTTGCCGCAACATTTGCTTTATGCAATTGCACCAAGCAAGACCTTGATGAAATACGTGCCAAACAAGCAGAACTTGACACCCGCCTTTCTGCTCTGGAAGAGTGGCAAAGGGCAATAAACGGACAAATTGCGAGTCTGCAAAATCTTTTCTCCGCCCTTGAGGATAATGACTATGTGACAAGTGTCAGCGAATTGGCCGACGGAACCGGCTACGTGATAAACTTCATGAAGGGTGGAGCCATAACCATAAAGAACGGTGTCAAAGGAGATAAAGGGGAGACAGGTGCTACCGGAATACCGGGTAATGCGCCTGATATCGGTGTCAAAGAAGACAACGGCATCTATTACTGGACACTTGACGGTGATTATATAAAAGACGGTAACGGTAACCCCCTGCGTGTCACAGGTGAACAGGGAAAACAGGGGGATGCAGGAGTAAAAGGTGATGATGCCATTGCCCCGCAAGTCCGGATTAATGCAGATAATAATGAATGGGAAATATCCACCGACAACGCTACTAACTGGATGCCCACGGGAGTAAAGGCTGTGGGTAAAGACGGTACGAACGGAGTAAACGGCACTTCCTGCTCTATCAAGGTTGATGATAGCAGCGACCCGGTCATTGTTATCATAACCAATACCGATGCCGATGGAAAAGAAACCGATACGGAAATTTCATTTCCCCTTTACCGGACTTTTTATATCGGTGATGATGCGAAAACTGTACGGAATGCCGCACTGGTTGTTACTCACAAGGTGATGGAGATTCCTCTTGTACTTCCTGATGCTTTTTCCAAGAACGACTATACCGCCATTATGGCTCAAATCATCAGTAAGGATGCGAATACGGATATTCAGACTCGCGCAGCTACAGGCTCGTGGCAGGTCGCTGTAACAAAGCCGACTTTCAATGCTGACGGCAGTTACAAAAGAGACGCGAAAGTAACTGTGACAATGCCCGTGGGCATAGGGGAGGACGAAAGTGCCCTTTTGGAAGTGACTCTTGTAGGGCAGGATGGTGGTAAAACGGTTTCCACTCGTGCCCTGACTGTTCCCAAATCCGGTGATTACTATTATAGCGACGGTTCTGTTTCGGGTCAGATCATCAGCGGTAATCCCGATAGGATTCCTGTCGGCATCGTCTTTTATGTAGGCGATATTGTGGCAAAGGATAGCCATTTGAAGGAAATATTAGGTGGCGGTAACGCTGATAATTATAAGTCGGATGATATTCACGGGCTGGTGGTTGCCTTGAAAGATGCGGGCAACCGTACTTATTGGCAGCGAAACTATACTCCGACCGGTATGAGCGTTGCCGATGCGAATGATATATGCGGATATGGCAATACATTGCAAATGAAAGAATGGAATGAAAAAGACAGTCATAGCGGCAATCTCATCGAAGCCTACGGATTGGTGGCTGAATATGCCACTGCCAATCCTGCTCCTGCCGGCAGCAGCGGTTGGTATTTTCCTTCCGTTCGCGAGCTTTCCACTCTTTGTTCGGGCTGGCAGTCCGCTTGGGCGGACTCCGGTACGTATGGCGGTACAGACAGTCCCGGCAGTAATATTGATACGGTCAATGAAAAATTGTCCGCCTTGTCTGTATCGGGCATAGATGCCGAAAAGGTGGCAGGGGCGGTTTACTGGTCATCCTCGTCATATCGGTACAATGAAAAGATTGCGTTCATGGTCTATATGCTTAGCGGCAATGTGAATATGGACCGTAAGGACCTTACGTCTAACCGGGTACGTGCCGTTCTGGCTTTTTAGTACATCGGCGGAAAACGGTTGGCAGCGTGCGTGGGCAAACATTATAAACCATCACCTCGTTTTCCGCCAATCTTTTCGTATCTTTGCTCCATTAAACCAAAGTACTTTATGGAACAATCTGACATACTTCGTAACTTACGGATAGAGCAACTCACCCCGATGCAGGAAGCAGCGCGGGATGCCTATCAATCGGATAAGGACCTCGTCCTGTTGTCGCCCACGGGGTCGGGCAAGACACTGGCATTCCTGCTGCCGCTGGTGCAATCGCTCAAAGCCGATGTGCAGGGCGTACAGGCGGTGGTGCTCGTACCGTCGCGCGAGCTTGCCTTGCAGATAGAAAACGTATTCAAGTCGATGAACGTCCCTTTCAAGGCGATGAGCTGCTACGGCGGACGTCCGGCAATGGACGAGCACCGTACGATGAGGGGCATTAACCCTGCCGTTATCATCGGCACTCCCGGACGTATGAACGACCATTTGCGGAAGCAGAACTTCGATACCCGCTTTGTAACCACATTGGTGATAGATGAATTCGACAAATGCCTTGAATTCGGCTTTCACGACGAGATGGCGGAAGTTATCGGACAGTTGCCTGCCTTGAAGAAACGGGTATTGCTGTCGGCAACGGATGCCGAGGAAATCCCGCAGTTCACCGGAGTGGGCGGGGGGGAATCGTCACCGCAGGTTGTCAAGCTGAATTTTCTTTCGGGCGAAACCGTATCCGGACGATTGGACTTGCAGAAAGTAATCTCTCCCGAAAAAGACAAGCTGGAGACATTGTACCGGCTGCTTTGTACGCTGGGCGACCGTTCTACACTGGTATTCGTGAACTATCGCGAGAGCGTGGAGCGTACGGTATCCTATCTGAAGTCGAAAAAATTCCCTTGCGATGCTTTTCACGGCGGTATGGAACAGGACGACCGCGAGCGGGCGCTCTATAAGTTCCGCAACGGCAGTTGCCCCGTCCTGGTATCGACCGACCTTGCCGCACGCGGATTGGATATTCCGGGCATCGACAACGTGGTGCACTATCACATGCCCGTCAACGAAGAAGCCTTTACGCACCGTAACGGACGCACGGCACGCTGGGAAGCGCGCGGCTCGTCTTTCCTGCTTCTGCATGCCGAAGAGCGTCTGCCCGATTATCTTCCGGAAGAGCTCTCCGTATTCGAATTGCCGGAGCAGACGCCGAAACCTGCCAAACCCCGCTGGACTACCTTATATATAGGCAAAGGCAAGAAAGACAAACTGAACAAGGTGGACATTGTGGGCTTCCTGTATAAGAAAGGCGGACTGGTGCGCGAAGATGTAGGACAGGTGGATGTGAAGGAGCACTATGCTTTCGTGGCAGTCCGTCGCAGCAAAGTGAAGCAATTGCTTACACTGCTGCGCGGGGAAAAAATCAAGGGGATGAAGACTTTGATAGAAGAAGCTCGTTGACAGTATGTTATGAAGCATATCCGGTGATGTTATTAAGCATGGGAAAATAGTTTGTTTTTGATAATCATGCACTTTTTTTTCAGTTTTTATTCCCGGTAGAAAGTTTTTTCAGCTTCTATCTTTCAGTTTACTTTTTAATACTTTCCTTGTTAAGTATACATAACAGTTTGGCGTATATTTCTTGTATATACCAATAAAAAGTAAGGCAAATACGTGATAAAGAAGAAAATTTATAAGGAAAGATTTGCAATGCAGAAATAATTCCGTAATTTCGCCATGTCGAAAGACATAAACGAACGAAATTGTATAACCAAAACAAACTTCAAATGAAAAAGCATAATTTCAACGCAGGACCTTCCATTCTTCCGCGTGAGGTGATAGAGGATACGGCGAAGGCTATTTTAGATTTCAATGGATCCGGTCTGTCTCTTATGGAGATTAGCCACCGCGCCAAGGACTTCCAGCCCATAGTGGACGAAGCCGTAGCACTGTTCAAAGAACTACTTAACATTCCCGAAGGCTATTCGGTGCTGTTCCTGGGGGGTGGTGCAAGTCTGGAATTCTGCATGATACCTTTCAACTTCCTCGAAAAGAAGGCCGCTTACCTCAATACGGGTGTATGGGCAAAGAAAGCCATGAAGGAAGCCAAGGGATTTGGCGAGGTTGTAGAGGTTGCCTCTTCTGCTGAAGCCACTTATACTTACATTCCGAAAGATTATACGGTACCGGCCGATGTGGACTATTTCCATATCACCACCAACAATACTATCTATGGCACGGAATTGAAGGAAGACCTGAACGTAAACGTTCCTATGATTGCCGATATGTCGTCCGATATTTTCTCCCGTCCTATTGATGTGTCCAAATACATCTGTATCTATGGCGGTGCACAGAAGAATCTGGCTCCTGCGGGCGTAACATTCGTCATCGTGAAGAATGATGCGGTAGGCAAGGTGTCCCGTTACATCCCGACCATGCTGAACTATCAGACTCATATCGACGGCGGTTCAATGTTCAATACTCCTCCCGTTGTTCCTATCTATGCGGCATTGCAGACATTGCGCTGGATAAAGGCTCAGGGCGGTGTGAAGGAAATGGAACGTCGCGCCATCGAAAAGGCGGATATGCTGTATGCCGAGATAGACCGCAACAAGATGTTTGTGGGTACTGCCGCCAAAGAAGACCGTTCACGCATGAACATCTGCTTCGTAATGGCTCCCGAATACAAGGAACTGGAAGCCGACTTCCTGAAATTCGCTACCGAAAAGGGTATGGTAGGTATCAAGGGACACCGTTCCGTAGGCGGTTTCCGTGCATCTTGCTATAATGCCATGCCGAAGGAAAGCGTACAGGCTTTGATAGACTGCATGCAGGAATTTGAGAAACTTCATTAATAATATTTGTTCACCACAGAGGGCACAGAGTCCCACAGAGATGAAATGAAAAGGAAAACTCTGTGAAACTTCGTGCGGTTCTGTGGTGAATCTTTTTTTAATACCATTGAATCATGAAAGTATTAGTTGCAACAGACAAGCCGTTTGCAAAAGTTGCAGTAGACGGTATTCGCAAAGAAATTGAAGCAGCAGGCTATGAACTTGCCTTGCTGGAGAAATATGGCGATAAGGCAAAATTGCTGGAAGCCGTGAAAGATGCCAATGCCATTATTATCCGCAGCGACATTATTGATGCCGAGGTTTTGGATGCCGCCAAAGAGCTGAAAATCGTAGTGCGTGCCGGTGCGGGGTATGACAATGTGGACTTGGATGCCGCAACCGCCCACAATGTATGTGTGATGAACACTCCGGGGCAGAACTCCAACGCTGTGGCCGAACTGGCTTTCGGGCTTATG
>OGMF01004174.1_pt1 | contig 10136 bp, 10 predicted proteins | sample 1572921 | NCBI WGS metagenome assembly OGMF01 (sample SAMEA2581919, study PRJEB24529) | metagenome | biome: Human gut stool | place: China | collected 2011
AGCCCAACCATATGGAAGGAAGCCGCCTGACGCACGATCAAACCAGATATATCTTTGAAACCAACACCATCGGTGTAGAAAAAGAAGTGCTGAATGTGGATGATGTGATTGAAACAGCGAATCACTTTCGTTGCATTGATATGATTATTGATAATGCAAAAGCAGCTTTGACAGAAAAGTTTATTAAAGAGCTTCATCTGATTCTGAAGAACGGAACCAGTGATTCCAGAAAAGATTGGTTTGTTGTTGGTGATTACAAGAAGTTGCCGAATGAAGTCGGTGGTATGGATACTGCCCTTCCGGAAGAAGTTGCCTATAAAATGAAAGCTCTGTTGGCAGAGTACAACAGAAAAGAAGTAAAGACCTTTGAAGATATTCTGGACTTCCATGTGAAGTTTGAACGTATCCATCCGTTCCAGGATGGCAATGGCCGTGTAGGCAGATTGATTATGTTTAAGGAGTGTCTGAAATATAATATCGTTCCGTTTATCATCGAAGATAATCTGAAACTGTATTATTACCGTGGTTTGAAAGAATGGAACAACGAAAAAGGATTCCTGACCGATATCTGCCTGACAGCACAGGATAAATATAAGGCATATTTGGATTATTTTAGAATTGCGTATTAAAAGTAAATTAAAGTGCAAATCCAAAGGGCAAAATTTGCACTTTGAGGAAAATGGATGACATACATTTTAAAGACAGGAGTAAATACATGTTCTATAAAATGATAGAAAATAAGTGTACTCAATGATACAAATCAGAACATTGCACGGTTAAAAATTTAATTGAATATATAGAAAAAAACAGGGCAGATGCGAGATGCTCAGATTGAGGCCATCAAAGTGTATCTATTTTTAAAAATTGCTTGTGAATGTAATTCGTTGGCACAGCTGTTTTGCCAAGGATTCTTTAATTCTATTGATTTGAATGAAATAGAATTGTCTAAATCTACTCGTGAATATTTATTTCAGAATCCGGCTGCTGCTGCATTATTTGAATATGCACGTTTGACAAATGATAGAAGTGAACAGGTATCTGAAAAGCTGGAAAAACAAATAAAGAAAGATCCAGCGGGAATTGATTATAATGAATTCTTTCGGAATGCATTTTATGGTGTTTCCTATACAGACTATCTATTTAGCCTTGCCGTCTTAAAATCCGTAATATATGTGGGGATGAAACCGTTTGGGAGGTGTAATTAATGGCTCAAAATGTAACGTTGTATAATCTTTTAATTTCATGTCCGGGTGATGTTAAGGAAGAAGTTGCATTGATTGAATCAGCGGTAGATGAATTTAATGAATTGTATGCTGAAACTTTAGGAATCACAATAAAAACTCGTCATTGGAGCAAGAGTTCTTATGCCCAGTCTGGAGGAAAACCGCAGGATTTACTTAATGAACAATTCGTAAGTAAATGTGACGCAGCCGTCGCAATCTTTTGGACGAGATTTGGTTCACCTACTGATGAATATGGTTCTGGAACAGAAGAAGAAATTGAAATTATGCTTCAATCTGGAAAACAAGTGTTTATGTATTTTTCAGATAAGCCTGTTTCACCATCTAAAAAGGATGATGATGGCTATGAAAAGATACAAACATTCCGTGACAAATATAAAGATAGAGGAATATATTTTACCTATTCATCAAACGAACAATTTAAAAAGATATTTTTCGCCCATCTTTGCATGTATTTTTTGTCAGAAAAGAGAGTAAAAGAAACGGTCAATGATTATCGTTCAGAATTAAAGTTATTGGGTATTGATCAAAATGGAAGATTGACAGAAGGAGCGGTAATATGCCCATTTGTGTTAAATACAGAGATTTCTATGAAGGAATACATTACTTTGATTAAGAATATGTATCAGGAAATTTCTGATATAAATGTGGGTAGTAGAACTGCTACAGCTAATACTTTTTTGACAAGTTTCACAAGTCCCGTTGATATTGATGAACATGAAAAAGAGTTTATTACTGTTGTGGCTGAACAGTTGGAGTGCGAGTTGTCGGATTCCTTTTTTCAACTTGGAAATTTAAGAAAAGGTACTTTGACATCAAATCCACTCAGTGGTCCTAAGTTGAACGGAACGCCCGAAGAAGAGCAAAAATATTGGAAAATAAAAAAATTGCATGAAACTATTTCTAAAGCCTTGGAATGGGCTCCAGTTGAGAATGCATTTTCTGGAATGAATTGCATTAAATTGGCAATTCAGAATTGTGGTAAAGCAGTGGATGAAGATGTTGAAATTACATTTGAAGTTCCAAAAGATTCTTTATTTACATTAAGTGAATTTCCTAAATTTAATAATACAGAGATGGAATATTTGCTAACAGATTGTGATATGAGCATATTGTTTGGAATTGAAAGTACATCGGAATATATTGAATATTCACGATCAGAGCAAAATGGAAGAACTCCTTACATATCCCATTCGTATGGTTTGCCGGGATATGTTCCAGATTATAGTGATGATTTCGATGATGAGTTAAATAATGTGTTTTGTTATGCATTTTATTCAAGCGAAAACAAGTATATTGTAAAGCTTAAAGTAGATTACATAAAGCATAATACGACTGTTGCTTTTCCGACAATTCTTTTTGTAAAAAATAAGATTAATAATATACCATACAAAATTACATCTAAGAATAATCCAGATGTAGTTGAAGGTTGTGTAAAGATTAAAAGTTAAGAAAGAAATATTACATAGGAATTACGGCCTCATATAAATACGTGTTATATATTGACATATAGGTTAGTATGAACTAACCTATAATAAAAATTGTGTAAGGAGAAGAAGCAATGCATATCAAAGAACTTGAGGAATCAAAAATCCAGAAAATCGGTCATGCGTTTGGCTACTATGATTATGGCGAAGAAAAGGGGCTGGTATCGTGTTACCGCAGTCAGGAAGCGGCAGCAGTTTATATCAACAGTTATGTGCGTATGGCTTTGAAGGGTGGTATGCTGTATACCACGAGTGAGCGTGGAGAAGGCTACATTGCCTATAAGCTGCCGGGACAGAAGGTAAGCCTGAAAGCCGGTATGGAACTGGTAAAAGGATTGTTCCAGTCAATGAATTTTAAGGAACTGGTGCAGTTTTTCAAGGTATTGTCGAAGGGTGGTCCGGATCTGAAGGACCGTATGGATAAAGAGAAGAAACCATACATATTTGTAGGTCTGGTGTGTGTGACAGAAGAATATCAGGGACAGGGCTATATGCGCAAACTCCTGGATATGGCTTTTGCAGAAGGAAACCGTCTCCATGTTCCGGTAATTCTTGATACCGATGCACAATCAAAGTGCGACAAGTATATGCATCTTGGCATGAAATTAGAGGGAACACGTGACTTTGGTGAGAATGGAAAGCTCTATGATCTGATTAAATATCCGGACTGATAAAAGGTTATTTGGCAATATTTAAATGTGAAATAAAAATGTGCAGATTACGCTCGTAAATCTGCATATTTTTTTAGAAAAAGAGTTATGCGGTGTTACAGGAAAGTATAAGAAAAGTAAAAACTATTAATTAACCTATTTACACGGTAGGTAAATGGGTATATAATGAGTCTCAGAGAAAACCAAGCGGATGCGAAGCAGACATTTGGTTTTCTGGGCTCATTAACGAGCAAAAATCCTGCGAAGCAGGATGAAAAGCACGAAGTGCGGGTTTGCGAGTGTATGTAAATTAATTAATAAAAGATGTAATGAGCCTCAGAGAAAACCAAGCGGATGCGAAGCAGGAGGAAAAACAAATGTCAAAACATACTTTGTTAGAAATTAAAGATTTACATGTGAATGTAGAAGATAAAGAAATCCTGGACGGAGTGGACCTTTCCATCGGAAGTGATGAGACACATGTACTCATGGGACCGAACGGAACAGGTAAATCAACATTGGGGTATGCCATTACAGGACATCCCCGTTATACAGTTACCTCCGGCAGTATTCTTTTTGATGGAGAAGATATTACAGAATTGTCAGTGGATGAACGTGCAAAGAAGGGAATTTTCCTATCCTTCCAGAATCCGATCGAGGTGCCCGGAGTGACGCTGAGTTCCTTTATCCGCAGTGCTTTGGAGCAGAAATCAGGAAAGCGGATCCGCTTGTGGGACTTTAAGAAGAAGCTTTCCGAAACTATGAAGCTGCTTTCCATGGATGAGTCCTATGCAGAGCGTGATCTGAATGTCGGTTTCTCCGGAGGAGAGAAAAAGAAAGCGGAGATTCTGCAGATGCTGATGTTAGAGCCCAGGCTTGCGATTCTGGATGAAACGGATTCCGGTCTTGATGTCGATGCTGTACGGACGGTTTCCAAAGGAATCCAGCTATATAAGGAGCAGTGCAGGGGAAGTCTTCTGATTATTACGCACAGTACGAGAATTCTGGAATCCCTGCATGTGGATGTTACCCATGTCATGGAGGAAGGGAAAATTGTCAGAAACGGTGATGCTTCTCTGGTAGATACAATCAATGAAAAGGGATTTGAGGAGTTCACAGCAGTCAATTAGTACCGGGTAAAAATAGTTCCGGATGAGGTTGGGGACAGCCATGAATTCCGGAAAGAAAGGTGTGCGTAAAATGAGAGAGAAAAGTCAGGTAGATGATATTGACCGCAGCATCTATGATATCCGTGATGAAGAAAAAGATGCTTATCGTATGGAAGAGGGTCTGACTCCGGAAATTGTGGACAAGCTGTCGAAGGAAAAGGATGATCCTGTGTGGATGCAGCAGTTTCGCCTTCAATCCCTGCAAATTTATAATGAAATGCCCGTTCCCAACTGGGAACCCTCCATCGATGGTCTGGACATTGACCATATTGCCACCTATGTACGGCCGAATACCAGGATGCAGGGATCATGGAAGGATGTACCACAGGATATCAAGGATACCTTTGAACGATTGGGAATCCCGCAGGCAGAGCGGAAGTCCTTAGCCGGTGTGGGAGCCCAGTACGATTCCGAGCTGGTTTATCATAATGTAAAATCGGAAGTGGAAGCAGAGGGTGTCGTATATACGGATATGGAAAGCGCCTTGAAGGGTGAATATGCGGATATGGTGCGTAAGTATTTTATGAAGCTGGTGACACCACGGGATCACAAGTTTGCAGCACTGCATGGAGCAGTGTGGTCCGGCGGTTCCTTTGTTTATGTGCCGAAGGGAGTGCAGGTATCGATTCCGCTGCAGTCCTATTTCCGTCTGAATGCCAAAGGCGCAGGACAGTTTGAGCATACCTTGATTATCGTGGATGAGGGAGCAAGCCTGCATTTCATCGAAGGATGTTCGGCTCCGAAATATAACGTAGCCAATCTTCATGCCGGATGCGTGGAGCTTTATGTGAAGAAAAATGCAAAGCTGCGCTATTCGACCATTGAAAACTGGTCTAAAAATATGTATAACCTCAATACAAAAAGAGCAGTTGTAGAGGAAGGCGGTACGATTGAATGGGTTTCCGGTTCGTTTGGCTCCCATGTCGGCTGTCTGTATCCGATGAGTATCTTAAAGGGAGAGGGCGCCAGGATGGAATTTACCGGTGTAACCTTTGCCGGAAAAGGACAGAATCTGGATACCGGTGCGAAGGTGGTCCATGCCGCGCCGAATACAAGCTCTTATATGAATACCCGTTCCATCAGTAAAGGCGGTGGAATCAGCACCTTCCGGAGCAGTGTGGTGATTAATAAGGAAGCGAAGAAGTCGAAATCTGCGGTTTCCTGTCAGTCCCTGATGCTGGATTCCGAGTCCCGTTCGGATACAATACCGGCTATGGACATCCGGACAAAGGATGCAGCCGTAGGACATGAAGCAAAGATCGGAAGTATTAGTGATGATGCCGTATTTTATTTAATGTCCAGAGGCATGAGCGAGGAAGATGCCAGAGCGCTTCTTGTCAGCGGATTCGCAGATAATGTGTCAAAAGAGCTTCCGCTGGAATATGCCGTAGAAATGAATAATCTGATTCGTCTTGAAATGAAGGGCAGTATAGGATAAGGAGAGAAGGCCATGACAGATATGATGATCAATAAGCTCCCATCGAAGACCTGGAATTGGCTGAAGGTCAATGAGACAAAGCTTCCCTGGGATATGGAACATACAACCGTACTTCCGGAAGAAAATGTGGCGGTGAAAGAAGAACCTGTCTATTTTTCCGTTCAGGGAGAGGGAGAATACAGCAGTAAGAAATTTAATATTCATGCGGCAAAGGACGAGCAGATCACCGTTTATATGGATTATACGCCGGAGAATAAGCTTGCCGTGTACACGAGTCTGACTCTGGAGGAGGGAGCGCATGTCCGTCTCATCCAGTTACAGCACAGCGCAGAGAATTCTCTTGTATATAATACCATTCAGGGATTCTGTGAAAAGAATGCCCGTATCGAACTGGTTCAGGTTTATCTTGGAAAAGGCGATATTTATTCGGACACAGCGATCGATTTAAAGGGTGAGAAAAGCAGCTTTAAGAGTGATATCGGATATATTGGAGAGCATACCCATGTCATTGATATGAATGAGGTAGTCAACCATTTGGGCAGATGTACGGAAAGTGAAATTAATGTACAGGGCTCCCTGCGGGATGGAGCGAAGAAGATTTTCCGGGGAACGATTGATTTTAAGACAGGGGCTTCTGATTCCGTAGGAAACGAGCAGGAAACCGTGCTGATGCTGGGCGAGGACGTGGAGAATAAGACGGTTCCGGTGATTCTTTGTTCGGAGGAAAATGTAACAGGTAACCACGGTGCAACGATTGGAGAGCTGGATGAGGATACACTGTTCTATCTGGCAAGCAGAGGGATCAGCAGGGAACAGGCAGAAGATATGATGGCAAGAGCCGGTGTTGAGCGTTTAAAGAGCCTTATTGCAGACGAAGCTTTTACCGCAATGATTGATGAAGAACTGGGAGGGAACAGCATATGACAGATTACAGGAGCGATTTTCCCCTGCTGACTTCCCGGGGATTTCGGAAGGACGTTGGCATGGAGCATGACTGGATTTATATTGATAATGCAGCAACCTCGCAGCGTCCGCAGGCTGTCCTTGATGCGGAAGAAGAGTTCTATAAAGAGCATAATGCCAATCCGTTACGGGGCAATTATCCCCTTAGCATTGAAGCAACGCAGATGTATGAAGATGCCCGTAAGGCAGTGCGTGATTTTATTGGAGCAAAATCGGTAAGAGAAATCATTTTTACCAGAAACACAACCGAAAGCATCAATCTGGTTGCATACAGCTACGGCTTAAGTCATGTAAAGGCAGGGGATGAGATCTTAGTATCCATTATGGAGCATCACAGCAACCTGCTTCCCTGGCAGATGGTGGCAAGAACAACAGGCGCGGTATTGCGGTTCATGGAGTGTCGGCAGGATGGTTCCCTTAATTTGGACGAGGTACGGGAGCAGATTACGGAGAAAACCAGAATTGTTGCCATTACGCAGGTATCGAATGTGCTTGGCAGAGTGAATCCGGTGAAGGAAATTGCAGCGATGGCACATGAGAAAAATGCGGTTGTCGTGGTAGACGGTGCACAGAGTACACCGCATATGGCAGTCAATGTACAGGAACTGGATGCAGATTTTTTTGCCTTTTCCGGGCACAAAATCTTCGGACCGATGGGAATCGGAGTCTTATATGGAAGGAAAGAATTATTAAAAGTGATGCCGCCATTTCTCACAGGTGGTGAGATGATTGAGTCTGTGAGCAGAGAAAACGCAAAATACGCAGAGCTTCCACACAAATTTGAAGCCGGAACAGTGAATGCTTCCGGAGCGGTCGGACTGCATGCGGCAATCGACTATGTGCAGAAGATCGGATTTCCTGCGATGCAGAAGCAGGAGCTTAAGGTGACAAAGCGTGCTTTGGATGGTCTTAGAGAGCTGCCGCATGTTCATGTACTGGGATCGGATCTGCCGGAAGAGCATACGGGAATCCTGACATTTGTGATCGATGAGGTACATCCGCATGATGTCAGTGAAATTCTGATTGCCGATGGAATATGTGTCCGGGCGGGACATCATTGTGCACAGCCCTTGCTGCAGCATCTTGGAATCGGATCAGCCACACGTGCAAGCTTTATGTTTTATAATACGGAAGAAGAGGCAGAGCTTTTTGTAAAGAGTATCGCAAGCGTAAGGGAGCGGATGGGATATGGAAAATAGAAGCTTTTATAATGAGATTTTAACTGAACATAATGTACGGCCGGAATTCAAGCATGATCTGCCGGACGCCGACATTGTTCTCGAGGGTGTCAACCCGAGCTGTGGAGATGATATTTTCTTAAAGCTGAAGGTCGAGGATGATACGATTGTGGACGGAGCGTTTGTGGGAGATGGATGTGCGATCTCGCAGGCTTCTGCGGATATCATGCTGGGAATGGTTATCGGCAGGAAGAAAGAGGATGCCTTACAGCTTGGGAGAACCTTTATGAAGATGATTAAGGGAGAAGCCAGTGAGGAAGAAATTGACTCTCTGGAGGAAGCATCCGCGTTACGCGATATTGCCCACATGCCGGCACGTGTGAAGTGTGCCGTTCTTGGCTGGCGTACCTTAAAAGAGGCATTGACAGGCGAAGACGCAGAGGATGATGAAGACGAATTTTAAAAGAAAATGTGTAACTATCTGAATAGCTACAAGAATATATTGGAATAGGCAAGAACATAACTGGAAGATGAAAATTCCCCACCCGGAAAATCTCTTGAGGATTGCGGATGGGGAATTTATTTTTTGCTTTATAGGAAATTCCGCTGGAATTTTCTACAAAGCAAAAAGTTCCGCACGGATGCGCAGTTCGCGGAGAAGAAATTAGTTGCTTTGCAACACCGCTCGCGCGCGAAGAGTTCGCGAGCGAACTCTTTATTTTTGTGTAATTGTTCCGTATTTTCACAGCTATGTTGTTTTTATCATGAACACCTTAAAAGGGATTAAAGCTGCTGATGGACCTTGCGGATCACAGCCTCTTTTAATTCGGGTGCCTTGTCAGGATCGAGATCCTCCGGAAATTCGCAGTCAATTGTGGAAACCTCCGGTCTGTAGTTTAAACGAAGTGCATGTGCCTGAATAAAATCAGTGGCTTTGTTGTAAACATCCTCACTTACACCATTTAATTCAATCGTATATAAATTTGCCATATTCTTTATCCTCCATTCCCTGATTTTCTGGTTACCGTGCTGTATCTGCCGGATACTGATCCGGTACCTTATATTTGCATCAGGAACTTTTATTATCTTTCCTGATAACTATAGTATATACCTGTTGCAGTAAAATTAACAGATAGTGGAATGTAGAATATAATAATAGGAATTATTCCTATTTTAGTAATTATATACAAATTTTAGTAGTTCCTCAAATAAAATGAACATAAAGCATTCTTCAACCTTCGGGATGATAACAATATTAATGACCGAAGCTTGTCACAAAATACATCAGAGCGGCCCAGGTATACACCGAATAATAAATACCGTCGGAATCTGTTCCACGGTTTAAAATCTGCAGGGCCTCTTCTTTTTTCTTTCCAACAATCATGCCAAGCATGATATCTGCGGAAGCCTGGGAAATCGCGCATCCGTCCCCGACAAATGCACCATCGGTAATCGTGTCGCCATCCGTCTTTAATTTCAGGAAAATATCATCCCCACAGCTCGGGTTGACACCCTCAAGAACAATATCCGCATCCGGCAGATCATGTTTAAACTCCGGGCGCACGTTGTGCTCGGTTAAGATTTCATTATAAAAACTTCTATTTTCCATATCCCATTCGCTCCCTTATACTTGCGATGCTTGCTACAAATTGATCGGCTTCTTCTTCGGTATTGTAAAACATAAAGCTTGCCCTGGTGGCGGAGCTGATGCCCAGATAATTAAGCAGCGGCTGCGCACAGTGATGTCCGGCACGCACGCAGATACCGTCGGCAATCAGGATCTCGCTCACATCGTGTGGATGCACATCATCAATGGTAAATGTAAGAATTCCGGTGTGTTCTTCGGCCCGGTCGGATCCAAGTACATGCACATGTGGAAGTTCTTTCAATCCGTCAAACGCACGCTTTGTCACGGCAAGTTCCCGCTCCTGCATCACATCAAAGCCAACAGACTGTGCATATTTTATGGCAGCATGCAGTGCTATGGCACCGGCAGCATTTACGGTTCCC
>OGMF01004175.1_pt1 | contig 10135 bp, 8 predicted proteins | sample 1572921 | NCBI WGS metagenome assembly OGMF01 (sample SAMEA2581919, study PRJEB24529) | metagenome | biome: Human gut stool | place: China | collected 2011
AATAAAGCAAGGGTTATAGCTTTTTATCTACCTCAATTTCATCCAATACCAGAAATCGACAGTAAGTACGCCGTCCATATTTCTGAATTCGGGACAGCGGGCTGTATACAGGCAGGTACCGCCTCTCTGGATAATTCCCGAAACGCTTCTTGCAGTCATTTCTTCAAATTCACGATTCAGAAGTCCTACATATCCTCTCTGGATACCAACAACTTCCATGCCCTTAGAAAGTGCTGCGCGAGTTACTGCTCTTACCGCGGCGTTCATTCCAGGAGCGTCGCCTCCGCTGGTCAATACACCGATCTTCTTAGCCATATCTGTTCCTCCAAATCAATATTGCCTTATAAACATAAATATCTCAGCAAAGAAATACTTTATTACTATAATACCACAAACAAATGTTAGTGTCAAGCGTTTTAATAAAAATTTCAAACGTTTTCGACATACCTGTGTCAGCTTTTACCAAGTATATTCATCCGAATAGCTTTCGTCGGTATACGAGCTGTCATCGTCGGTATACGACCAGTCTGAATAGCTGTTATCGTCCTCAGAATCTACCGAAGAGAGATCCTGCAGCCCGCTGGATATGTAAACGGTAAGCACCTGACCGTCCTTGACGTTGATATTGTAGCCGGGATCGATGCTGGTGCGTATTACCATGCCGACGGTAACATATGCCGAACTTTCCTCTACCGTTTCGTACTTTATGTTCATTTCGCTGAGTATGTCGAGATACTGCTTTTTGGTATATCCCGCAAACTCGGGCACAGCCACAGTTTCAGGACCTAAGCAGACTTTCAGCACCAGCTTGTTCTTTCTCGCCGGGTCGTATTCCGTACCTGCGGGAATGCTTTGCTCGGTGATTATGCCTTTATCCTCTTCATCAGAGTAGAAAGTTTTGGTGCGTATGGTGAAATCATCGCCAAGCTCACGCTCTACGGTATCAATACGCATACCTTTCAGTTCGGGCATGATAGCGCCAGTGCCGTATTCCGACTCTTCCTTAGACTCGTCCTGCGCAATGGTTACAGCCTGCGACTCGGCAATAAGTATCTCGCTGTCGTCATCATCAGCAACGGTCATCACTGCTGAATTTTTGTTATCAGACGAATCGTCCTGCGGCGAGAACACCTGATACAGCAGAACCAGACCCACTATAAGGATCATTCCGAGCAGCACGAAGCCTGCAACAGCCACCGCAGTAGACGTTTTGCGCTTCTTTTCAGCCTCTTCCGCTTCCCTTTCCTGACGGCGCAGATCTTCCTGTGGTCTGCGCTGCGGTTTTATAACGGGTATAGTCTGTGTCGCGCCTTTAACGTGCGATGAGGATTGCTGTACGTTCTCAAAAAGCTCGCTCACAAGGTCAGTAATGGTCTGTATCCTGTCCGCTCCCCTTACCGCCATAGCGTGCGAAAGCACGTTTGATACATGGCGCGGTATGTGCGGATTTATTCTCGAAGCGGGGATCATCGTATCATTGTGCATACGGTTATTAGCGTCAGGCGGTACATAGCCCGTGAGTATGCGGTAAATAACAGCCGCTATCGAGTAAACGTCGGTCCATGTGCCCTGCCACTCCAACGAAGTATACTGCTCGGGCGCGGTGTATCCCGAGTAAAATTCGGGCGAGAGCGCGCTGTTTGAAGTGCGTATCGAGCTTATGGAAAAGCCCGTGAGCTTCAGCCTGCCGTCAGTAGTGACGATTATATTTTCGGGCGATATGCCGCGGTGGATTATTCCGGCGTTGTGGATAATGCTGAGCGTAGTAAAAAGCGGTACAAAGAGCTTTTTCACCTGCTGCCACTGCAAATATCCGCGGTTCGACTGCAAAAACTTTTTCAGCGAAACGCCCTCTACATACTCGAGTATAACATAGCAGGTATTGTTTTCAGAAAACATATCCTTAGCTGTGCAAATGCTCGCTAAGTTTCTCATACGGGTGAGAGTACGATTCATATCCTGAAATTCCGACATATAAGTCTTGTACTTGGCAAGGCAGTCGGTATTTATTATTATGTTGTTGCTTCTCATCTCGCGCTCGCAGAGGGTGTCGGGCATATATTCCCTAACCACCGCTTTGGTCTTTGCCACCATATCGTAGCATATATATGAAGCGCCCTCGCCATTGTACGTGAGCATTTTACCTACTATATATCTGTCGTTAAGAACAGTATGCGGAGCAAGATAAGACTGTAAATGAGGAATATCGTCAGTATAGGTGCAGTAATGGCAGACGCCGTCGCTGTCAAGCTCGTTCATGCAGCCCATACAAAGCTTTGCGCTAGGTTCCATCTTTATCCTCCTTAGTTGATTTTGCAAAAGCGCCGCACAGCAAAAACACACAGCACTCCACTTTTTATGATACCAATTTGGCGCAGTAAAGTCAACACTTTATCAAAAATTGTAGAAAAAGAGCAACTATTTGTATTATTTCTGTAATACAAAAAGCAAATATTAGAATTGTTCCGAGCCTTCTGCGCATGCGTTTTACATATTATCCGGATATACAAGCTCGGTAGTCGAATACTTGAACTTGCCATCTTCGTTAAAAACTACGCGCAGCACAGCCGCCTGTTCGTCGCCGTTATCAAGCTTGTAATAATACTTGTAAGTGTACGTCACTCTGCCTGACTGTGAATAGCATATGCTGTAAGGATCTATATCTATATAATTCATGACCTTAGCCTGCTTAGCGTTTTCGTCGAACGAATCAAGAACTATAAGCTCTTTATGCTTCACGCCGCGAATGTCCTTATGCACCACGCTGAAATCAGTATAGGTAACATCGGTAACGAAATCAGCTGAGCTCATTTTTAGGAATACAGCCCATTCTGGGTACTCCACGCCCCACACGCTTGTAGATTTATCGCTTTCAAGCACATAATCAAAGGCCACAGCGCTGTTCACGCCGCTGTATTTCGATTCGTCGAGGAAGTGCATATCCGTCTTGCTCTCTATGGTAGAAAGCCCGCTTCCGATATACTCTGCGGCGCTCTCGGCATACTTTTCGCCTTTAGAGCCCGCCAGCGAAACAGCCACCGCCACGATAATAATGACGATAAGCACTCCACAAATAATCAGCGCCGCTATTTTAAGCCCGCTTCCGCTCTTTTTTCTTTCAGCGTCGGGCGGAGGCGGCATGGGCGGCTTTTTTCTCATGAAAAATCCGCGCTTGACTTTCTCTCCGCTGTCGGCGGCTTTAGCGCGCACCTTTTTAGGCTTCTTCTCGGGGCGCTGCTTTATCATCACCCCGCAGTAGGGGCATTCGTAATCATATTCTGAAACAGTTTTTCTGCATTTTGGGCATTCCATAATGTTAATACCTCCGCTGCGCTGTTAACTCTTTGCGCATTTTCGATATAATTATATCACACTATACGCTATTTGTCAAATTCTGCTGTTGTATCAGAGCGAAAGCTGGTCGGGGTCGGGCAGGTCTTTCGCAAGACCGCCGGTCGCGGGGATAGATTTGCAGCGGTATTTTTTCAGAGCCTCTGCCGTTTCGGGCGTAAGTATCTGCGCTTTTTCTACTACCGCTTTTGCCTTTAGCGTCATTACTGAAACGCCTACCGTAGTCTTTGATACCTTTGGCAGCAGCAGCGCAGTATCAAATATTACAGCGCGGTTATTTGAAGAGCGCAGCATCATTTCTTTGTTATCGTCTATAAAGATCGCTGCGACTATCTTGTCTTTCAGACTGAAAGCGCCTGTCAGCTTTTTGCGGTTAGTCTTGGTTTCATAAGCGTTCAGCGGAACTTTCGCCACCTTGCCGTTTTCGTAGACAAAAAGCATATAGCCGCTGTAATCTACAGTATTTACCATAGTTACTATATCCTCGCCCTCGTCGAAAGAGAGCTTAGCAGGGATATAGTCGCCCATAGCGCTGGCTTTAGTTTCGGTAAAAGCACTTACCTTAGTTTTATAACAATTGGCTGAAGTGGTGAAGAAAAGCAGCTCTGAGCGGTTGTTTACATCTATCTGTTGTGAGATGAAGTCGCCTTCTTTAACCTTTTGCTCGCTCGCCATACGCAGCGAATTGGGAAGTATCTTCTTGAAATAGCCGCTGTCTGAAAGGAAAACTGTGCAGCCAAAATCGGGTATATCGTCCTCTACGTCAGCTTCAACGATGTCGGTCTTATAATAGAAGCCGGTTCTGCGTGGCTGACCGTATTTTTTTATCACGTTTTTCAGCTCGGAAGATATTATAGACTTTATCTTCTTTTCGCTGTTAGCTGTTTCTTTAAGGTCGGCTATCTCGCTTTTCAGCTCTTCTATATCTTTAGTGCGCTTTAAGATATACTCGCGGTTCAGATGACGCAGTTTTATCTCGGCAACGTACTCCGCCTGAATTTCGTCTATCGAGAAGCCTACCATAAGGTTGGGCACTACGTCGCTTTCCTCTTCCGTTTCGCGGACTATGCGGACAGCTTTGTCTATATCGAGCAGTATCTTTTCCAGACCCTCTAACAGGTGCAGCTTTTCGCTTTTCTTGTTGAGGTCGAAAACAGTTCTGCGGCGCACGCACTCGGTACGGAACTTTATCCACTCATTCAGTATCTCGTAAACGCCCATTACCTTCGGGTAGCCGTGCACGAGTATATTGAAGTTGCAGGAATAGGTATCTTCCAGCGGGGTCATGCGGTAAAGCTTCTGCATGGTCTTATCAGGGTCTGTGCCCTTTTTGAGGTCTATCGTTATGGTAAGGCCGTCGAGGTCGGTATCGTCGCGAACGTAAGAAACTTCGCGGAGCTTGCCCGCCTTTACCTGCGCGATTATCTTTTCTATTATAGCCTCTACCGTAGTGGTAGCGGGTATCTGCTTTACTATAAGGCTGTTCGCCTTTTTATCGTACTCATATGGTGCGCGAAGTTTTATAGAACCTCTGCCCGTGCGGTAGACCTGCTCCAGCGTTTCTTCATCGTAAAGCATAAGCGCACCGCCCGAGAAGTCGGGGCCTTTAAGGGTATCGAGAGCGTTATGCTCGGGATCTTTCATCAGCGCTATGGTAGTTTCGCATATCTCGGCAAGGTTGAAAGAGCAGACCGATGACGCCATAGATACGCCTATACCAACATTTGCATTTACGAGTATAGACGGGAAAGTTGCGGGGAGCAGTGTAGGCTCTAACATCTCGTTATCGTAGTTCGGCACAAAATCTACCGTGTCTTTATCTATATCAGAAAAAAGCTCGGCGCAGATGGGCGCAAGCTTAGCTTCGGTATAACGCGAAGCCGCGCAGGACATATCGCGCGAATAGGCTTTACCGAAGTTGCCTTTTGAATCAACATAGGGGTGGAGCAGCGTTTCATTTCCGCGTGCAAGGCGCACCATCGTATCATAAATAGCCGCGTCGCCGTGAGGGTTGAGCTTCATCGTCTGGCCTACTATATTAGCCGACTTTGTACGCGAGCCTGTGAGCAGACCCATCTTGTACATAGTATACAGCAATTTGCGGTGAGAGGGCTTGAAGCCGTCGATCTCGGGGAAAGCGCGCGAAACTATAACGCTCATAGCGTATGGCATATAGTTTTTCTCCAGCGTATCGGTTATCTTTTCCTCTACGACCGTGCCTGCGCCTGCTATATATGCGTCGGGTATCTTTCTTATCTTTTTATTTTCCTGCGGCTTTGATCTCTTAGCCATTTTGTCAAATACACTTCCTTTAAAATTAACCTGTTATAAGCTTTACAGCGGCGGCGGCAGTAATCAGCAGCACCGTAAGCACATACGAAACTATCATTTTATTTCTATATTTTACCAGCATAGCCTTAGGGTCTTTATCGTCCGCAGTATCGGAAAAGCAACGGAATATAGCTACGGTAAGGTACACCGAGTAGATAAGTCCTATCGCCGCCAGTATCAGCAGAATGTATACAGCCATATTTTTGCACGCTCCTTATGAAATATCAGCCATATCGAGGTAATCATGACCGTACTGCGAGATATGCTCTTTTCTTCCCTGAAGATTATCGCCCAGCAGCATATCAAAAACGTAAGCCGTCTGCTCAATATCGGTAGGATTTACCTTGATAAGGCGGCGGGTCGCGGGATTCATGGTGGTAAGGCTCATCATATCCGGCTCGTTTTCGCCAAGTCCTTTTGAGCGCTGGAGGGTATATTTATTATCGCCAATCATTTTGAGTATCTCGGTCTTTTCGTTTTCGTCGTAAGCGAAGTAGGTCTTTTCCTTGCCTTTTTCCTTAGCCGTGATCTCAAAAAGCGGAGATTCGGCTATATAGACGTAGCCCTCGTTGATAAGAGTAGGGGTGAGTCGGTAAAGCATGGTAAGGACTAGGGTGCGTATCTGGAAGCCGTCGTAATCGGCATCGGTACAGATGATTATTTTATTCCACCGCAGACCGTTTATATTGAAATTCGAGATCTCTTTATTCGACTTCGAGCTTACCTCTACGCCGCAGCCGAGAACTTTTATCAGGTCGGTGATTATCTCGTTTTTAAAGATCTTAGCGTAATCGGCTTTAAGGCAATTGAGTATCTTACCGCGAATAGGTATAACTGCCTGGAACTCAGAGTCGCGCGCCTGCTTTACCGAACCCAGCGCCGAGTCGCCCTCCACTATATACAGCTCGCGGATACTTACATCCTTAGAGCGGCAGTCATTGAACTTCTGCACCTGATTTGAAAGATCGATATTGGCGGTGAGAGTCTTTTTCAGATTTAGGCGGGACACCTCTGCCTTTTCGCGGCTGCGCTTATTTATAAGCACCTGCTCGCATATTTTAGCGGCTTCGTCGGGCTTTTCCATAAAGTATATCTCCAGCTGCTGCTTTAGGAACTCATTCATGCAGTCTTTGATGAACTTATTGGTGATAGCCTTTTTGGTCTGATTAGCGTAAGAAGTGACGGTAGAGAAGGAGCTGGAAACCAGCACTAAACATTCTTCTACATCGGCAAAGCTTATCGGCTTTTCGTTTTTGTTATACTTATTATTTGATTTTAGATAATTATTTATTGAATAGGTGAAAGCCAGCTTTACAGCCTCTTCGGGCGAGCCGCCGTGCTCAAGAAAGCTGGAGTTATGGAAATACTCAGTAAGCTTCACGAGATTGGAGAATGTGAAAGCTACCGAAAGCTTTACCTTGTAATCTTCTTTATCGGCGCGGTCGCGGCCTACGCGCTCGCCCGAAAAATACTGAACTGAGGTAAGGGCTTTATCCTCAGAGATCTCGGCGACGTAATCGGATATGCCGTTTACATAGAGAAAACTCTGCTCGGCAAAATCGCCGTCGGACTGCTGAACGCGGAAGATGAACTCTACGTTAGGGTTTACCACCGCCTGCTTTTTCAGCATATCTACAAAGAACTCGTTTTCTATCTTAGTTTCGGTAAAAACGTCGAGGTCGGGCTTCCAGCGCTGGATAGTGCCTGTACGCTTACCCTTATACGGCTTTTTCTTCAAGCCGCCGATATTTTCGCCCTTTTCAAAATGGAGCTGATACTCAAAGCCGTCGCGGTAAACGGTAACGTCCATATATTCGCTGGCGTACTGAGTAGCGCAAGCGCCAAGGCCGTTCAGACCGAGTGAAAACTCATAATTATCGCCGCTGTTATTATTATACTTGCCGCCGGCATAAAGCTCGCAGTAAACAAGCTCCCAGTTATAGCGCTGCTGAGCTTGATTAAAATCTACGGGACAGCCTCTGCCGAAGTCCTCTACCTGATAGCTGTTGTCATTAAATTTCGTCAGGATAATTTTATTGCCGTTGCCGTCGCGCGCCTCGTCTATCGAGTTTGAAAGTATCTCAAAGACCGAGTGTTTGCAGCCCTCAAGCCCATCAGAGCCGAATATAACGGCGGGACGCTTTCTTACTCTGTCAGCGCCCTCGAGCAGCTCTATCGACTCGTTATTATATTCTTTCTTGCCTGTATTCTTTGGCATTTCGTTCACTCTTTCTTTATTTGTTATAAGTCAGTTTTTTAAACAATTACTTTTATTATAACATATCACGATACGATTTGTAAATACCCGAATTCTTAAATTTTTTATCAACTGATATGCAAAGTCGCTGAGATACGCGTATATTTGTACAAGCGAGCGCATATATTCTCAACAAGGCAATACGCCGAAAGGCGCTGTACAAATAATACGAGAAAAAATGGAGGAATCGACCTATGGACTTCAAGCTGAACAGAGAAGAGCTGACCTGCTCTTTACCCGTGATAAAGACTGAGGTAACGCAGGCGGCTGAGCAGGACTTTATACTTCCCGACTACTGCCCCGATATTTTCCGAGTGCTGAAATGCTGCATAATACCGGGCGTGACGTCAGCGGGCATAAACGGAGGAAAGCTGACATTCGAGCTTTCCGTAACGATAAGAGTGATATACCGCACGGCGGAGGGCGGCGGGGTACACTGCGTGGAGGAATGCCGCGATTTTTCAAAGACGGTAGACCTGCCCGCAGACGCCGTGAACCCCTCTGTGAAGATAGAGCCTGCGGTGGAATACGTCAACTGCCGCGTAGTAAGCCAGCGCAGGCTGGACGTTCGCGGAAGCGTTATCTGCCGCGTATGCGTAACGGGCGAGAAGAAATTCGAGGCGGTATGCGGCGCTTACGGCGGCGGGGTACAGACGAAAAAAGTATCGGCAGTATTCCCCGCAAGGCGGCTGACATCGGCTAAGCGGATAACCGTTATCGAAGAGATGGAGCTGCCCGCGGGCAAGCCGCCTTTCGGCAGCGTGGTGCGGTGCGACGTGAACGTCAAAAAGGGCGAGCAGAAGATGATACCCGGCAAGCTGATAACAAAAGGCGAAGCGGAAGTGAGCCTGCTGTATCTGCCAAAGGACGGCGGCGGCAAACCGCCCGAAGCCATGAGATTCAGCATACCTTTCAGCCAGATAATCGACATAGAGGGGCTGGACGAGAGTTTTACCGCAGAGGTGGATATGACCGCGCCGAAATGCGTTATAATGCCGAAAGCGGAAGACCCCGCCGCGCTGGAGTGCGAGCTGATAATGCTTGTAAACATATCCGCGACGAGGTACGAGAGCAGCGAATTTGCTACCGACGCGTACTCGACTATGTACGAGTGCGAATGTGAGCCGCTGGAGATCTTGCCGCCCGCCGAGAGCGAGAAGATAAGCGCGGGTGTAGAGCTGAACTGTACTCTTGCCTGCTCTGAGGGCGAGATAGCGCAGGTATACGATATGTGGTGCGAGAACGCGGCGGCGGCTGTAAGGCGCGACGAAGATAAAGGCTGCTCGGTACTTTACGGCAAGGCGGTATTCTGTATGCTGGGAAAACTGAGCGACGGCAGCGCGGCTTACGCCGAGAAAGAGTGTGCATTCGAGCAGGACATAGACATCAGCGGCAAAGCGGGAGCGGTAACGATAAAGACAGAGAGCAGCTCGTACACGATAAGCAACGAGGGGGTAGAGGCGAAAGCGGCGCTGAAAGCGGAGATAACTGCGCAGCGCGGCGGAGAACTGAGGCTGCTGAAAAGCATAACTCTGCTGACCGACAAACCGAAAGCGCGCGACAAAAACTGCGCTGTGAAGATATGCTACGCCGACCCCGAGGGCGACCTTTGGGAGATAGCGAAAAAATACTCCACCAGCGCGGAAGCGATAGCGGAGGAAAACAGCGCAGAGCCTGCCGACGGGCGCAGGATACTAATAATACCAATGAAAAACTGACGGAGGAGCAGACTATATGAACGATATTTACAACGACATCGCTGTGCGCACGGGCGGAAGCATATACATAGGCGTGGTAGGCCCTGTGCGGACGGGAAAATCGACATTCATCAAGCACTTTATGGAGCGGCTGGTGATACCGAACATCGAGAGCGACTACCGCCGCGAGAGGGCGAGCGACGAGCTGCCGCAGTCCTCGGGCGGGCGAACTATAATGACCACCGAGCCGAAATTCATACCCGAAGAAGCAGTGCGCGTGAACCTCGGCACGGCAAGCTTTGACCTGCGCATGATAGACTGCGTGGGGTATAATAGGTGGAATAGATCTTTGCATCGGCATTTTTCAGTTCCTGCGGAAAATCCGTACCATCGCAGTCACGGATGGCATCCGCACCCCACTTTTTCAGAATCTCCAACGTTTCAGGCACCACATCCAGGTCGGTCGGAATGGTAACGCGCCCGGTCTTGCACTTATCTT